>JACKQG010001428.1_pt1 | contig 33107 bp, 22 predicted proteins | sample 8237621 | NCBI WGS metagenome assembly JACKQG01 (sample SAMN15677084, study PRJNA649215) | marine metagenome | biome: marine; feature: Black Sea; material: saline water; isolation source: suspended particulate matter (SPM) from the Black Sea western gyre | collected 2013-06-09/2013-06-10 | depth...
CCGTCGTCCGAGGAATCATCCCTGGAAGACGAGGCCAGTTGGTTGCGCGGAGTGACCGAGCGATTGGCCGTCGTGTATCTGGCAAGCGAGGGCGGCGGTGAAGGCGACTGGACCGAATCCGCCCTGGAGGATCCGGCCGAGTCGCCGTCGAGCATCGCGGCCACGCGAGAGCTGAGCCAGAAGTTGCGTGAACTAGTAGAAACGCTGCCGCCAGCCGAACGGCGGCTAATAAGAACGATTTATTTCGAAGGCACGACGCTGCAAGAGGCGGCCAATCGATTAGGCATCAGCAAATCGTGGGCCAGCCGAATGCATGCCAAGACACTAGGAACGCTGGCCAACAAACTACGAGAACTAGGAGTGGACGCGGGAGAATCGAGAGGAAGGTGGTGAGGCAGAGGGGCGAGTGTACAGGATCGCCCAATCGCATCCCGCATCCCGCGTCACGCAACCCGTATCCCAACAACCAGGAACCCCCCCATGGCGTCGCCTGAAATCCTTGACTTCGATCGGCTGCTCGCGGCCATATCCGACGAAGAACCTGCTGGTCCGGAATTGAAGGACGATTCGGAGCAGATGAAGGTCTACTACCAGATCAAGGACGCTCGCGAAGCCGCGCGCACTGCCGAACGACAACTTGCTCAAGCCGCGTTGTATGGCGACGACGAAGAGGTGTCTTCGATATCTCCGCCCGACTGGAAACAGGTACTGGACCTGGGCGTTGACGCGATCGCCGAGAAGTCGAAGGATCTTTGGATCGCCTCGTGGTTGATCGAGGCGGCGGCGCGACGCCACGGTTTCGCGGGTCTGCGCGACGGCTTCCGGCTGGCGCGGGAGATGTCCGAGCGTTTTTGGGAGGGAATCCATCCGCGGCCTGACGAGGACGGGTACGCGACGACCGTGGCCCAGTTGGCGGGCTTGAACGGCGAAGACTCCGAAGGTGCACTGATCACGCCGATCGACACGATTCCGATCACGCAGGGGACCACCGACCGGCCGCTCACTAGTGGCGACTACAAGCAAGCTGCCGACTTGGAGCAAATGTCGGACCCGGACCGACGGGCGCAGAGGATCGAACAAGGCGCGATCAGCATGCAAGCGTTCGAGCGGGCGGCCAACGAAACACCGCCGGAGTTCTTTCATAACTTGCACGAGGACATCCAGCAGTGTATCGACGAGTTCGCCAAGTTGGAGGAAGTCCTCGATGAGAGGTGCGGCAAGAACGAAGACGGGTATTCGGCTGCGCCTCCGACATCGAACATCCGCAACTCGCTGGACGAGTGCCGCGGCCGCGTCAAGAGCATTGCCCGGCATGTGTTGGATGCGGGGCCCGACGGGGCGGAAGTCGAAAGTGGCGATTTGGCGACGGTTCCGGGCGAAACCCAAGTGGCCGTGGGCGCAGGCAAAGTTGTGACGCGCGAAGATGCCTTTCGAGCGTTGCTTCAGGTGGCGGATTTCTTCCGCCGGACCGAACCGCATTCGCCCGTATCGTACGCCTTGGAGCAAGCCGTACGTTGGGGGCGTATGCCTCTGCCCGAGTTAATGGCCGATTTGATTGCGGACGAATCGACTCGAGAAGAGATGTACCGTCGCGTGGGGATTCCCAAGCCAAACTCGTCGGAAAACGACTAAGGCGAATCGTTGTTGTTATTTTTCGGAAAAAAGCGTAAAACGTGACCACTGCTACCTTTCCTCCTGGGAGATGGATAAATGAGTGAAAGCGTTCATGAGAAGCTGAAGAGGGTGCGCAAACCTCGCGTCCACATCACCTACGATGTGGAGACCGAAGGAGCGGTCGTCCAGAAGGAGCTTCCCTTCGTCGTCGGCGTAGTAGGCGACTTCTCCGGAAACCCCACGGAGAAGCTCAAGCCGCTGAAGGACCGCAAGTTCATCCAGATCGACCGCGACAACTTCAACGAAGTGATGAAGCGGATAACGCCGGGCCTGAACCTGCGAGTGGAAAACACGATGGCAGGCGATGGGACCGAAATGGCCGTGCAACTGCAGTTCGATTCCATGGACGATTTCGAACCGACGAATGTGGCCAGACAGGTCGAGCCTTTGCGTAAGCTGCTGGAAACGCGTGACAAACTGCGCGATCTGCTCACGAAAGTGGACCGCAGCGAGGATCTGGAGAACGTGTTAGAGCAGGTACTCAAGAACACCGAAGAGCTGAAGAAACTATCGTCCGAGTTGGGCGTGGAAGCTCCCAGTGGAGAAGGAGGTGAGTGATGAGCGATGCTGAACAACAAGCCCAATCGGGTGAGGCTCAAGCCGAAGCGGCGGAAGCCAGCCTTCTGGAATCGGCCATTACGGCGACCAAGCAGACCGAACGCGGCCGCGCCGAGGAACTGCTGAAGACGCTGACCGAGGAGGCTCTCAAGGGTACGGTCACCTGGAACAAGGACGTCACCCGGACGGTCAAAGCGGGCATTGCTGCCATCGACGAAGTCGTTTCCACGCAGTTGTCCGCCATCATGCACAAGCCGGAATTCCAGCAACTGGAAGGAAGCTGGCGCGGATTGAACTACCTGGTGATGAACTCCGAAACCAGCACGCAACTGAAGCTGAAGGTCCTGAACTGCGGCAAACGCGAATTGTTCAAGGACTTGGACAAAGCGGTCGAGTTCGACCAGAGCCAGATGTTCAAGAAGCTGTACGAAGCCGAATTCGGCACTCCGGGCGGCGAACCGTACGGGGCCGTGATCGGCGACTTCGAACTCACGAACCACCCAGAGGACATCGACCTATTGAGCAAGATGTCCAACGTGGCCGCAGCCGGTTTCTGCCCGTTTATCTCGGCAGGAGACTCCAGTCTGTTTGGATTCGACAGTTGGACCGAGCTGACCAAGCCACGCGATCTGGAGAAGATCTTCGACACGGTCGAGTACACCAAGTGGCGTTCGTTCCGCGATAGCGAGGACGCGCGCTTCGTGACGCTAACCATGCCACGAACATTGGCCCGATTGCCCTACGGCGAAAATACCAAGCCGGTCGAGGCATTCAGTTACGAGGAGGTCGCGCTGGGCGGCTCGAAGCAAGCCGTATCCGTCCCCCACGACCAGTATTGCTGGATGAATTCCTCCTACGTGCTGGGCGCCCGACTGACCGACGCGTTTTCCAAATACGGTTGGTGCACGGCGATTCGCGGCGCTGAAGGCGGCGGCAAGGTCGAAGGCCTTCCGGCCCACGTGTTCCAAAGCGACGACGGCGATATGGATTTGAAGTGCCCCACGGAAGTTGGCATCACCGACCGGCGCGAGGCGGAAATGAGCAAGCTGGGTTTCCTGCCGTTGTGCCACTACAAGAATACCGACTACGCGGTATTTTTCGGAGCGCAAACGACGCAAAAACCGAAGAAATACGACCGCCCGGAAGCGACTGCCAACGCGGCCATTTCGGCCCGTTTGCCGTACATCATGGCGACGGCGCGGTTCGCTCACTATCTGAAGGTCCTCGCGCGAGACAAGATCGGCTCGTTCATGGAAGTCGAAGATTGCCAGGACTGGCTGGACCGCTGGATTCACAACTATGTAAGCGCCGATCCGAAGCCCAGTCAAGATGCAAAGGCGCGTTATCCGCTGCGCGAGGCCAAGGTGGAGGTCAAGGAGGTCCCTGGTCAGCCCGGAACCTACAACGCTGTGGCGTGGCTACGTCCTTGGCTGCAGTTGGAGGAGTTGACTTCGTCACTGCGCATGGTGGCGCGCATTCCAAAGCTGGGTGGATAGGTCGAACCCTGGAGAATCACGGCACCGCTCAGGGCCATCTTCGTTTAACCCGAAGCCGGAGGCGATGGCGGGCAGTGTGATGGATCGTGCTTGCGCAGCACCCGCCATCGCCTCCGGCTTCGGGTTAAACGGCAGGGAAACACATCGTTGGCGATTGCTGATGCGGGGCCGCTGCTGAGTACTCGGTACCCATGACGACGCGCATGGCCTGGGCGACGGATGCGACCATGACCTCCAAACCATCCCAAACCAACGATCAGACGGCGGTCTTTTCTGATCCGAAAGTCGCATTAGCGACACCGGCCGAGATCGCCAAGCCCTCCTTGATCGACGAGATTGTCGAGGCCAGCGGCGTTTCCTCTTCCCCCGTAGGCAATCGTCTGGAGCGATTCCTCCGAGAGCCTTCTCTTGCCAAGTCGCTTATCTCCTGGCTGGGTCGTTGGCCACAGGACGACAAGGAACAGGTTGTCCGATTACTGAACCGCGACGTGGCACTGATCGACCGCCTGGTCAACGAGCAATTGAACGCCATTCTTCACCATTCGGATTTCCAGAGACTGGAAGCTTCCTGGCGAGGTATCCGTTATCTCGTGGATCGAGCAGACGAAGAAGGCGAACCGAACGTCAAGATCAAGGTGCTCAGCGCGACCTGGCGCGAGCTGGAACGCGACTTCGAACGGGCCGCCGAATTCGACCAGAGCCAGATCTTCCGCAAGTTGTACGAGGAAGAATTCGGGAACCCCGGCGGGGAGCCCTATGGCATACTTCTGGGCGACTACGAAATCCACCCGCGTCCGTCCGGCCAGCACCCGCACGACGACATAGCGATCCTGGCGTCGCTCGCTCAAGTCGCGGCGGCCGCATTTTGTCCTTTTATCACTTCGGTCAGTCCCACCATGTTTGGGCTGGACGATTTCAGCGGTCTTGAGCAGCGGCTCGATCACGCCAAGACGTTGGACCAGATCGAGTACGTGAAGTGGAACGCGCTACGCAAAACTGAAGATTCCCGATTCGTGGGCCTCACGCTGCCTCGCGTGCTCATGCGACTTCCCTACGAAGATGACGGCACACGAGTGGATCGTTTCTGTTTCCGCGAAGATGTCAGTGGCCTGGACCGCGGAAAATACCTGTGGGGAAGCGCTGCGTACGCGTTCGGTGGCGTGCTGACGCGAGCCTTTGCCGAATCAGGCTGGCTGGCCGACACGCGTGGCGTCCAGCGAGATATTGAAGGCGGCGGTTTGGCAGTCGGCCTGCCGGTTCACAGCTTCCGCACCGACAAAACGGGCGTGGCGATCAAGTTTTCCACCAGCGTGGTGGTCACCGACGAATTGGAGCGTGAATTGAGCGACCTGGGCTTCGTCCCCTTGTGCGACTGCAAGGACACGGAGTATTCGGCGTTCTACAGCAACCCGTCGATCCAACAGCCCAAGAAATACGATCGGCCGGCCGCCACGGCAAACGCCAAAATGTCCGCCATGCTGCAGTACACTTTGTGCGTCTCGCGATTTGCGCACTACGTCAAGGTCTTAGGCCGCGACAAGATCGGTGTGTTCAGCGAGCCTGCCGAACTGGAACGCTTCCTGGACAGTTGGATCGTCACCTACGTGACCACCGACACAGATGCATCGCCCCAGGTCCGAGCGCGATTTCCGTTGCGCGAAGCTCGCGTCGAAGTCAAGGAACAACCCGGCAAGCCCGGAGCCTATCAGTGCATTATGCACCTGGCACCACATTACGAATTGGACGAACTGACGGCAACTGTCAGGATAGCCACAGAATTGGCACCACCACGGGGCACCTAGCAAGCAAGGAAAGCAACCACCCTACAAATAATCAACTTGTAGCCGGAGTCGCAAGACTTCGGGAGTTTGCCGCTTCCGCCCGAAGTGTTGCCACTTCGGCTACGAGAGTTGTATCCGTGGGTCCGCCATGCCATCCGTGGGCCTGATCTCCTGCGCCACGCGCATCCCTAACGAGGATTACCCATGACTCCAACTGAGCTGTTTCAAGCGGGCCAACTGACCGACGCCATCGACGCAGCGGTGGCTGACGTCAAGAAACACCCCACCGACACATCGCGTCGTGGGTTTTTCTGCGAGTTGTTGTGTTTCGCCGGCCAATGGGAGCGGGCCGACAAGCAACTGGACACCATCAGCATGCAGGAACCGGAAGCAGTTGTCGGATTGAGCGTGTTACGGCAATTGATCCGAGGTGAGGTCGCTCGTCAACAGTTCTACGAAGAAGGCCGAGTGCCCGAATTCATCGGCGAGCCGTCGCCCGCGCTTCGTTTGCACCTGGAAGCGTCGATTGCCTTGCGCGAGGGGAATGCGGCCGAGGCGGCGGATCTACTGGGGAAAGCCGAGGAGCAACGAGCCAAAGCTGGCGGAACCTGCGACGGGCAGCCATTCGACGACTTCCGCGACCTGGACGACCTGACGGCTTCGTGCTTCGAGGTCTACACTGGCACAGGCAAGTACTATTGGATCCCGCTGGAACAGACGGATCTGATCGAGTTTCATGCTCCGGAGCGCCCGCATGATCTCTTGTGGCGGCGTGCTCACATCGTCGTGACCGATGGGCCGGACGGCGAAGTGTTTCTACCGGCGCTCTATCCGGGAACGTTTCATAGTGACGACGATGGGCTCCGCCTAGGTCGCGGGACGGATTGGACGGACCAAGAGGGCGAACCGATCCGCGGTTGCGGACTGCGCATGTTCTTGGTGGGCGAGGAAGCAAAGACAATAATGGAATTGGGGCAAATTCAGTTTGGCGCGGAGCCAAATGCGAAAAACGAGTAACAAGGCAATGGCCAAGATATCCGAAGACCAGCAGCTAGTCCCGTCGGTGCTCGATCGGTTGTTGGACGACCAGCCGGAGTTGACTCGCGAACCGCCAAAATCGCGCACTCAGGTCCTGCGCGAGCTAAAACTCAGCGTGCGACGCGACCTGGAAAACCTACTGAACACGCGATGGCGCTGTGTCAACTGGCCGCCGAATCTGGATGACTTGGAGGTGTCACTGGTCAATTACGGAATTCCCGACTTTACCGGGACCAGTATGAGCACGGTTGCCAGTCGCGATCAGTTGCGACACGTGGTCGAACATGTCGTTCGCAAGTTCGAGCCTCGTTTCAAGACGGTCAAAGTGAGACTGCTGGAGAACGCCGACGAGACCGATCGGTCTTTACGCTTGCGGATCGACGCGCTATTGTACGCTGAACCGGCGCCCGAACCGGTGGTCTTTGATTCGCAATTGGAGCCTGCCAGCGGCAACTTTTCGGTCAAGGAGGAACGTTGATGAGCGACGAGTTGCTGCCGTACTACAACCGGGAACTCGCGTTTATCCGTAATATGGGCGCGGAGTTTGCCGAGGCCCATCCCAAGATTGCCGGCCGGCTGCGCATGGCGGCCGAAGGTACCACAGATCCCCACGTAGACCGAATGATCGAGGCGTTCGCCTACTTGAACGCTCGCACACGGCACAAATTGGACGACGATTTTCCGGAAGTCTCCGAGTCTCTGTTGGGCGTGCTGTACCCGCACTATCTGGCCCCGATCCCTTCCATGTCGATCGTCCAGTTCGTGCTGGATCGCCAACAGGGCGAGCTAACGACCGGTTACCGGATCGAGCGAGGATCCACGATCGAATCGGAACCGATCGAAGGCCAGCCATGCCGGTTCCGCACGTGCTATCCCGTGACATTGTTTCCCGTCGAGTTGAAGCTGGCCGAATTGCGAGGGCAGCCGTTCACGGCCCCGTCCGTCCGATTCGTAGGTGATTCGCTGGCCGTTTTGCGGCTCCAGTTGAAATGTTTTTCCGATAAGGTCACCTTCGCCCAACTGTCCCCTGGCTCGCTCCGCTTCTTTCTCAAAGGTCAGTCGCAGTACATCTACGACCTTTACGAGCTGATCCTGAACGACACGATCGGAGTCGCCCTGGCCAACTCGCCCGGCGACAGCGAGCCTGTCGTGCTGAGCAAAGACTGTGTAAAGCCTGTGGGCTTCCAGCCCGACGAAGGCATGCTGGATTATTCGCTGCGGTCCTCCTGGGGATACCGCCTGCTGTCCGAGTACTTTGCCTTTCCCGAGAAGTTTCTTTTCTTCGATCTGGTTGATCTGGACGAGAAAACGCTGTCCAAGATCGGAAACACCCTGGAGTTGTTCCTGTACGTCAAACGGCACTCGACCGATCTGGAGAAAAACGTCAATCGGGACACATTTCAGCTTGGCTGCTGTCCCATGGTGAATCTGTTCAGGCAGCGAGCCGAACCGATTCAGTTGACCCATGCGCATACTGAATATCGCGTCGTTCCAGACGCTCGCCGGCCCCTGGCCCACGAAGTGTATTCCGTCGACCAGGTCGTCGCTACGTCGCCCGACAACGAGGAGCAGAAGTTCCTGCCGTTCTACTCCATCAAACATGGCCAGGACGTTCGGGACCAACGATTCTTCTGGCACGCGACGCGCCAGCCGGCGGGATACTCCGGGGGACAGGTGGACGATGGCACAGAGGTGTTCCTGTCAATCGTCGATTTGGATTTTCAGCCGTCGGCCCCCGCCGAATGGACGATCGACGTGGAAACGACATGCTTGAACCGGGATTTGCCACGTCGCCTGCCGTTCGGCGGCGGCCAACCGCATCTTCAGCTTTCCACTGGCGGGCCGATATCGAAAATCGCCTGCCTGACCGCCCCCACGCGAACTCGGCGGCCGTCGTTGCGGCACGGCACCGTCTGGCGTTTGATCTCGCACCTGTCATTGAATCACCTGTCGCTGGTCGACTACGAGGACGGGGCCGACGCGCTGCGCGAGATTCTGAAGTTGTACGATTTCGCTGACTCGGCCGAAACGCGGGCGACGATCGACGGCATCATCGGCGTTACCAGTCGCCGTGTCGTGGGACGAGCCGGTGGGCCTGTATCGGCTGGTTTTTGCCGCGGAGTGGAAGTGACACTGAAGTTCGACGAAGAGCGATTCACGGGCGGAGGCATGTTTCTGTTTGCCAGCGTCCTGGAACGCTTCTTGGGCCTGTACAGTTCAGTCAATTCCTTTACCAAGACAGTTGCTGCGACCAACAAGCGAGAGGAACCACTTCGTAAATGGCCGCCACGAGCGGGCGAAAAGGTGCTTCTGTAACCGAACGCCTTGCCGCCGAACCCCACAAGTTCGATTTCTTCCAGGCAGTTCGACTGCTGGAGCACATCGCCCGAGAGCGATCGAAGGGCGATCCGGACAAAGCGCGCGTTCCTGTAGGCGACGACGGTCCTCCGCGGCACGAGACCGTGCGATTCCGCGCGTTCCCATCGCACACGTTTCCTTCCAGCGAGATCACTTCGCTGACGTTTTCGGAAGAAGATCCGTCCGATGAAGCAAAGCCATCGCTGGCCGATATGGTCGTCACATTCTTGGGCTTGACGGGGCCAAGCGGCGTCTTGCCGCAACACTACACCCAGTTGGTCATCGACCGGATTCGCCAGAAGGATGATTCCCTGCGCGACTTCCTGGACTTGTTCAATCACCGGACTGTCTCGCTGTTTTTCCGAGCCTGGGAAAAGTACCGATTGCCGGCGGCCTTCGAGCGATCGGCAGTGGATCCATCCGCGGGCGCGGAGGATCCGTTTACTCGTTGCCTGTACTCGCTGGTGGGCCTTGGCACGGATCGTGTGCGGAGTCGACTGGCAGTGACCGATCCGGCATTCTTGTACTTCTCCGGCCATTTCTCTCACCATCCGCGCACCGTGACGGGCCTGGAGTGTATAATCGCCGACTACTTCGAGCTGCCGGTCGACGTGCTGCAATTCCAGGGGCAATGGTTGTACTTGAGTTTAGACGACCAGTCGTGTACGCCATCGGCGATCGAGCCGGATGGGCGTAACTGCCAACTGGGCTTCAACGTCGTGGTCGGCGAGCGAGTGTGGAGCGTCGAGAACAAGTTCCGCGTGCGACTGGGACCGGTGGGATACGAACAGTTCTGCAGGTTCACGCCGATGGGCGAGGGCCTGATGCCGCTTTGCCAGCTCGTCAGATCGTACGTCGGCCCCGAATTCGACTTCGACATTCAACCCGTGCTGCGAGCGCAAGAGGCTCCCGAGTGCAAGATTGGCGGAGACATCATGGCAGGCTCGCGGCTCGGATGGAATACGTGGTTGCGTAGCAAACCCTTACCCAAAGACGCGGATGAAGCCGTCTTCGTAAACGAAGGATATCCCTGATGTCCGCCCAGTAGGTCCCGTCTGCCGGACGGGACCTGAGAGCATACGGGTCTTTGACAACGCGGATTACCGCATCAGGTCCCGTCCGGCAGCCGGGACCTACTTCAGGTGAACCATCATGGCACAAGTCAATTTGAAAGAACTGATCGGCAAACTAAACGAAACCTGTCGGCGATCGCTGGAAGGAGCCGCCGGGCTGTGCCTTTCGCGCACCAATTACAACGTCGAGATCGAGCACTGGCTGCTGAAACTGCTGGAAGTCCCGAATACGGATACGGCAGTCCTGCTGCGCCACTTTGGCATCGACACGTCGCGTCTGGCGGCAGATCTGACCAAAGTGATCGACCGCCTGAAGACTGGCAACGCCCGGCCGCCGGCGTTAAGCCAAAACGTCGTCGACCTCGTGCGAGAAGGATGGCTGCTGGGTTCGGTGGATTACGGCGAACGCGCAGTGCGGTCCGGCCACGTGCTGTGCGCCCTGTTGGTCCACGATCCGCTGGCCCGTTGTGCCGCCGATGCGTCCGCCGAATTCGAAAAAATCTCCGTCGAACTGCTCCGCAAGAACCTCGCGACATTGGTCGCTGACACCGACGAGGCCGGGCAGCCTGCGGAGACGGCTCCTGCGGGCGCACCACCGCGTCCGGGCGCTCCGACCGGACCGACTAAGACACCGTCTTTGGACCAGTACACGATCGACTTGACGGCCCGCGCCGCGGCTGGCGACATCGACCCCGTATTGGGCCGGGACGCGGAAATCCGGCAAATCATCGACATCCTGACCCGGCGCCGGCAGAACAATCCGATCCTGACGGGCGAAGCCGGTGTGGGCAAGACGGCCGTTGCCGAAGGCTTCGCGTTGCGTATTGCGGCTGGCGACATACCTCCGTCGATCGAGAACGTCTCCGTCCGCACACTCGACTTAGGGTTGCTCCAGGCTGGCGCCGGTGTGAAAGGCGAGTTCGAAAACCGGCTGAAGTCGGTCATTCAAGAGGTAAAAAGCTCGCCCACGCCGATCATTCTGTTCATCGACGAGGCGCACAACATGATCGGCGCAGGCGGCGGTGCCGGACAAAGCGACGCCGCCAACTTGCTCAAACCGGCACTGGCTCGCGGTGAGTTGCGTACAATCGCCGCCACCACCTGGGCAGAATACAAGAAGTACTTCGAAAAGGACGCCGCGCTGGCCCGCCGCTTTCAGGTGGTCAAAATCGAAGAACCCGACGAGAAAGCCGCTGCCGAAATGATGCGCGGATTGGTCTCAACATTGGAAGAGCACCACGATGTTCGCATCCTCAATGAAGCCGTCGTCGACGCGGTTAAGCTGTCGCACCGATACATCTCAGGCCGCCAACTGCCCGACAAGTCGGTCAGTCTGCTGGACACCACCTGCGCCCGCATCGGGCTCAGCCAGTCGGCTACACCGCCGCCGATCGAAGATGCCAAGCGTCGTATCGAACAACTGGCCGTGTCCATCGGCATCCTCCAACGAGAACAGGACGCCGGCACCGATCACGCCGAGCAGTTGACGGAACTCAGCCAGCAGAAAGAGGCGGCCGAGGTCGAGCTTGAGAAATTGAACGAGCAATGGAAGAAGGAAAAGGAACTGGTTGATAAGATACGGCAGTTGCACGACGGGTTGCAGGGCGGCAAGACGGACGGAGAAAAGGCGGACCAACCGGCTGAGGCGAGTGAACCGACGCCGAAGGCCAAGGCGGCAGAAGAGCTCTCGGAGGAAGAACGCGAGCAACTCCGCGAGTACCTCCGTGAGGGACTCCGCGGCAAACTCGCGACGGCCGAGGCAGAATTGATCGAGTTGCAGGGCGAGAATCCCTTAGTGCATCCATGCGTCAATTCGCAGGCCGTCGCGGAAACCGTCGCCGGTTGGACCGGCATCCCCGTGGGACGTATGGTGGCCGATGAGATCAAGACGGTTCTCGACTTGAAGAAACTCATGGAGGAGTCGATCGTCGGCCAGTCCCATGCCTTGGATCGGATTTCCCAGAGCATTCGCACATCACGCGCCAACCTGGCCGACCCCGGTCAGCCGATCGGCGTTTTTCTGCTCGCCGGCACCAGCGGCGTCGGCAAGACCGAGACGGCCATCACACTGGCGAACCTGCTGTACGGCGGCGAGCAGAACATGACGACAATCAACATGTCCGAGTTCAAGGAAGAACACAAGGTCTCGTTGCTGATGGGATCGCCTCCAGGCTACGTCGGATACGGCGAGGGCGGTGTATTGACCGAAGCCGTACGGCGCAAACCGTACAGCGTCGTCTTGCTGGACGAAATGGAGAAGGCCCATTCGGGTGTGCAAGACATCTTCTACCAGGTGTTCGACAAGGGAACGATGAAGGACGGCGAAGGCCGCGACATCGACTTCAAGAACACCGTCATTATGATGACCACCAACGCGGGCACGGATTTCATCAAAAGCCTCTGCGGCGACCCCGACACCATGCCCGATCCGGATGGTTTTATCGAAGCCGTGTTTCCGGAACTTTTGAAGACGTTCAAGCCGGCGTTTCTCGGCCGTCTGACGATCGTGCCGTACTATCCGCTCAGCGACGACGTGATGAAGAAGATCATCAAGCTGAAGCTCGGCAAGGTCGCCCGCCGCATCGGGGAGCACTACCGGGCCGCATTCAGCTACACGCCGGAACTGGTCGAAAGCATCTCGGAACGCTGCACGGAAGTGGACACCGGTGCGCGCAACGTGGATCACATTCTGACGCGCACACTCCTACCCGAGTTGTCCGCCGAATTCCTCGCTCGCATGGCCGAAGGCGAAACGATCAACGCAGTGGAACTCTCCGTCGATGATGACGGTCAGTTCCAGTACAACATCTCCTGACCCGGCCTTCACGCATTCCGTGGGCAGGCAATACAGCATACACGTCAACGATCAATGGCGAGTCTGCTGCCGCCGGGAGGCGATCGCGTATTCCAATGAATTCAACGTCGCTCTGCGCCATTCCCGGCGGGTCAAGGGCGCAGACGAAGAACGTTCGACCGAAGACGTGATCTGGCAGAATGATTCAAGTATCGTCGCCGACAGCGGCGCGCTACATCGAAGTAGCCGGGTTGAAAAATACGGGCATAACGGTAAGAAATGATAGGAGCAAACGTAAGACGCCTTGAAACACTTCGGAGCAATTGGAATGGCCTGGGAATATAGCGAAAAAACTAAACAACTCTTCATGGACGCGGTTCACGGCAAGCCGGGCACTCATTTGGGCGAAGTCGAGGAACCCGACGGATTGGGCGAACACGGTTCGATTGCGTGTGGCGATGCCCTGCGTTTCACTTTCCGGGTGGACCGCCATCCCACGGATCCCACCCAGGATGTGATCACGGAGGCCCGCTATTTGACCTTTGGCTGCACGTCGGCGATCGCTGCGTCGGAAGCGTTGTGTATGCTGATCAAACAAGGGAAATTCACTCCGATCGAAGCACTGAAGATCACGAACGCCGACATCGTCGACTATCTCGAAGGACTTCCGGAGCAGAAGATCCATTGCTCGGTGATGGGCGCCGAGGCATTGCAGGCGGCAGTATTCAACTGGGCACAGAAACGCGGTGTCGACTTGCAGCTTCTCGGCGTCGACATTCATGCCGACGAGCAGGAAGACGGGCGGATTGTCTGCAAGTGTTTTTCGCTGAGCGAGCCCTATTTAAGGAGAAAGATCACGGAGTTGGGGCTTAAGACGATCCCGGAGATCACCAATGCCATCAAGGCGGGCGGGGCGTGCATGTCGTGCCATCACGTGCCCGGCGGGCTTCAGGATCTTCTGAACGACATTTGGGGCGTCACCGACCGAGCGCCCGTCAGTCTGCCAGTCGTGACGGATGTGCCTGGCATGCCGACGACCGAGGTCGCGGCGACTTCCGGGCAGCCAGTGATTTCACCTTACCAGTTCGCCAAGAAAGTCGAGAAGGCCGTCGAGGAATACATCCGGCCCCAACTCCAAAGAGATGGCGGGGACGTGGAAATCGTCGATATCAAGGACTTGGTCATCTACTGCCGCTTCGCTGGGGCCTGTGCGAGTTGCGCGGGTGCGAACCAGACTTTGAAGATGTTGATTGAAAAGGGCCTGAAAGACCTCGTGGACGAACGAATCCGGGTGATTGGGATCTGAATGTCGCCACGGCGACTCGCCTTGGGAGAGAGGAAATGCACCTATGAGAATTGTCTATGCCGACAACAACGCCACGACACAAGTTGCACCGGAAGTGTACGAGGCGATGATCCCGTTCTTTACGGAAAACTACTTCAACCCCAGCTCGATGTACGAACCGGCTCGCAGTACGGCGGAGGTGGTCGCGCGATCTCGCGAGGGAATTGCCCGGCATCTGGGGGCAGGCGACCCGAAGCAGATCCTGTTCACTTCATGCGCCAGCGAGAGCAACAACACGGCGATTCAAGGCGTGGTCAAAGCCAATCCGACTCGGCGTCACATCATCACTACCTCGGTGGAACATCCAGCCGTGCTGGAAGTGTGCAGGGATATCGAGCGAGGCGGGTTCGACGTCACTTTTCTTTCAGTCGACCAAGACGGCAATCTGGATCTCCGTGAGTTCGTCCGAGCCTTGCGGCCCGACACACTGCTGGTCACCGTGATGCACGCCAACAACGAAACAGGCGTGATCTTTCCCGTGGCGGAATTGGCTCGCATAACCAAGGAAACCGATTCGAAAATCGTATTTCATACGGATGCCACGCAGTCCATCGGAAAGCTGCCGATCGACTTGCAGAGGGAATACCGGCACGTGGATCTTCTGTCTTTCTCCGGGCACAAGCTTCACGCGCCCAAGGGGATCGGTGCACTTTACATCCGGCGAGGCACACCTTGCCGGCCACTGTTGATCGGCGGCCATCAGGAAGGCGGCCGTCGCGCAGGAACCGAAAATGTGCCCTACATCGTCGCGTTAGCCAAGGCGATGGATCTGGCCATGGCGAATCTGGACGAAGAGCAGACGAAAGTGCGGCAGCTTCGCGACCGACTGGAAACGTCCCTGGCGGAGAGAATCTCGCACATCCAGATCAACGGCAAGGCTGCCCCGCGACTGCCAAATACATCGAACGTCTCGTGCTACTCCATCGAGGGCGAATCGATGCTGTTCGAACTGAGCGAATACGGGATCTGTGCCTCCAGCGGTTCAGCCTGTACCTCCGGCACGCTCGAACCCTCACACGTCTTGCGGGCTCTGAACGTGCCGTTCATGGCCGTACATGGCTCCATTCGCTTCAGCTTCAGTCGATACAACACCGACGATGACATCGATCGAATCATCGAAATCTTCCCAGAGATCGTAACCCGCCTGCGTAGGGCGTCGCCCTATTGGGACGCCAAGACGAACATCCCGAGACAGAGCGCGGAAGACACGGTCCATGCCAAGAATTCGTGAACGGCTGGTCGTCCGTCGTTCTCGGAAGAAGCTCAGCAGTTGTCGTTCACACATGGACCGCTATCGCGTTGATCATACCGTTCGAGCTTGGTGTTTGCCATCAACAACTCCTCGCAGACCTTTGACAACCGACAGTGGACTTGCACCTTCGAGCGAAGCTCGTGGGGATCGAATGGTTTGACGACGTAGTCGTCGGCCCCGGCCTTGTATCCCTGGAGTCGTTCCTCGGTCGATCCCTTTGCAGAGACAAGGATCACTTGAATGAAGTCCCCGGCCACACTCGACTTGATGCGATTGCACACCTCGTAGCCGTCGACGGCAGGCATCACGATGTCGAGCAGAACCACATTAGGCCTGAAGTCGTCGAGCAGCGTAAGGCACTCCAGTCCATCCGTGGCGGCAGCCAGTTTGTAGTCCTTGCGGAAAATCATGGTTAGCATGTCTCGACTGGTCGGACAGTCGTCAACGATCATGACTCGATTGGATTTTTTCGATTCCGCCGGACGCTGGTTTGATCCACCGCGCGAGCGATCGGGACTACCGGTGCACGAATGGCCCCGTCCGGTCTGCATCGCAACTTCGATCGCGGCGACCATGTCGGTCAAGACGAAGGGTTTCGCGAACACTTCGGTCAGCCCCAGCTCGGCACGTACCTGCGAGAGATGCGGCCCCTCTGGCTCGGCGGTCATCAACATAAGAGGGACACCGGCCAAACGCTCTTCTTGGCGAAATCGACGGCACAATTCGATCCCGCTCATTCCCGGCAAACGGTTGCCGGTGATCACGACATCGAAATCGATCCGCTGGGCCAGTTCCCAGGCCCTTCGTCCGTCGGCGGCAACGGTCACCTGAATGCCCGCGTTTTGAAGACGGAATCGGGCAATCTCTCGGAAGACGCAATCGTCTTCGACCAGTAGAATTTGGGGCTCGCGATACGGCATTGTCTGGGAGAACGATGACAACTTAGGGTGTGAATCCGGAAAGTGCTTCAAATCATCGGACCGTAACGCCTCGTCGAAACAAGAAGTTTCCGTGACAACAGGCGATGCAACCTGTCGGACTCACGTAGAAGCGATCATCTAAACAACGCTGGGCAAGAAAGCCAATCCGCCGTTCTCTCTGTCAGGGGGTGCTTGGAGCGTGACCAACGCGACCGCTGATCTCCTGGCACATCGCCTGGAGGTTTTCGATGGGCGTGCCGGGGGATACGCCGCCCCCAGGCGAGACGAGCATCGGTCCCACGTCGGGCAGTCGAGCGAGCCCGTGTGCGGTGGCCTCGCGTACCTGGTCCGGTGTGCCGCGCACTAGTAGCTCCAACGGCGGTAGGTTGCCCATCAGCACGATCTCCGGCCCCAGCAGCTCACGGGCACGGGCGAGGTCCGTTTCGTGCGAAAAGTTGAAAACGTCCATGCCGATCGTTGCCAGACCCGGGAAGACCTTCTCGTTCGGGGTATCGTTATGGAAGAAACGGATTAGCCCCTCGAATTCGTCAAAGATGCGTTTCAGCCGCGGAAGCCCAAACGTCTCGGCATCGTCCGGTCCCATCATGCCCACCAAGTCGTCAAGCACAAGCACACCAACCGGGTTATCCATGCGGTCAAGCTGCGCGCGCAGCCAGCGGATGCACAACTCGGTGGTCTTGTCGAACAATCGTTGGCAACGGTCGGCATCAAGTTGCGTTGCCATAAGGACCTCGGTCACACCCACAAGGTGCGACGCGATAGCCAGCGGGCCGCGGCAGGCGGCCATGCGTGGTGCAATGCCTAAATCCGTCAGCGGCCCTTTCATGCGTTCGTATTGCCTGAGTATGACGGGCATCAGACCGTCGGTCTCGGGATCGGGGACCGGCGCTGCGGCCAATCCCCCAAGATCGCCCGGATAGTGGTTCACGCCGGGTGGTTGGTGATCGGACCACTGGATTGGTACGCCCCAGCCGCTCGGTTCGGCGGTCATGCCTAGTTCGACCCACGAGCCGGGCACAAAGGCAACGCCCGGCAGGTCGCGCAGCACTTGTTCGTACACACGTAGCCAAGTGGATGGATCGTAGTAAAAATCGATCGTTCCAACACCGGCATAGGCCGGCAGCCAGGGCGAATCGATGATTAGCGCGGCCATCGTGTCGTCACGACGTCGGTCGCGGACCAGGGATAACAGTCGATCGAGCGTTTGCGGGTATGCGGTGATCGCTTCGTTCATTCGTGCTTTGTCATTCGTTGAAAGTCAACCAAGCATTCGCGGCACCGTCGTTCGTAGTGCCGCCTTCAGGCGGTTCGCTGCACCGATTCCGGCCCGGAAACCGCCTGAAGACGGCACTACAAACCGGTATCAGCCGTACGCCTTGACCGGCACCTCGGCGCCTTTGCGGGCGGCTGAAACGTACGCGGAGTAGATCGTGGAAATGCTGTCGGCGGCCAAATTCATATCGCTCTCGATCGAATCGCCGTAGGCCGCACAGCGATAGAATGCCTCCATCTCCTGCGGGTAGCCGGTGAAGAAGTCCTCGTCCGGGCTAGTGCACGCCCAGCCTTGTTTGGTTTCGATCTTCTCGACCGTGTAGATATCTCTGAAGTTGGCGTCGACCGGGTTGTAGGTCTGCATCGCCGTGTTGGGGTTGATGTTGCAGAGCGAGCGATGGTTGTTGGCGCAGATCTCCAGCCAGTTGTGGATCCCGCCCAGCACGATGTCCGATGCGAATACGGTGGCGATCGTGTCGTCTTCGAACACGATGTGGATCATGCTGAAATCGTCGATGTCGTAGTAGTCGCAGCGGATGTGGCCCTCGTCGCGGAAATCGGGAACCTTGGTAATTGCGTGAGCGCGGGCGGAAACGGCTTTGGGCCGGATCGGCTTTCCGTCGCGGACCCTGCCTTCGACACGTTTCAGATACAAAGCTGCGCTCAGCGGGTGGCATCCCTTGCCGATCAGCACGCCGCCACCGCAGCGGGCCGCGTAGGCGTAATCGACCGAGTGCGAACCACTATGAGCCTCTTCGCCATGAATCCACAGAATCTGCGCCCCGGTCTTCTCCAGGATCTCCCTCTCCTTCTGGATCGCTGGCGAGTAGACCCAGTTCTCGGCGTACATCAGCCGGCCCTTCGAATTCCGTTCGGCTTCCAGCATTCGTTCGACGCTCGTCAGGGCCTGTTCGAGTGCCACCTCCATGTCCGCGTTGTCCCAGTGAAAATCGTCCGAACCGTCGCCGAAATAGCCGGTCAGCGGCTTTTCGCAAATGACGTGTTTGTCTGCCGCCAACGCGGCGACGGACACCGGCTCGTGAGCATAAGGCGGCGTGTTAACGTGCACCACGTCGACATTCGCGATCAACTCGTCCAGCGATTCGAACGCTTGGATTTCGCGCTTCTGGGCGAATGCCCTAGCCATGTCCATGTCCTTGGCATGCACGCCGATGACTTCCACGTTCGCGCCATAGACCTTCTCGATCGCTTCGAAATGAAACGTCGCGCTGAACCCAGCGCCGACCAATCCACTGCGTACGGTTTTCTTTTGCATGACTGCTTTCTATTACTACCTATTCCTTCTCTGGTTCGTCCGACGGTTTTTCGTCTGCCGGATCGGCCGAGGCGGAAGTGATACCGAATATCTCGCGAACCGTCTCGTTCTGTATCACTTTTTTGTTGATCTGAATCAGCGATCCGATCGTTGCCACCAGCAGCGCGATGACCAACAGCGTGTTGAAGACAAAGCGGCTGAAGCCATGCCCCACGGCGTCGCCGATGTAGCTGCGTTTGTTATTCATGATCAGGAACGTCAAATAAGCGATCGGCAGCATGGTAAAGCAAACTGCGGACGCGGCGACCGGGAACCAGATCGGCAGCGATGCGATAACGCCCAGCAAGCCAATCGCCGGGGCCAGAGCAAAGATCCGGAACCGCGACTTGGTTTGTTCCAGTCCCAGCATTTCACAGAATGTGAAACCGCAGACGACCATGTGTGTGCTGATCGCACCGCACGTCATCCCGATCAGCCCCAAATCGAAGATAATCCGACCCGCATTCACGCCAATCACGCCACCCAATGCCTTGGCGGCGCCTAGCGGCCGAATCGTCGTGTCCACCACGTCCGCACCCTGGTAAACTCCGCCCACCTTCATCGCGATAATCACCAACGACGTTACCAGCACGAACGGGAGGAACATCGTCATACCGAGATCCCAGCGGGCGAGCTTTTTGTGGTCCTTGCCCCAACCTTTTTTCAATAGCGAGTAGGGATAGAGAAACGTCATGTTGATGCCAACCGCGGCGCCCAGCATGCCTAATACCTGCGTCACTGTCGTGCCATTCAAGCTGCCGTCGGCCGTAAAAAGGTTGGGGATGCCGTACCAGCCGATGAAGCCCTTGAGGATCTCACCGGATTCCGCGATGACGACATTGATTTTGGCCACCACGACGATTCCGAACATGACCACGACCAAGGCGATGCAGCTTCGGAGAAACCACTCGTAAATGCGGACGCCCTTCGAATCGCCACCATAATTGAACACCGTCGTGATGTTCGTACAGAGGATCAGCAATCCGATCCCGAAGCTGATACACAGCCCTGCCGCGGTGAATCCCAGTCCCAACGGCGTCGAGTCCTTCTTGACCTGCTTCAGACTGGCTTCCGCTTCTCCGATTTTGGCTTTGTCTTCCGTTTTTTCCGCATCGGCAAGCGACGCGTTCGCATCGAGGACTTCCTGCGGTACGCTCACGACGTTGCCCAAGGCTCCCAGGTCACGCGCGGCCGACGCGGCTAGTCCGTACTGCGGAAAATGCCAGATGATGGACGACATGATCGTGCCCAGTGCCCAAAGGATCACAAGCCATTTGCCGATTTCACGGCCGAACGACTTGTACGGACGTTCGCCCGTCGTCAAGACCACGTTGCTCAGAGCTCCCAGCATCATCACGCCAAGAAACATGGCAACAGGTTGGACCCACAGCAGTTTGTATCCAAACGAAGCACCCGCGATGACCGACGCGGCCGCGCTGCCGGCACCAAGTGTCATAGCACTTTGGAGCAGTCCAGGACCGGTCCTTTTAACGTATCCAATCGTACGTTCCCCAAACGGCTTGTTCTCCAGCTCGCGAAGCTCCTGCAACGCCTGATCCAGCCCATCGTCGCCCTGGCTCGCCTGCTCGGGGCGATCGTCTGATTGCTTCTCCGACATACTTGGCTCCCTGTCTTTCTCCGCTGGCATCTTTGACGCAATGTCACAGTTTGGGGTATTTTTCTCCGTTGTACAAGCACCGCAAAAGCTTACTCAGCCATGGTTTCCGGTGCAGACCACTTAATTCGGCTGGCACCTTAGATAGGGCATTTGCGTCGGGGCCCTTGATTATTGGTCCCGAAAACCGACACAATATCGTCCGGGACAGGATTCCGCAAAAACTAGCGCGGGAGATGGTTCGAGTCCGACTTCGTACGATGCGCACATGATGGGCGCATCTTTTTAGGGTGGGCCAAGTCTTTTCGGTCCACCGGCTGGTTGCCTGGCGACTTGTAGGGCTGCGAATACTTGGCCCACCCCACTCGGTTGCCGCCCAGCCGTGCCTAATCCGTCAAAGTGGAGTGACCACATGAGCAAAGAAACTGACAAACCGACTCAGATGGCTCGGTTGATCTTGCCCGAGAAAGAGGTAGAGCTTCCGATCGTCATTGGTACCGAGGATGAACACGCAATCGACATCACGAATCTGCGCGCAGACACGGGCTATATCACGCTCGACGATGGTTACCGCAATACAGGTTCCGTGAAATCGGACATCACGTACATCGATGGCGAGCAAGGGATTCTTCGCTATCGGGGCATTCCGATCGAACAGCTTGCCGAGCATTCCACGTTTGTCGAAACGGCCATGCTGCTGATCAACGGCGAATTGCCCTCCAGGGAAAACCTGGCACAGTTCCGGGCGTCGCTGACTGAGCACGAGATGATCCATGAAGGAATGCGTCACAGCTTTGCCGGTGTCCCGCCCAGCGGGCATCCGATGGCGACGTTGTCCGCCATGATCAACACGCTCTCGTGCTACAACACGGACGTGATGCGCATGGAAGACGAACTCACCTTCGAGAATGCAGCCGCCCGTTTGATGTCGAAGATCCGCACGGTGGCCGCGGCCGCTTTCAAGACCTCCGTGGGGGAGCCGATGATGTATCCCCACCCGGAACTGAGCTACTGCCGCAATTTCCTTCACATGATGTTCTCGATACCGTACAAGGACTACGAACCGGATCCTGACGAGGTCCGTGCGTTGCGGCTCTTCTTGATCCTCCACGCCGATCATGAACAAAACTGCTCGACGGCAACCGTGCGGATGGTCGGTTCTTCGGGCGCAAACCTGTTTGCCTCGTGTGCGGCCGGCGTCTGCGCATTGTGGGGACCGCTGCACGGCGGGGCTAACGTGATGGTCGTTGAGCAGTTGGAGCGGATTCACAAGTTGGGCATGACTGTGGAACAGCTTGTCGAGCGGGTAAAGCGAAAGGAAGAACGGTTGTACGGCTTCGGCCATGCCGTGTACAAGAGCTACGATCCGCGGGCTCACATTCTGCGAGATCACGCGCCGAAAGTGCTTTCGAAGCTGACCGTGAATGACCCCTTGCTGAATATCGCCCGCCGTATGGAGGAGACGGCTTTGAACGATGATTACTTCGTCAGCCGCAATCTGTACCCCAACGTTGATTTCTACTCCGGCGTGCTGCTGCGAGCGATGGGGATCCCGGTAAACATGTACACGGTGATGTTCGCCATCGGACGTTTGCCCGGGTGGATTGCCCATTGGAAGGAGGTCCACGACGGAGAGACCCGCATCAACCGACCGCGTCAGGTTTACATGGGGGCGGTCAAACGCGATTACGTCCCCGTCGATCAAAGGTAGCGGCAACCCCGCTAAGGATCAGCGGGTGGCACGCATTCCCTGCGAATCCGAGGTGCGGGGCGTCCAGCCTCGGGCGACTCGGCCTGGTGGTCGAATCGTGATTAGGCGGTCGGCTTCCAGCTTCCGGCCATCGTCGGTGTGATAACGCACAAACAAATGCAGGCGTTCGTTGTCTGGCGGGGCACCGGACCAGGGAATGCGAAAGAACAGCCCGCGGTCCAGCGAATCGGATCGCAGGACTTCGCCGGCCACGTCTTTGTCGAAGACCCAACTGGCGTAGCGTGCCGCCTCGCCATCCTTCGCCGGGTCCAGAAGCACGATCGTGACTTCCGCGGCTTTGGGGACAAAGACTCTGTCCTTGTTGCGAGGTTCGATCATGACCGAAAGGCCGTCGTCGCCGGGCTGGCGGTCGAAATCCTCGCCGCCGGTAAGACGCGGGTTGATGTAGATGAACTCGACGCGTTCGTCCACGTCCGCAACCGTCGGCTCGGACGAGTCATGGTAGGCGACGTGTCGTCCGGATATCCCCACGCTTGGTTGCGTCCGCGCCTCTGTCGCTGCTGGCTCCGGTACGGCTGGCGCGGCGGACTCTCCTGTCCCGTCCTCCAACTCCGGTGGCATTTCGATGTTCGGCGAGAAATCGAAGTCGTCCATGGGCTCGTCGAGATCTGAGTGTCGCTCGCCGATACCGCTTTTCTGGCTCGCCCGATATTCCTCCAGTTCCTCCAGGGCTCGTTCGTAGTCGTACTCGAGTTCGTACACCCTGTCTTCCAAGACGCGTTTCTCGGTATTCAGCATCTCCAGATACGCGTCCATGTACGCATCGCGACGACAACCCGCCGTAGCGAGACATACAAGAACGAAAGCGGTGAGATAGCGAAAATCCATTTCCGCCACTTGGGCAACGAGCCGATGGACACACAGAGATGCGGCGGCAGAGATTAGGAAGAAACGGCAGTTAGCACAAGACGAGCCCGACCCATTCGCGTAGTTTATTCCTGCAAAAAGCAGGCGAATTGGCTCGCAGAGGGCAGCGTTGATCGCAGCGTCGGCAATGTGGGGCACGTTTCCAACGTGCCAATGGCTGTAAGTTATAGAGCTACGGCACGTTAGAAACGTGCCCCACGTACGAGCATTGCCAGCATTTGTCCGAGTTGTGATCGAGCCCCAAGAGACGGACAGGCGGAGCCGCCATTTCGGCTGTTTGCGCATAGGCCGCAGAGTAGCTGTTTCCCCGCGACTGCCTATGTCGGCAATTCCATGCTTTCGATGACGTTGTCGACGAGACCGTAGTCCTTCGCTTCGTCGGCGGACATGAAGCAATCACGATCCGTGTCCTGCTCGATCTTCTCCATCGTGTGACCGGTGTGTTTGATGAGGATCTCGTTCATTCGTATCTTGATCCTCTGGAGTTCGCGGGCGTGGATCATGATCTCTTCGGCGCTTCCCTGCATGCCGGCCAGCGGCTGGTGAATCATAATCCGGGTGTTCGGCAACGCGTGCCTTTTCCCTTTGGTACCAGCGGTCAGCAGGATAGCACCCATCGATGCCGCTTGCCCGATGCAGTACGTGGCCACATCGCAGGTGACGAACTGCATCGTGTCGTAAATCGCAAGGCCGGCGGTGATGCTTCCGCCCGGCGAGTTGACGTACAGGTGGATGTCCGACTTGGGATCGTCCGACTGCAGAAACAGCATCTGCGCCACTACTGCGTTGGCGACTTCGTCGTTTACGGCCGAGCCCAGGAAGACAATACGATCCTTCAGCAGGCGGCTGTAGATATCGTACGCCCGCTCTTCTCGGCCGCTTTTCTCGACAACGTAGGGAATCAATGGCATGGCAACTACGATCTCCGCAAATAACGTACGATGGGACGGCACGCCTACTGTCTGCTTCAGCTTTCGGCCGCTTCCTCCTCCTCGTCAACCTCCACGGGTGGTTTGCTGAGAATCTCGTCGACCAGCCCGTACTTTTTTGCCTCGTTGGCATTCAAAAAGAAATCTCGATCCGTATCTTTCGCGATCGTTTCGATGGATTGTTCGGTGTGCTTGGCCAGTATTTCGTTGAGCATTTCGCGGTTGCGAAGAATCTCTTGCGCCTGGATTTCGATGTCGCTGACTTGTCCGCTGACGCCACCGTAAGGCTGGTGCAACATGACACGCGCGTGAGGCAACGCAAATCGCTTGCCTTTGGTACCGCCGCATAACAACACGGCAGCGCCACTAGCAGCCTGTCCGACACAGTAGGTAGAAATCGGACAGGTGAGGACTTGCATCGTATCGTAAATCGCCAACGTGGCCACGACGTCTCCGCCCGGCGAATTCAGATAGAAGTGGATGTCCTTGCGCCGATTCTCGCTCTGGAGATACAGCAGCTTCATGACGACTTCGTTGGCGTTGCCGGTGTAGATTTCACCCTGCAGGAAGACGATCCGGTTTTCCAGCAACAAGTCACCAAGCGTCAACTGGCGTTGCCGTTGGTACGACTGATACGTGTACGAATCAAAAATCGATTCCGGCATGTTTCCGCTCATGCTTTGTCGTTCCCTTTCAATCGTGTCTGATGGCAGCCCTGTCTGTAAACGTTAGACAGATACCGCACAGCGAAGCGATCCGTTCGCAGCGTCAACTTGCGTTGGCCGTAGCTGAATTCGCAAGAATTCAGGAGATTCCAACTATCTCAAGACTGCCTGAATTCTTGCGAATTCAGCTACACAGCGGTCGCCCACCCAACTAGCCGCGATCGGGTTGTGCGGGCAGTGGCTTGCCTCCGTCGGCGTGCTTGGCTTCGGGAATCTCCGCCCTTTCTTTGACACCGCCGACCATGTGATCGACCGCCGTCACGTCATCCGTGCCGGGCTTGAACGGCACTTCCTTCACCGTGGCATGGGCCTTGATCTTCTCAATGACCTTGCGCTCGACGATCTGATTTCGCAACGCGTCCATCTCGCCGCGTTTTTCCAGCCGAGCCCGTATACGCCGCGGCGGAATTCCCTCTTGCTCGGCAATCAGTTCAATTTCCGCGTCATAATCCTCGGGCTCCTTGACATCGATCTTCTCCTCGTCCGCGAGGCGTTCAAGGATGAAATGTTCCTTCAAAGCCGTGGCCGTATGGGCCAGACTGTTCCGCTGCAACTGGTTCGAATGCTCTTGAATGACTTCATCGCTGAATCCGGCGGCCTCCAATTCGAGCACCATGCGGCGCAACTCGCGTTGGGCCTGTTTACGTAGCAGTTCGTCCGGCAGCTCCCAGTCGGCGTCGGTCGTCAATTGTTTGGTGATCTGCCGGCGCACGTGCTGTTGGCACCGAAAACGTCGTTGTCGCTCCAGTTCCTTTCGGACTTCGCCCCTCAAGTCCTCTTCATCCGTGAAATCGCCGATTTCGCTCAAGAACGAAGAAGACAGTTTCGGCAGTTTCAGTTGTTCGACTTTCAGAACCTCAAAAGTGGCCTGAATGTCTTTGCCCTTCAACTCTTCGTCTTTGACCTCTTCGCTGATCTTGATGCTTGTCTCTCGGGTGTCCCCTTGCTTGGCGCCGGTTATCAATTCGCCGAAATTCTCAAGTTGCGCGTCCCCAAAACTAAGCTTCGGCTTCACGGGCACTGTCTCATCTTCGACCTTGGAGAACTGCTCGCCGTCGCGAGTAAAGGTCATGTTCAGCGTAACGTAGTCGCCGGCTTCGGCAGGTCCGTCCTTGAGCTTCAGTTCGCCGTAGCGGGTCAGAACCTTCTCAAGGTGCTTGTCGACGTCCCCATCCGTGATCTCGTACGCCGGTTCTTCCAGGTCGAGTCCTTTCCATTGCGGCAAATCGAACTCGGGGCGGACCTCGACATCGAACTCGAACGTCAACGGGCCATCGTCAGGCATCTTGATGGCACCCAAGTCCAGGTCGGGCTCGCTGATGGGCGAGAAATCGAATTCGTCTGTCTCGCTCACCTGGGCTATGCTGTCCAACAGCAGCTTGCCCTTGACCTGATCGGCCACTTGGTCCTTGAAGCGATTGACGACCAGCTTGCGTGGGGCGCGTCCGGGCCGAAATCCCGGTACTTCGGCGTCGGGTGCCAATTCGTCGAACTGGCTTTCCATGTACCGGTCGATGTCCTCGCGAGAGACAGTGACCGTCACGTGCCGCTGGCACGTACCAGGCTTGTCGATCTTGACTTCCAGGGAGAGCGGTTCTTTCTGCTCTTCTTCCTGCTCGACCGACTGCTCTTCGGCTACTTCTTCGGCCTGCTCGGCCAACTGCTCTTCAGCCGCTTCCGTTTCCGGGACGTCGTTGTTTTCAGATTCCGCCATGTTCGATGCTCGTACCAACAACTGCGAAAAGTTGGGGGAAAAGTAAAAAAGAGCGGGTGATGGGATTCGAACCCACGACAACAACGTTGGCAAAATACCCGCGAAACCCTGAGTTTTTCGGCCCTTTCCTTTACAAACAACGAATTCTAGCGGCCAAGACAGTATTTGCAAGTAGTCGCACCGCATAGCAGTTTTCCCTAGGAAATGGCGGTATTTTCCTCGTCAACCGATGCGCAAAACGGTACTGTACCGTTTTGGCAATGCCGACCGTCTCCCGCTGACACCCGTTTGACGGCTCGATTCCGACCAGTCTGGTCCCAACAAACCATCGCCGATTGTCTATCAAGGTGGCCAACGATGACACCGACTGCTTCATACAGCAAAGAAGATGAGAGACTGATACGGTGGCTTGCTTCGCGGTACACGGAACGTGGAAAACTACTGCGATGGGAACAATCAGTGTGGAATGTGGGCTTGATACATTACCAGCGGATCAGAGCCTTGAGCTTGCGCAACGTTTCGTGCGATACGGGTTCCCGCAGTGGTCAAGCAATGAACAGGTGCGAATCAAACCTGAAGTGCTGGACGCCAGACATCGGCTGGATGATCCACCGCTGCCAGATCACTGGGACACGGTGACCCGCTTGGTCCGTAGCAAGCGATGGTCTCTGCCGATCCTTGTGCTTGTCGTGGGCTTACCAGGGTTCGCTCAGCTTGTCTTCCACATCCCGCCGAGCCAATACTCGCGAGCAGAGTTCCCAACGGTTCTTATCCGGATCAATCGTCTCCTTGTAGCGCAGCTCGAACGCGTCCCGGGCCTTCTGCCGCAGGTGGATGTACTGATTCATCATTGCCTCCAATTTCTCTTCACTCTCGATCCAGTCATCTTCAATCGTATCGGGGAGTCCCCCGAAGATGTCGAACTTGTCCTTCAGGCGGCGAGACAGTACCCGATAGACCTTCTCGTCCTGGGTGTCATGGTAGACGAGGTTCAGCATGTCCACGATCCGCCGGGCCTGACCGAACCGCTTGATGCGTCCCAAACGCTGCTCCAGCCGGGACGGGTTCCAGGGCAAGTCGACGTTGATTATGGTGCCAAGGGTCTGCAGGTTCAGCCCCTCGCAGGCTGCGTCGGTGGCCACCACCAGGCGAATCTCGCGTTTCTTCACCGCGGTCTTGATGTCTTCCCGCTCGACGGCCGCAAAGTCCTCGCCACGGAAAAGCCCGCTCTTGCCCAGGCCGGCATAGACGGCAACCGGCTCGCCCCGAATCGCCTTGGCCAATTCCGCGCCGACCCAGTAGGCCGTGTCGTAGTACTGGCTAAAGATGATGCACCCGTGCTCTAGCCAAGTCTTCTCCTCCGAGCGATGCTGGGTCAGGAAATACCGAACCGCAGCCAACTTCGGATCGCGGGCCTCGGGGCGGGATAGTTCGATGATGATGGTGCGGAGGTGACCAGCCTCGTCGTCAGTGAGAGTACTGAGCATGGCCTCCACGGCCTTTGGGTTCTCTTCCTCATTTCCGGGGCTCTCGCGCCGCAGCATCCTGTCGGCGGTGGCTCGTCCCGACGCAAAACTGGAACAAATACGCTGCAGGAGCAGGGTCTTCATGAAACCGGCGGCCTTCGTGCGCTGTTGTAGAACCGCGGTATACGCTTCGGCAGCCTGGTAAGCAAGGTCGAAGGGATGGTTCGTCAGCAGGCCGAAGCCACTAAAGCCGACACTCGGATACGCGGTGGGGGGCGCGTCCGGGTCGGGGTGGATTTCCACGCCCACCTTTTCCAGCAGCCCCGCCTCTTCCAAGGTCTGCCGTCGCCGCAGGACGGTATGCCGGACCAGCGGGTTGTGGTCCTGGAAGAATCCGGGAGCCAGCGTCTGCCCGATCGCCTGTTGCTCGAAGAACCCCAACGAGCCGAAGCCCCGGTCGGTGAAGAAAGCCCGCTCGGGCAGCCCCAACTGCAGACGCAGCGAAGCGAACAACGTGTCTTCGCTGCCAGCGGACAACGGATTGCGCAGCCACTCCCAAGCGTCCCGGTCGTCCGCAGGCGTCTGGTCGCCCTTGACCAGCGGCAGGGCCATTTCCCAGTCGCTCCAGCGTCCGAACAACTCCCGTCCCAAGACGAAATCCGCGCCGGAGTTCAGAATCCGCATCAGGTCCCACAACTCGTAGATCTCGGTCTGGATGGGAGTGGCGGTGCCCAGCAGCAGGTTCTTCGTGCGCGGACCGATCCGCAGCATGAAGTCGAGCAGATTGTTCGGCTCCTTCTTCTTCTCACCCAGACCGCCACGCCGTCGAGCCTTGTGGGCCTCGTCGAGAACCACGGTCCCGAACTTGCGCTCCAGCAAGTGGTGTCGTTCGTCGGAATCGTGGAAAATCAGGCCGGTCGAGACGATGGCAATGCGGAAGGGGCAGCGGGCGATGTCTTCGGCGCCGCGGGTGTTGATGACGTGCCCCTGGGGGTCGACCCACACTTTCTTCGTCGAGGACCAGACCGCGCTCGGAATGCCCAGCCGGTCTTTCAGTTCAACCTGCCACTGTAGCGTGAGCGTGGACGGGCAGAGGATCAGCACCGGCCCATCGTCCAGCAGCGCCGCGAGCATGGCGCTGGCAGCCAGCGACAGCGTCTTGCCCACGCCCACTTCGTCGGCCAGCAGCAATCGCGCCCTCCCATACGTCTCCCGATGCTGGAGGAACATCGTCACGAACGACCGCTGCCAAGGTTGCAGTTGCTCGCCGCCTCGGTAGATCGGGCTCTCCGCCAGCACGGCGGCCGACAGTTCTTCGGGTAGGGCCTCAGCGAATCGAATTTCCACGCGGTCGGCGACACGCCGGACTTCCTCGACAATCGCCTCCGGCAGCGGGAAGGCGTCCTTCCACAGCGATTCGAACTCCTCTTCGACCCAGGCCACGCCTTCGGGCGACGTATCTTCCCAGAGGATCTCGTAGTTCTCCGCGAAGGCGCTTTTGGTTTCGTTGATCGAGCCGAGAAAACAGGTCTTCTCGCCGTCTGCCGCCTCGATGACGCCTGCTTTTCCGTGGATGAACACCCGATCCTTGGGCACCACCCGAATCTCGACGCGGCCGCTGGTCAGCAGGTCGTGCAGTCGCCGGTAGCGCTCCCGGTGTAACAGGGCCTCGACTTCGGCCGGCGCTTCGTTCCAGCGTTCCTTGAGGGCCGTTTCGCGGACGTGTTTCGACACGGTCACATCCGCCGCATCTAGTTCGCTGTTACAGACCACCTGCACCTTGGGGATGCCCGCGATCTCCTCGCCCACCAACTCGAAGATCGAACTGCGGAAGTAGCCGGCGATACGCCGGTAGGACTTCGCGCCCTGCAGCTTGTTACTCAGGAAGGCGTGGTCCAACCGCTCGCGGCGGGAGGAGAAGCGGTGGATGGTGTGCATGTCCCGTTTGGCCCGTTTATGTCCGAATTACCCAACTCGCGCACTGAACCACAAGTCTCTTACAGGACAGTAGTTACAGCGAGATACGTGCTCTCGCATCGCGCACGATGTCCGAATTATGTCTGAATTGGGCATTTGCCGGTATAGCTGAAATTCGCCGCCGTATCGGTAATGCCGCCCGAAGGAATCGGTAAAGCCGATTGCGGCAATGCCGTGAAGGCGACGTGGGCCATTTGGGCCATTTTTGGGCCATTCTTGGTGACCCCGTCTCGACAGCTCTGCCAGTTGTGTTCACGACTGTCGGCTGCATGTTTCGCAGCCGCTGAATCGCCGCCGTCTTCGTCACGGGAGCCGCGCTCATGTCCTGTTTAGTCCTTCCGATCGTAGCCAGATAAATCACTGACCGAATTGAACTTACGCCGACAGAATGCCAAGGACTAGATGTCCGGCGTCCTGTTTATGTCCTGTTTGCTGAGACTAATGGCCACTCTCATCCTCGGTCCCCGTCTCGTCAGCCGGAAGCTCCTTCGAGAGTACGCAGATCGCGACGTCCAACGGCAAATGACAAAAAGATGGATGACAGAAAAATGAAGAAGGTCGGCCCAGCATTTCCTTCATTTTTCTGTCATCAATGTTTTCGTCCGATCCTCTCCACAGAGACTTCGTTTGTCCGCCCAGGTTCATCCCAGCCGCTGGTGCTTGACCAACTCGCGCAGGACGCGGGCGGCGGTGGCTTCGTCGGGGCGGAGGGTTTCGAGCTTCTTGGCCAGATAGTCGGCCAGTTCGACCGCAAGTTCGCGTTGGGTCATGTCGCCGTAGTAGTTCGGAACGTTCAGCGTCAGATGCGCCAGCACCTCGCTGCCGTCCAGATTCTTCACCAGTTCCATTATGGCGTACAGCACGGCCCGCAGCACCGACTGGTGTAGTTCCGAGGCTTCGCTCATCTCGGTCCGGCCGAAGTCGACCGCGCTCTTGAGCCGCGCGCGGTTGGCCTTTTGGCTGCCCATCAGGGCGCTGAAATCGCGGACTTTGAACGCCTTGGCGAAGTTTTGGTAGTTGTCCAACGCCTTGGCCCCGCGGGCCTCCATCTCGATCAGCTTCAGGTAAAACCGCTCCGCCCCGCTGAGCTTATCCCAGTGAGGCTTGGGGATTCCCTGCGGCACCAGGCACTGGTTGGCGGTGCTCACGGCAAAGGCGATCAGGCCGTCCACGAAGGTCGTTTCGCCCTTGACTCGCGGCCGTAACGCCTCGGCGGTCATATCCCGGCCGTCGATGACGGCGTACCGGGTGAGCACGCGCAGCGCGGCGGCGTAGCCTGCCATCTGGATATCGGCGTCCTCGAAGACGTTCTCGTCGCGGTACAGGCCCTTGGCCTCCTGGTTCAGGCCGGTCAGCGCTTGAACCTGCGATTCAACCTCTTCCTGGATCTCCCAGGCGAGATCGTCGCGGGTGGTTTTGTGCGTACCCTGGCGCTTGCGGCAGACGAGCAGCACAGTGCCCTTGACATGGCTGCCCTGACGCAGGGCGCTCTCGGTCTCGGTCGCTACGTACCAGGCGGCAGTAACTCGCAATCCCGACGCCCAGACGATATTGGCCATGTCCGCCCAGATCGATCCGGACTGGTGGGTGAACATGATCACTTGGATGCCGTTGTCCGGCATGCATTCGGTCATCCGTTTGTAGGCGGCCACCATCCCGCGGCGGAAATCCTCCCCTTCACCCTGGATGGCGAGCGAACGACGGCTGTCCCAGACCCAATCTGCGAACTCCGGGGGTGGGCTCTTCCGCAGCCACGCGATGAAGAAGTCGAGAATCTCCTCGTACTTGACTGCGTCCCCATAGGGCGGGTCGGTCACATAAAGATCGTGGACACCCTCGATATCCATTGCTGGAATCGACGTCACCTGCGAGCTGCCGCTGACTGGGAAGTCTTTGACCTTCTTTTTGAGAACTTCAAGAAGCTCATTTGTTGATCGACATGCATAACCATACAGCGTGTTCAGCGCTTGGTTATAGAACACATGCGTTGTGATGTTCTGCGCCCCACCGATCTGCTTATTAGAGCCATCTTTTGCCCTCCTCGCGGCGGACGTAGTCCATCCACCGAGCTTACTTGAGTGATCCAGGACACCAGCAAACGCTACGGCAAGCGCTGTCGTTGAGAGGTTCTTCCGAATGATGCCAAGACAGGTTAGCTGACGCGGGTTCCAAAGGTGATGCCAGTGGGTCCAGGCGCGGGTGCGTATAGGCTCGTCGGTCTTGTCGCCCGGTTCAATACGCATGTCCGGAAGCCAGCCCTTGGCCTGCCAATCGGCGAGGGGTTCCGCGATGAACGCCTCGCAGAGCCGCTCGCGATCCCGATCTTCGGCAGTCACCGCGCGGAACTCATACTCGTATCCTTTGCCTCTCTCCTTACGACGCATCCATTGAATGCAATAGAGCAGCTCTCGGAAGATATCGTCAGGCCGCGGCTTGAACTCACGTTTCTCCCAAAGACGGAGTCGATTGCCAATCGTGCCATCCTCCTTTCGATAGTCGCCGCGCAGCGTCGAGATCTTGGCGCGGTACTCCACGCCGCTAACCGTATGGATTAGGTATGGATCTTGCCCGCGCCCGTCGGAACGCAACGTACCCTGTTCCGCGTCGGACAGTTCTGGGGAAGTTACGTTAGTGCGAATGGCGATGTTATAGCGTTTGTTCGTTGCATCTGGCTCCAGCTCGGCGATAACCCTGTAACCTTTGCTGACTACGCGCGTTGGTAATAGCGGCACCATCCAGCCCGTCTGGGGGCAGCACACTTCGACGCAGTAGAGAAAGGTCTTCGCACGCCATCCGCGACCGTCCGTTTCAGCACAAAGCCGGTCGATCTCGCCCTGCACACGCGCGATGAGCGTCTGCTGATCCCGGACAAGCTGCGCCCGACTCACCGGGGACCCGCCGACGATGTGGAAGGCGCCCCAGGTGAGCATGCAGGCCACCGGGTTCAGATCCGAGGCGTAGACATCGCAGCCGAGGCGGGCCGCCTCGAAGGGAATCTGCCCAGAACCGCAGAAGGTATCGGCTACCTGCGGCCGATGGCCGAATCGCATGATGCCCAACTGCTCGACCAGTTCCGGAAACGATTGGGCACTCGTGCCGAGGTGGCCGTTGACTTCTTCCCAGATGTGATCGTGGACTGTGTCCAT
>JACKQG010001429.1_pt1 | contig 33077 bp, 26 predicted proteins | sample 8237621 | NCBI WGS metagenome assembly JACKQG01 (sample SAMN15677084, study PRJNA649215) | marine metagenome | biome: marine; feature: Black Sea; material: saline water; isolation source: suspended particulate matter (SPM) from the Black Sea western gyre | collected 2013-06-09/2013-06-10 | depth...
GTTGGAGACTTCATTGAGTTTACTATCATTAGGTTTGAGGAGTGAATATAAAATTATTCGCCGGTGGTATTTTCCTTATTTGTCCCTGGATCTCCTTGTTAATTATTTTGATGAAACAAAAATTAAAACTGATTTGGAGTCCGATACAAGTGAATTATACCACGTGCCCTGGTGGGTATCTGCTCAATTATATTCAAAAGGGACAAGATTCGGTGCAGGAGCCGGATTGGGATATAATTTTGATATTTCTTCAAAATTTGTGATTGATTTTCACGCCAATTATACAATTTTTAATCTTTTGGGCAAGAGAGAAAAAAAGAATCTTCTGGGAGAAAATGGTAAAGAAGAAAATCTTGATGCTATAAATTTTTCGATTAGTATTTTACATAAAATGTAACTATTCAGCTAATCCAAACATCAATGAAATAACTTAAAGTAAAATGAGGGCTTATTAAAATGAAAGTCTCCACTGTCGAACAAATGCGAAATTTAGATAAAACAGCCACTGAAAAGTATGGCATCCCAGATGAATTACTGATGGAAAATGCCGGGCTGGCAACCTATTCTATGATCTTGAATGAATTTGGTATTGAAGGTAAAAAATTTTTCATTATTTGTGGACTTGGCAATAATGGCGGAGATGGATTTGTTGTCGCCAGAAAAATTCTCTCAATGGGTGGTGAATCAAAAGTTGTCATTTTAGGTGATCCACAAAAATACAAAGGCGCTGCAAAAAAGAATTATGACATGGCAGAAACCCTGAAAATAAATATACAGCAATTTGAAACGATTGAAAAGTTAAAATCAGAAATTGCTACAAGTGATGCCATTATCGACGCCATATTTGGAACCGGATTGGTAAGAGATGTTGAAGGAAAATTTAAAGACATTGTTGAAGCTATTAATAACAGCGGGAAAATAGTTTTTGCTGTGGATATTCCATCCGGAATTAATGGAAACACTGGTAAAATCATGGGCGTTGCCGTGGAAGCTGATTATACCTGCACTTTTGGTTTGACAAAAGTTGGCAATCTTTTATACCCGGGATTTGAAAACGGCGGGAAATTGTACGTTACTTACATTTCATTCCCGCCCGAACTTTATAGCAACGATTCTCTTAAGATTGAAGTCAATGTGCCAACACCGTTGCCGCAAAGAAATATTGCAGGACACAAAGGCAGCTTCGGAGATGTGCTATTCATTGCCGGCGCTGCTAATTATTTTGGCGCACCCTATTTTGCTGCACTCTCTTTTTTGAAAGCCGGTGGAGGCTATTCCCGTCTCGCAGCGCCAAAATCTGTTACACCATTCATCGCTAACAAAGGCAGTGAAATTGTATTTGCGCCGCAGGATGAAACTTCGACAGGAAGTATCTCTTTGAAAAGCAAAGATGAATTATTGATGCTTTCTGAAAAAGTCGATATGGTTGTAATTGGACCGGGGCTTTCACTGAATGAGGAAACACAAAAATTAGTACAGGAATTGACTGCGAAAATTGATAAGCCGGTTTTAATCGACGGCGATGGCATCACCGCGATTTCTGAAAATATTGAAATATTAAAAGAACGAAAAGAGCCAACAATTTTGACACCTCATTTAGGGGAAATGGCACGGTTTACCGGAAAATCAATTAAGGAAGTTGACGACAACAAAGTAAAAATTTTGCAGGAAACAGCAACAGAATTAAATGCTATTATTGTGCTGAAAGGTGCGCATTCAATGATCGGATTTCCTGACGGAAAAGTTTTTGTCAATTTAAGCGGCAACAGCGGCATGGCATCTGCCGGTTCGGGGGATGTACTCACAGGAACCATCGCTGCCATGTTTGGTCTGGGAATGGATTTGAATGAGGCTGTTAGAACAGGGGTGTTTATGCACGGATTTTCTGGTGATTTAGTGGCAGAAGTCAAAGGCGAAGACGGAATGACAGCACAAGATATTTTGAATTATTTGCCACATGCTGTAAAAACCTATCGGGAAGAATATGATTCGATTGTTGCTGATTGTTATGGATGCATTTATATTTTGTGAGTTGTTATTGGTGATTGGTAGAGTGGTGATTGGTAGAGTGGTAATTGGTTAATAGTTAGTAGTGTTAATGAATTATGGGTATAAAAAAATGATGGGAATTTTTTTAGAAGATCACCTTTGATTTTTTTCTTGATCTCGACCTTGATCTCGACCTTTGCCTTTACCTTTACCTTTCGTAATATCTTAACCATAAAAAAAAGGAAACAGACAGATGAGCGACAAATACATCATTTCACACGATCTGGGGACAAGTGGAAATAAAGCGGTGCTTATTTCAGTCTATGGCGATATTTTAGATACGGATAAACAGCATTATCCAATGTATCATCCAAAACCGAGTTATGCAGAGCAGGATCCCTGGGACTGGTGGAAGGCAGTTTGTGAAACAACTCGGAATGTGATACGCAAAACAAAAGTCAATCCCAAAAACATTGTGGGAATGACATTTTCTTCGCAATGCGCAACACTGGTTCCGGTTGACCGGGGTGGCAATCCTATACGACCGGCAATGTCCTGGCTCGATGGTCGCGCGGCAGATATCATGCGTGAAAAAATATGGCCGCGACCACGGGTTATGGGCTACAATGTAAAAAATCTTTTAAGGTTCTTGAAGATAACCGGGGGCAGCCCCGGTCATACGGGCAAAGATACAATTGGGAAAATTTTATGGATGCAGCAACATGAACCGGAAAATTTTGCCAAAGTGTACAAGTTACTTGGTCCTAAAGATTTTATTGTCTATCAATTGACTGGCAATTATATTAAATCAGTTGATATGGGGGTTGTCTGGTGGCTATTGGATACCCGGAAAAACAAAAATGTATGGCATCCAAAATTGCTTGATATGATTAATATTACAGAGGAAATGCTGCCGGATATCAAGGAAAGCGCTGCATTGGTTGGAGAGCTAACCGACAAAGCAGCTAACGAAACCGGACTTTTACCTGGCACACCGGTGATTAACGGTGCAAGCGACCTGGCATCTGCTGTCCTCGGTTCTGGAGCTATCGAAGATGGTGAGTTGCACATTTGCGTTGGCACCAGTGGCTGGGTCGCCGGGCATTTCGCCAAACGGAAAACCGACATCCCGCATTATGTTGGCTGTATCGGCAGTACGTATCCCCAAAAATATTATCTCGGAATGGCACACCAGGAAACGGCAGCCGCTTGTTTGGAATGGCTAAAAGATAAAATTCTTTATCACGAAGAACAACTCAAAGAAGAACATCATGTCGATAAAATTTTTCAACTGCTGGATAAATTAGCCGCAGAAGTTAAACCCGGCGCTGAAGGATTGATCTTCACGCCATGGATGTATGGTGAACGCTGCCCCATCGATGATGATCACGTCCGGGCGGGCTTGTTTAATGTCGGTTTAAATCATTCCCGGGAACACCTAATCCGGGCTGTACTCGAGGGAATCGCTTTTAACACACGATGGGCAATGGAGTCGCTGGAGAATTTGTATTCCAAAGTTGATCAATTAAACATTGTTGGCGGCGGCGCTAAAAGTGATACCTGGTGCCAGATTTTTGCCGATATTACCAACCGGATTATTAACCAGGTTGAGAATCCACATCATGCAGGCGCTAAAGGTATTGCTCTGCTGGCGAGCATGAGCCTCGGGTATATTGATAAATATGAAGATATTAAGAATTACATAAAAATTAAGCGGAGTTTTTATCCGAATCCGGATAACAGGGAACTTTATGATAGACTTTTTAAAGAGTTTAAAAATATTTATAAGCAGAATAAAAGTTGGTATGCGAGGATGAATCCTTAAAACAGAAATTCCAAGCCCCAAATCACAATTTCCAAAACTTATCCCGATTCTTTTCCATCGGGATAAATTCCAAATCTCAAATACCAATAAATAAACGCGTTTGGTTTTGAATTTCGGTAATTGATCACAGCGTCTTGATTTGTTTATGAATTAAACCCACAGAAATAGAATCTTCGGCAGATTTTTATTGATTGATTCGCCGAAGGAGAACACGTCACAGAAAAAAATATTTTTATTTTTTTTTTCCGTGGAATTTCTTTTCCGTGAGAGAAAATTTGCTTCATTTTTTTACACTGTGATCGGTTACGAATCTTGTTATTGGAGCTTGAAATTTAAATCAAGGTATATTAATTTATGAACGAAATACAAAACTTATGTGCACCCGGTACAAAAATAGCAGAAGAAATGATAACGGTTTCACCCCAGGTTAAGTTGCGGGTCTTCACCTTCACATCCGAAAAAAAGAACAATAATCCAGCCGTCCTTTTTGTAGCGGGTTGGATTACTTTGATCAAAGCCTGGGAAAATGTACTTAAAGAGATGACAAAGGATTTTCAGGTTTTTTATGTGGAGACAAGAGAGAAGATTTCATCGCAAGTCGTCGGCAAAGTAGGTTATGGCGTTGAAGAAATTGGGCAGGATATTGTCGCACTGGTTGACTATTTTAATTTGAAGGATCAAAAATATATTTTATTCGGCAGTTCACTTGGCGCAACATCCATTCTTGAAAGTTGTTTATATTTGAAAACAAAGCCATTATGTTTGGTTTTGATTGGGCCCAATGCTGTTTTTAGAGTACCCAGGTTTGGCAAAGTAATTGTCAGGGTATTTTGGCCCCGGTTGTATTTAATCCTGAAACCATTCATTAAATGGTATTTAAAAAATTTCCGGCTGGATGTTAAAAGTGATTACGCCCAGTACGAAAAATATTGCAACAATATCGACGCTGCTGATCCGTGGAAATTAAGAAAAGGCGCCATTTCACTTTCCAAATATGAAGTGTGGGATTTGCTTGGGAAAATCGAAATTCCAACTTTAATTATTGGCGCTTCAAAGGATTCCCTGCACGAGCCGACAAATCTTTTTCAAATTGTTGAAAAAATGAAAAAGGCAACCTATCTTGATTTGGAAACAAATAAGCTGACTCACAGTGAAATTATGGTGGATGAAATGCGGGTTTTTTGCAGTCACTTTGATGGTCATTTTGTGAAAGTTTTTACCTTAAGTTTATATTTTTATTTGGCAAAGTAGCAGTTGCAGTACTTTTTAGTTGAGTCCTTTTTGTGATCTTTATGAACGTTTTTGTGTCTGGAGTTTGTTTGATTTTTAAAAAGGAGCAGCAGTAGAAACAGCATGATAAAATTGATGAACACAAAATACTGCCACTGCCCCTGCTACTGCCACTTGATGCAATTATGCAGTTCGTTAACATTAAAAAACAAACAAAATATATATAAGGATGAGGCCTTAAAATGGGAATGTTTAAAAAGAAAGTCAAAGTCATAAACATGAAAGATTCTGAATTGTTTTTTGAACACGAATTCTGGATTGACACAGGTGCTTTATATTCCTTTGTACCAGAAGATTTATTAGAACAAATTCAAGTAGAACCTGCTGATACGCGTAACCTGATTTTGGCTGACGGAAGAACTTCTATAAATTTGCTTGGATTCTGCAATTTTGAAATTGAAGGATTAACAGGAACCATACCTTGCCCGGTTATTTTTGCGCCAAAGGATTCATTGTTTTTATTAGGCGCAACAGCTTTAGAAAATTTTGGCGTTGATGTTGATCCAACAAGCAAATCTTTAAAGCAGATTTCAGCGATTATCGGCGGGTTTACAGCTTCAAAATAAGTAACTGATCACAGGGACAAAATAAATTTCTCCCACGGAAAAAATAAAAAAATCTTTTTTTCTGTGGCGGATTTCCGCCAATTGGTAATTGGCGTCAACTTAAGCACTGATTGTTGAATTGCCACGAGATTTATCTCGTGGATTAATATTTTACTCCCTATGACAGGGGTTTTAATCCCGAATATGCTGACAATGCGGGGTTAAAACCCCAATTATTCGACGGGAATTCCCAGATCCACGACCTGAAGGTCGTGGCTATTCAAAAAAATACCAGTAGATGACTTTAAGTTGATGCCAATTGCCAGTTGGTGGATGGACTGATTTTATTAATTCAATCTAATCCCTGTGATCGCTTAACAAAATAACTGAAGGAGAAATGTAAAATGAAATATTTACGTCCAATTTTTTACTTACTTATTATTACCGTTTTTATCTCAAGCTGCAATGTCAGTGTGAACCGATCAATCTATATCGATGATGGAGAGACTGTTCACAAGAGTTTAAATGCTGTCAATGGAAATATAATCATCGGAAGGGATTGTGTAATAAAGGGCGGGTGCAGAAGTGTTAACGGTAGAATAGAAATCGGCTCTAACTCCAAAGTCGAAGATTTGAACACTGTGAATAGCAGAATTTCTGTTGCAAAAGATGTCGAGGTTAAGGGGACTATTTATTCGGTGAACGGTTCGATAGAGTGCAGATCCGGAGTCGAAGTCAGCGGTGATGTTAGCACAGTGAATGGTTCAATCGATTTGGAAAAAACAAAGGTGTTTCATGATATCACCACCTACAATGGCAATATTACGTTAACGGATAATTCGCTGGTTGAAGGAGATATTTTCATCAAAAAAAATAAAGGAAGTTCAAAAAAAATCCGACGGTTAAAAATTAGAATTGAAGATGCATCGATTGTGGAAGGTGATATCATTGTCAAAGATGAAGATATTGAAGTTGTTGTTTATTTGGCGGGTGATGGAAAAGTGCATGGTAAAATAAAGGGTGCAGAAATAGTAAAAGAGTAAATGACTAAAGGTACAGCTATCCAGTCAGTTCTGAAAACTTAATTTTCTAATCGATATTTTAAATTATATCCCCCCCTTCCGAAGGTCGAAGATGCCCGAAGGGTAGGGGACAGGGGGGATGTCTTTGTTATCCAAGTACTTACAATGACATTATCTTAAATCTCCATTCAAAGAAGGAAAAAAATCAACGTGGATTTTGTAATATTTATTTTAGCGAGTATTGGTATAATTATTCTTGTAAAGTTTTTTCGCAGCAGGAATCTGGCAAAAAAATTGGAAATAATTAGAAATTACTGGGGCGCTATTCCCGAAGATGTTTTTGATGTTAAAACGGCGACATTGTTTTTCGTGCTGAATAAAACGGATTTCATCGAAAATAGTTATCAATTGGATGACAGCACCTGGAACGATTTGGACATGAATGAAATATTTAAATTGCTCAATCGTACCATTACACCAACCGGCGCGCAATACTTGTATTATTTAATGAGACAACCTGTTTTTTCCAGGGAAACATTGGAGCGCCGTGAAAAACTTTTTAATCAATTTTCTAAAAATCAAGAATTGCGCGAAAAAATTCAGCTATTCTTGTTACCATTAAAAGAGAAGAATGCAAAATATTTACCATATTCTCTCTGGAAGCCATTACCCGAAAAACCGGTCTATGCGAACGTACTTCCATTTTTTTCATTTTTAGCTTTTTTGGTGCTGCTGCTGTCAGGTTTGAAAGTGATCCACTTTGGTTTAATCATTGTTGTTTTTGTGATCAATCTTTTTATTCGACTATTTATCAAAAAAAGAATTCAAGTGTTCATTTATTCGCTGCAATATCTTGGCGTTTTAATTAATGTTGCCAATGGAATTTCAACAATCAAAAGTGAAGGCTTAAAAGATGTTCAAAATCACCTTATTGAAAAACTGCACGAAACAAAATCAATTGCAGATAAAATTTTTTCGCTGCAATTTAAGGATGATGCCGGGTTGATCGAATATTTGAATATCTACTTTTTGTTGGATATCGCTGGATTTTATACAGCGCTTAACAAAATTAAAAAGCACTTAGATGATTTACGGGACATTTACAGAACTGTCGGATATTTAGATGCATTAATTTCAATCTCATCATTTCGACAGGAATATCAAAATTTTTGTTTTCCTTCATTCAGTGAAGATAAAAATATCTTTCGGGTCGAAAAAATTTATCATCCATTACTCCAAAAGCCTGTTCCAAACACTTTTCAATTTGCTTCAAAAGACATTTTAATTACCGGTTCAAACATGGCTGGGAAAACAACTTTTTTAAAAACATTTGGTGTTAATTCAATTCTTGCTCAAACAATTCACACATGTATGGCAAAAAAATATGAAGCGCCGATCTTGAAAGTGATATCATCGATTAGCAGATCAGATAATCTTTTGGATGGGAAAAGCTATTATTTAGCGGAAGTTGAATCAATTTTAGAACTTGTAAAAGCTTCTGAATTAACAAATGTCCATTTATTTCTTATCGATGAAATTTTCAGAGGTACAAATTCAGTCGAACGCAGCGCTGCTTCCATCGAAGTTTTGGAATACCTGGCAAACAAAAAAGATTTTGTTTTTGTTGCGACTCATGATTTACAACTTTCAGAAGTATTACAAACTGAATATGATAATTACCATTTTCGTGAACAAGTAAACGATGATGGATTGTTTTTTGATTATCAATTGTTTGATGGCATATCAACTACGAAAAATGCTATTGCGCTATTGGACTTTGCCGGTTATCCCAAAAAAATCACAAGCGGCGCTCGTTCACGGATTAAGAATGATTAGGAAATTGGGTAAATGGGTAATTTGTAAGTTTCCTTTATAATTGGCAATGTTAAGAAGTGTTGGAGAAATTTATTTTTGCCCATTCTCCTTCGGCGTATCAATTTCTAATAAAAATCTGCCGTGGAAGATTGAATAAGAAAATAACTTATGCATGCAAATTACCGTATTACCCTTTTACCTTAATTACCAAATAACCAATTTTTTATTTCAGGAGGAAACATGAAACCACAAAAAAATATGCTTGCACTAATTTTTGTTCTATCTTTATTGTTCATAATTCCAAATTGGGCAATTTCACAAAACGAGGACGAAAAAAAGGACGAAGAGAAAAATGATCCTTATGAATTCACTATTGTCAAAGAAGTTGCCAGAACACCGGTGAAAAACCAGGCACGCACCAGCACCTGTTGGTGTTTTGCTGCGATTTCATTTTTAGAGTCTGAACTCTTACGCACCGGAAAGGACAAAATCGATCTTTCCGAAATGTACATTGTTCGCCACACTTATCCCCTAAAAGCACAAAGATATGTCCGGCTGCATGGCGGGACTAATTTTCCACACGGCGGCGCCTCTCATGATGTGATCGACATGATGAAACTACACGGACTTGTTCCTGACCAATTTTATTCCGGTTTAAATTACGGAGAGAAAAAACATAAACACGGAGAGATGGGCACAATTTTAAAAGGAATGGTCGATGCGGTTGTCAAAAAGAGAGGCGGACGTGTCACGCCGCGTTGGTTAGAGGCTTTTGAATCAGTGCTGGATGTTTATCTTGGTGAACCTCTGGAATCATTTAATTTCAAAAGTAAAAAATATACGCCGGAAAATTTTGTCAACGATTATATGGGATTGAATTTGGATGATTATATCGAGATTTCCTCTTACACCCATCACCCATTTTACGAACAATTCTGTCTCGAATTACCGGATAACTGGACCAACAATGACAAATATTACAATGTGCCCATTGAAGACCTGGGGAGAATAGTTAATCACGCTTTGAACAATGGCTATTCCGTGGTTTATGGCGGCGATACCAGCAACAAATATTTTTCCAGCAAAAAAGGGTACGGGATTATCCCTTTGAAAGATTGGGAAGAATTAACCGAGAAAGAACGGAAAAAGGAGATCACAGAACCAGTTGAAGAAAAAGAAGCAACCCAAAAGCTGCGTCAGAAATGGTTCGATAATTACACTGCTACTGATGACCATTCCATGCACATTGTCGGCATCGCTGAAGATCAAAATGGGAAACCGTTCTACCTGACGAAGAATTCATGGGGTACTGACAGAAAATATGACGGATATGTTTACCTTTCAAAGCCCTATATCTTGTTGAATGCGACCGGATTTATGGTGAATAAAAATTCGCTTCCCCAGGACATCAAGAAGAAGTTGGGATTATAATGTTTTTCGTAACTATTCAGGTATGAAAAAAAGCGCAAAACTATTTGGGGCAAAACCATTCATTACTGAACACTGGATTTTTTATCGAGCATCAAAAATCAAGTATCCAGCATCCAGCAACAAGAATCCAGTCACAAGCAAAAGGAGTAAAACATGAATCGGAATTTCATTAACTCGTTTTTGATTTTATTGATTATCTTGTTACTACCATTTTCACTGTTTTCTCAAGAAGAGAAGAAAGATGAAGATAAGTCACCCTATCAGTTCACAATTGACAAACAAGTGCCGCATACGCCGGTAAAAAATCAAGCCAGGACCGGAACGTGCTGGTGTTTTTCCACCATTTCTTTTTTGGAATCCGAACTTCTGCGGATGGGGGAAGAAGAAGTTGATCTCTCTGAAATGTTTGTCGTTCGGTTTACCTACCCGCATAAAGCAGAGAATTATATCCGGCTGCATGGAGATGCTATGTTTGGACAGGGCGGACAAGCTCACGATGTGATCGATCAAATTAAACGGTATGGAGTCGTTCCGGAAGAAGTTTACACCGTTATGAATATCGATGAAAAAAAACACAATCATGGTGAAATATTTTCAATGCTTAATGCTGTGCTCGATGCTGCAAAAAAAAGAAAAAAATTAACACCAAAATGGAATGAAGCTTTTAATGCAATCCTGGATACCTATCTGGGGAAACCACCGGTTGATTTCAAATACAATGGTAAAAAGTACACACCAAAAAGCTTTGCCGAAAAGTATTGCGGGTGGAATTTTGACGACTACATAGAATTGACATCTTATTCGCACCAACCCTATTATGAAAAAGTCCGTCTCCAAGTGCCGGATAACTGGACGTTTAATTCTGATTATTACAACATTCCCATCAACGACCTGGAAAAAATAATTGATAATGCAATCAAAAAAGGTCATTCAGTTGTTTGGGATGGTGATGTGAGTGAGCGCGATTTTTCCAGCCGTAAAACAGGATACGCCGTTGTTCCTGAAAAAGGCTGGGAAGATAAAACCGAAGCTGAAAAAAAGGAAAAAATAACCGAACCTGTCAAAGAGAAAAAAATCACCCAGGAAATGCGGCAGAAAACATACAATAATTATTTAACAACCGATGATCATCTGATGCACATTGTTGGGCTGGCGCATGATCAGGAAGGAACAAAATTTTATTTCACCAAAAATTCAGGAGGAATAGTTGACCGCAAAAATAACGGTTATATTTACATGTCCCAATCTTACGTGCGGTTAAAAACAATTGCTATTATGGTCCATAAGGATGTAGTGGCGAAAAGGATTAAGAAGAAATTGGGATTGAAATAAAAAGTTGTATCAAAGATGGCGCCCACTTTGAAAACCAATTTTTTTTAGTTTTCATCAAATTATTAAAGTGGGCTCCACCTGTTTAGCCACCTGTTACGGATGTTTTTACAAGAATTTCAAATTTCTCCTTGATTTGTAATCGATTTGTTCATATATTTAAAATATGACTTATTAATTTATAATTATGTTCGTCAATTAAGGGAAAAATCAAAAAGGAGATATAACTAAATAAATTATGGGTGAAAAATTCTGGATACAGAAAATTGGAACAGGATTAGACCGGTTACGAGTGCACTTTAAAACTGACCATGGACAAGTCAAATCAATTTTTGTGATCCAATATGAAGCCTACATTAACGGAAAATGGAGAGCCATTGTGCGATTTGATGAGGCTCACGGTTTCTTTCATAAAGATGTAATTTCACCTATAGAAAAGCCACAAAAAACTGCCATATTAGTACATGATAAGAAATTCGCTTTAACTGAAGCGATTGATGACATCAAAAAATACTGGCGTTTTTACCGTAAGATATATGAGGAAAAGTATTATGGAAAAAAATAGTCATAACAATTTAACAGAAAAGAATTTAGACAAACTAGCAGAGTTGCTAACCAGTGAACTGAAACAACCAAATGTTGCTTCGCACATTCCAAACGGATCCCATATTTTTCACGGTTCTTACAATGATAAGTCTTTGACTCAATATAATCTCCAATTAGTTAGCAAGACATTACTAGGAATGACTCTTGGATATATCGAAGATGCGCCATTGGTTTTGGTATTTGAATACAAACCTGGTAAACAAACTGTGATTAATTTATCTGATAAGATATATAAAAGTAAAGCACAAAGACTTATTGAAGGCTTTCAAGAGCAAAATCGCCATGAAATGACTCAAAAAATCAATGAACTAAAAAATAAAAGAGCAACCAATGCAAAATGCTAAAAACAATGAATTTCAAATCATCTCTTTCTCAAACAAAACTAAAAACGACAAAAAACTACTCAAAGAATTTGTCAACTTTCATTGGCAGCATTACAAAGATGATCCACAATATATTCCGTTGTTAGATTACGAATATCTCGGGTTCAGGTTGATCGGAATTCATGGTTTTTTTGAACCCAGTAACCTGTTTTTCAAACATGCTGAAATGGAATTTTTCCTGGCATTAAAAGATGGGGAAATTGTCGGACGGTGTAATGCGTTTATCAATCATAATCATAACAAGCATTGGAACGATAAAGTTGGATTTTTTGGACAATTTGAAGTTATCGACGACCGGGAGGTTGCAGAATCCCTGCTTAATACAGCACAAGATTGGTTAAAATCAAAAGGAATGGACACTATTCGCGGACCCCAGAATTTACCGGTAAATGAAGCCACACCCGGATTAATGACAAAAGGTTTTGACTCACGTCCTGTGATGTATTATCATTACAATAAGCCCTACTATCCAAAGTTAGTGCAGGATGCGGGATTCGAGCCGGTCAAACGGGTTCTTTCGTGGGAAGTAAGCCCGCAGAATCCCATGGAAGAAAAGCTGGAGCGAATTGCACAGTTGGTGATCAAACGGAATAAAGTAAAGTTTGAAACCTGGGGTGAAAGAAAACTCAAAGTTCGTAAACAGGAAATGTTTGAAATTTATAACGAAGCCTGGAACGATAATTTTGGATTCGTTCCTTTTACACAAGAAGAATTTTACACGATCATTGATGATATGATGCTGATCATGGACAAAGGATTGTTCATGTTCCTTTATATCAATGACGAATGTGCTGCCTTCTTCGGAGCTGTTCCTAACGTAACGGAAAAAATGAAACCCCTAAAATTATTTAAACGTAACGAGTTATTCAGAGCAGCAAAAATGCTGCTGGGAGCCCGGAAAACAAAAGGCTATCGATTAGGCTATTTAGGGGTTAAGAAGAAATTTCGTAACAAGGGATTACCTGCTGTTATGTTGTGGAAAGAGAAATTATATTCCCAGGAAAAAGGGTACCAATATTGTGATATGGGATGGACACTGGAAGACAACGATAAAGTTATCAGCCTGGTTGATATGGTGGGTTCAAAACCATCAAAGACTTATACTATTTATGAGAAAAAGATTGGATAGGAAAAATAAAGAAAAAGAGTAAACGTTTATCGTATGCCAGTGAAGATAAGACCAAAGAATCAGCCAGCTGGCTGATGGGCAGCCAACGGATACGAATTTGAGCTTTTATAGTCATCGCAAAAATCAGTTGGCCGCTCATCCGCCAGCTGGCGGATATAATTTTTTGTATTCTTTTGTTTACCTATGATTCATTAATGTTGATATATTCACACCCAAACGAATAACCACTCACCACTCTACCAATCACCACTCACAACTTACCAATCACTGGCATTTGTCTAAATAATTTTCAGCTATTTTGAGACACGAGTTAGAAACGTTTAAAAAGCCTTTCTCAAAGTTATCCCGGGCAAAATTTAACATGCTTTGTGTTTCTTCAAAATAGAGTTGAATATCCGGAGATCCATTACCAACATACTTTGTTTGTGCTTTTAATAATTTAACCTGGAATTGTTCTAATCGTTGAGAAACTGATTCAGAAGATACTTCGCCGGCGCTGGCAAATATGGTTTGCCCATAGGAAGAATGATTTGTTTTACCTGACATCTCCTCACCTCACATTTTAAAAGTAGCTATTTTTAACACCTCACTTTTGCACAGATAATAGTCAAACCCTAATTCTCTTTATTATTAATAGCTACAAAGACTGTTGTTTGCGTAGAATATTGGAACCAACTCTCTCATCAATGATTTTAGTATTATAAAACAAAATCGGGGTTATATCTATTGGCTTTTCAAATCCTGGCGCTTGTAAAATATAAAGGTTAAGGTGAATCCAACGTGTTGACCATCAAATAGAATTAACATTGTAAATAATTTTTTGATTTGAATACGATATTAAATTTTCTTAGCATATTTAGGGGGCTGGATTAAATAACTTTCCCATTTCACTTTTTAAATTTGTTTCAAATCAACATGTTACAGATACAATCTGGGTAACTTAATTTATCCTGCCCCCTTATTTTAATTCCCTGGTTTTTTTATGAATTTTATTTACCAGGTCCAGCGCTAATTGTGCCTTATTTAGTGCGATACCAAAATTATTTTCTGCCACGGCTTGATGTGCTTGTTTTTGCAATTGTTTAATACGAGACATCCAAATGGTAATTTGTTCATCCGGCTCCAACCGGTCATATCTCTGTTCCATATTGTCCACTAATTCATCAAGTCGCGCCACCTTATCAAAAACCCGTTTAGCCGACAATTCTGTTTTCCCTAAAGTAATATCCAGGGCTCGATTTAATAATCGTGTCGCCTCCTGGTAATAGTCAATGGCTAATTGAAAATCACCATCCAGTTTAGCATGTTCAGCATCACGAACTTTTTTACGAGCAGATTCTTTGAACTTTATCACCGTTTGGTTTTTGCTGGAGTTGATAATTCCTTTATTGAATTCTAAAAACTGGTCGAAGCGATAAGCTTCATTCTCTAATTCTATACCTATATCTCTTTTATTAATTGTTACGAGACTAATTGCTTTTAATAAGTGCTGATATGCTTGGTTATAAAATCTCATTGATCGAAAAAAATTGTTTCTCCGGTATGCCTCATAAGCAAAATCTTTATTTTTTAATCCACTATCCAACGCCTTTTGTGCTCCGACATTTTCACTGCCAATTACAATGTTTTCGGCTCTCTTTGCTAACTCATCCAATTTCTTTTTTCTCTTTATCATTGGTTCTTTCAGGAAAATTTTCAAAGCCTGGTTTATCGCCTTGTCCGCTTCTTTTATCGACCGGTTTGCTACAAATGGACGTCTGCCGCGCATTTGACGGTTAGCCCGCCTGAGATTCATTCCTGCTTTATTGAGAAGCTCTTGAGCTCTTGGATTTTTTTGTTCATTCTGAAAACCTTGTGCAAAGTTGAATTTCTTTCGAACACCATCAAATTTTCTTTGCAAGTTCGTTTTCTCTTGTGAGAGTAGAACAGAAGCTGCAAAAGTAAACAGCAACATCGTTATCAAAAATATTTTTACTTTAAAACTCATTGGTAAATCCCAGCGCACTAAAGTGCAGGCACAGTCTGTATTTCATTTTTTCTTGATCTCGACCTTGATCTCGACCTTTTTTTAATTTTTCTCAAAAATTATTCCAAATCACACAGTTGTTTTTGTTTTTATTTTTAACTATCTGAATATTAAGAAAATAGCTCCTTTGTCAAAAAAGAGGGATCCATTTAACGAAACACTAAATTTTCAAAGAAATGCACCTTACAGTACGGAGCAATTGTACCCTTTCGGACAATATAGTAGGACAAGATGCCATCTTGTCTTACTGTACTTAACCAAATATAAGCTTTTAAGGATTCACCGTAATTTTCCCTTTTCCTGCCCCAGTGATTTCACCGAAAATCCGGGCATCAGAAACCCCCTTATTTTTAAGTTTTGTGACCATGTTTTCTTTATCAGAATCCGAAACAACTATAATTAGTCCTCCCGAAGTCTGGGCGTCGTTTAAAAGCAGTTTTTCAATTTCGCTCACTTTATCGTCCCATTGGATAAAAGGCTTTACATAATCTATATTTGCCAGCGTTCCCCCTGGTGCTATTCCGGCTAAAGCTAATTCTGCAGCTTGCTCCAACACTGGAATATCAGAGATACGGATTCTCGCATTAACCCGGCTTCCTGTTGTAATTTCTTTTAAATGCCCCAATAATCCAAATCCGGTTACATCGGTGCAGGCATGGACATCAAAATTACCCATTTCTTCGGCAGCAGTACGATTGAGATAACTCATGACGGAAATCGCTTTTTTAATTGTCGCTTCATCAACCATGCCTCGTTTGATACCTGTTGTGATCAGCCCCAACCCGATTGGTTTTGTCAGAATAAGCGCATCGCCTATTTGTGCTGAACTATTAGTGAGTACCTTTTGCGGATTTACTATTCCTGTCACTGCCATGCCAAATTTTGGCTCAGCATCTTCAACAGTGTGCCCGCCTAAAATGGGAATACCGGCTTCATTCGCTTTATCAGCAGCGCCTTTAAGAATTTGTTTTAAGACATCTAACGGCAGCCGTTTTTCAGGGAAGCCAACAATGTTCAACGCAAAAATTGGCTTCCCGCCCATGGCATAAATATCACTTAAAGAGTTTGCCGCGGAAATGGCGCCGAAGTGGTAAGGATCGTCAACAATCGGCGTGAAGAAATCAACCGTTTGTACGATTGCTTGATTTTCGTTGAGTCGATAAACTGCTGCATCATCAGAAGTGCTGGTGCCCACAATTACGTTTGGATGCGAAACTGGCGGGAAAGAAGCCAAAATCTCTTCCAGGTTCTGGGGACGCAATTTACAGGCGCAGCCCAAACCATGCGTGAAATGAGTGAGCTTAATATCTTTCCCAATCGCGATTGCTGATGCAGATTCAGGTTTCAGTCTTTGGACAGCTGAAGTAATCGAAACAATCGCCCGTTCTATTTGTTCTTTTTTATTCATTTTGCCAGTAGAAAAACGGATTGTACCTAACGAATTTTGCAAAGGTATTTTCATGGCGACTAAAACGGCTGAAGGTTCGGCAACATCCGTATGGCAGGCAGATCCCGGTGATGCCGCCACCTCACTTAATTCATCGAGCAGAGTATTTGCGTCAACTCCGGGAAAGGAAACACTCAAGGTATTGGGTAGGCTTTTTTCTGTGTGTCCGTTTAGCATGATGTCGGGTAGTTCTTTCTTTAATCCGTGCCAGAGCCTGTCTCGAAGTGTGCGGTTATGCTGCTGGTTCTTCTCAAAATCACGTACAGCAATTTCACAGGCTTTGCCCAGACCAACAATTTCCAGCACGTTTTCAGTTCCGGCTCTCCTGCCTGATTCGTGATCCGCGCCTAAAATGAACGGCTGAACTTTTACACCGCGGCGGATGTACAAAACGCCAATTCCTTTGGGCGCGTACAATTTGTGCCCTGCCACCGAAAGCATATCCACTCCCAGGTCGTTCACGTTTGTAGCAATTTTTCCCACTGATTGAGCCGCATCGGTATGAAATAAAATGTTGTGTTTTTTAGCAACAAGGGCGATTTGTTCAACCGGCTGGATTGTGCCGACTTCGTTGTTGGCATGCATGATGGTTATCAAAATCGTTTCCGGGCGAATGGCTGCTTCAACATCTTTTGTATCGACCAAACCAAATTTATCCACAGGCAGGTAAGTTAATTCAAAACCATTTTTCTCTAAATATGAACAAACATTGATCACGGCAGGATGTTCAATTTGCGATGTAATGATGTGATTACCTTTTTCCTGTAAAGTTTCTGCAACGCCCCTGATGGCGTAATTATTGGACTCGGTGCCGCCGCTGGTGAAAATAATTTCATCCGGGGAGCAGCCGAGCAAGTCAGCCACCTGCTGCCGCGCTTTCATAATCGCTTTTTTAGTTTGAACTCCGTAATAGTGCGAGCTGGAGGGATTGCCAAAATTCTCCTTTAAAAAGGGCAGCATGGCATCGGCGACTTCATCAATTACCGGTGTGGTTGCGTTGTGGTCTAAATAAATTGGTTTCATTGGATTTCCTTGAATTAGACTTGTGAGAATAATCGTTTCAATATATTTAATAAAATCTAAAATGTCAAGAGAAGAATGTTTTGAAATAATTAAAACAGTAATCTAAATTACATGGCTGCTCAATATCTCACTTGATAATAAAAAAAAGCTTGCAATTGTAAATATTATGTGTATATTAATAGCTATAAAGATATGGACAATAATTGGGATTAAATCATGAAAACTATTCAGATGACATTAAATGAAAAATTGCTTGACAGTGTTGATGAAGCAACCAAAAAGTTAAAAACAACGCGCTCTGCATTGATTAGAGAATCACTCAAAATTTATCTTGAAAAATTAAGAGTTGAAGAACTTGAAAGAAAACATCGTGAGGGATATCTTAAGCACCCGGTTAAAAAAGGAGAATTTGATGTCTGGGAGGATGAACAGGTATGGTGTTAAATATCAATAATGGAGAAATTCGATGGTACACATTTAAACCTCCTGATAAAAAGAGACCAGTTGTAATTCTTACGAGAAGCCCTGCGATAAAATTTTTAGGGGAAGTAACCATCGCACCAATTACTACCACCATCCGTGATATACCAACCGAAGTATTGTTGGATGAACAAGATGGGATGAAAACCACTTGTGTTGTTAATCTGGATCATATTCAAACTGTCTCCAAAGATAAGATTGGAATATTCATTTCAAGATTATCAAAAAGGAAAATGTTTGAAATAAAACAAGCAATTCTATTCTGCTTTGGATTTAATAAACAGGATGTTAATTTACTCTAATTTTCTTTCATTATTTAACTAACCATGCCCCAACTAAAAAAAAACCTGACTCTGTTTGATCTCTCAATGATCGCAATCGGTTCGGTCATTGGTTCCGGAATTTTTCTCACGCCATCTCTCATTGCAAATTCATTGCCATCGCCAATGTGGATTCTTTTCGTTTGGATTCTGGGAGGAGTGCTCGCATTAACCGGCGCGCTTACTTATGCTGAACTCAGTTCCATGATGCCAGAAGCTGGCGGTATTTACGTTTTTCTATCAAAAACCTTTGGCGGACTGTTTGGATTTCTGTTCGGATGGGTCTATTTTTTTGTTGTTAATACAGGTGCTATTGCTGCGCTTTCTATCGTTTTTTCAACCTACTTGGGATATTTTATTCCAATGACCCCAACACAAATTAAATTAGCTGCGATTGCTGGAATTGCTATTCTTACCTTAATAAACGTTAGAGGAGTAAAGTCCGGGGCAATATTTTCTGACTTGTTCACCGTCCTTAAAATTTTTGGGATATTGGGCATCATCTTAATTGGATTTGGGTTTGGCAGTGGAAATACGACAAATTTTTCTGCTCCGCTGGGTCAATTACCAACAGGATTAAGCGGTGCCCTGGCTGTTGCAATGGTTGGCGTAATCTGGTCTTGCGGCGGGTGGCAGCATACTACTTTTACGGCGGCGGAAGCGAAAAATCCAAAACGTGATGTACCATTTGCAATGATTATTGGTGCGGTTACAATAACCGTCATTTATCTCCTCACAAATATTGCCTATCTATTTTTGTTATCACCTGCCGAAATAGCCGGATCATCACATGTTGCTGCAGAAGCAGTTGAAAAAGTATTGGGCCCCATTGGCGGCAGCCTGATTGCATTGGCGATTTTCATCTCAACTTTTGGCACTGCCGGAATTTATACACTGTCAGCGCCAAGAATTTATTTTGCCATGGCAAAGGATAAAGTTTTCTTTCACAAAGCTGCTGAAATTCATCCCAAGTATGGCACACCGGCGTACGCTATTATTTTTCAATCAACCTGGGCAATCATCTTGATTTTATTTTGGGGTACGTTTGAGAATTTAATTTCTTACGTTGTTTTTACCGATGCCATATTTTTTGGTCTTGCTGCAACTGCAATTTTTGTGTTACGGAAAAGAATACCCGACGCAAAAAGACCCTACAAAACCTTAGGTTACCCGGTTACACCAATAATTTTTATCGCTATTGAAGTCTGGTTTGTGGTAACCATAGTTTCGGAGAAACCATTACAATCGTTGGCTGGATTGGGATTTATGTTTTTGGGAGTGCCGGTTTATTATTTCTGGAAAAAGAAAAGCTGATTCAATGAAGACCTAAATGAAAAAAATGCTGTGATATAAATATAATTGTACAAATAAAATGTATAGTTAAAAATATAACCACAAAGTTCACAGAGAAGGCACAAAGGACTCAAAGGGGAAAAATGATATGACAGAGAATGAATTAGCAAATAGAGTTATTGGACTTGCCATAGATATTCATAAAGCTTTGGGGCCAGGTTTACTGGAATCAGCTTATAAAGAGTGTTTGTTCTATAAGATAAAACAGGCTGGATATTTTGTTGAAAAAGAAAAAGCAATGCCTTTGGTGTTTGAAGAAGTAAAATTAGATATTAGCTACCGGATCGATTTGTTAGTTGAAAAGAAATTAGTGATAGAGTTGAAAACGGTAGTTGCTTTAACGGATGTACACTTGGCTCAAACATTGACTTATTTAAAATTAGCTAAATTGAAATTAGGACTTCTAATTAATTTTAATGTACCTTTATTAAAAGACGGGATTAGAAGGGTAATCAACTAATCCTGCTAAATTAGCAATATAATCCTTTGTGACCTTTGTGCCTGCTTTGCCTGTGCCCGAAGGGTATGTGCTTTGTGGTTATTCTTTTGGTTCTGTATAAATTTTAATGTCCCTTTGCTGAAAGATGGATTCAGACGATTTGTTAATAAGTTCTAATTTTTTTTCTTTGCGTCATGGCGCCTTTGCGGTGAAAATTAATTTTACAACCCCTCTTCAGAAATTTATTAAACGTGGAGCTTAACATGTATAAAACTAAAATAGTACTCTTAACATTATCTATCATTTTTGCTTTAACTATTTTGATACACGCTCAAGAAAACTCCAACAAAGAACAACTTCAACAAAAATACTCACAAGCATTATACTTAATTGGCGACAAAAAATATGACAAGGCAATCTCCCAATTAAATGCGATAATAGAAAAAGAGCCACAGATGTCGAGAGCTTATATAAAAATCGCCCAAGTATATCGTAAGAAGAAAAATGATTCAATAGGTATAGCGTACTTTCAAGATTTAATAACTAAAAATCCAAACAACGCTTATGCTAATCATGCACTGGGATGGCTGTTTCTCGTAACAGGAAAATATAATAAAGCACTTGAACGTTGCCTGAAATCAATCGAGTTAAATCCCTATTACGCTGAAGGGATTAAAGATTTTGTCAATGTACAGCAAAAACTAAATAAATTAGATGATGCGGAAATCTATCTTAAAAGTATGATAAAATTAGAGCCGGATAATCCTTCTGCTTATTATGGATTAGGCTATCTTTACCAGTTACAGCATAAATGGGATGTTGCTTTGCAAAACGTAAACAAAGCATTGGAAATAAAAGATGATTTACTACTGGCTTATGTTACCAAACCTGTAATCTTGTGGTACACAAATAAATATCAGTTGTTTTTGGAATGCTGTCAGACGGCTTTAAAACTGGCAAAAGAAAAAAATGACCTGGAATTCCAGGTAAACTTTTTAACGAATATTGGATTGGCACAATCACATTTTTCAAATAATACTAAAGCTCTAAAAAATTATGAACAAGCACTGGTAATAGCAAAGAGAATTGGATACCGCAAAGAGGAAATGCGGATATCAGGAAATATGGGTACCATTTACAGGGATACCGGGCAATTAGAACAGGCGGTTTCTCATTTTGAAAAAGCGTATTTAATAGCAAAAGATATGGGTAATACATATCATCAAGGTTTGCAGTTGAGAAATATGGGTGATTGTTATCATTTTATGGGAAAGTATAAAATTGCCCTGGATTATTTTCAGAAAGCGACTCCAATAATTAAATCATTGGGCGACAAACATCTGGAAAGTCTATTGTATTGGAGTTTAGGCATGCTCAATGCAAATTATGGAAATCATCTGGAAGCTTTGGACTATAACCGGAAAGCTTTAGACATTGCTGTTCAAAAGAATGATAAATTTGGAATAGAAAGGTATTTGAATTCGATTGGTCTTAATTACTGGAATTTGGGTAACTTTTCAAAAGCGTTGGATTGTTTTAAAGAAGCATTACCAATTGCCAAAGAAATTGGTGACAAATTCGGTGAGGGTCTCACCATTGGTCATATTGGTATCATTTACCAGGAATTAGGTGATTATTCAAACGCATTAAAATATTATAATGAAGCGCTGAACATTGCCCGGGAGATGAACAATAAAAAAGAAGAAATGCGACATTTAGCAAATATTGGTACGGTTGTTAGTCGTCTTGAAAATTATGACGAAGCTTTGAAATATTATAACCAGGCTTTGGAAATGTCCAGAGAATTTAAAGACAAAAGGCAGGAATCAATTTTACTGGCTAATATTGGCGATGATTACTCACTTTTAGGAAATAATGAAAAAGCAAAAAATTTCATTAACCACGCGTTAAGTTTATCTAGAGAAATTAATGAAAAAAGCACTCAAGCTTCACAATTATTAAATTTAGGTGATGTAAATAAATCATCAGGAAATTTTACTGAAGCATTTAATTGTTATTTAAAAGCGAACCAAATAGGAAAAATGCTTGATGAACCTGATCTAATCTGGCGTTCTTACATGGGATTAGGGATCTGTTATGAAGAACAAAAAAAATACCAACAATCTTTAAACAATTATAATTATGCCATAAGTGAATTAGAAAAAATCAGGCAGTCAATTGCGACTGACAAATTCAAAACAGGCTTTTTTGAAGATAAAATACAATTATTTGTAAACGTGGTAGAATTAATGGATAGGTTAAACCAAAAGTATCCATCAAAGAATTATGACCAGAAAGCTTTTTTGTATGCTGAGAGAGCAAAAGCACGAACCCTGCTGGATATCGTTTTTGAAGGAAAAATATTTCAAAACCTGGCAGAAATACCAGTTGCTTTTAGACAAAAATTTTTAATTAACGAAAAAAAATATAATAATAAGCACAGGGAAATGTCAAATGAATTGAGCAAATTAGCCTCTGACCAGGATAAGAAGTTGCTTTCTCAGCTAAATAATGATATCGAATCTTTGCAAAGAGAAAAAACAAAGATATTGCAGGAACTGCAAGACAAATATCCGGGCTATTATCAACTCACAAATCCCAAACTTCTTACAGTACAGGATATCCAGGAAAATATTTTGAAAAGTGATCAGGTTATTATTGAGTATTTTGTCGCTGAAGAAGAGATTTTTGTCTGGTTGATCAGCAAAAAGCAACTTGAATTTAAGACGATTGATTTGTCCAAAAAAGAACTGGAAAGTTATATAGCCGAGATCAGTCCCTTATTTACTAAAGATAATCAGGTTGTTGAATCACAAATTGACTTTCGCTGGGCAAATTTCAATTTTGATCTTCTTCATAAATTATATTTAGAACTGTTGGGAAAACCAGCAGCACAATTACTGGATAAGACGAAAGATTTGGTTATTATTCCTGATGACATCCTTTTTTACTTTCCGTTTGAAATGTTAGTGACAAAAATTGATCCTGGCGAAGTTAAATATTTAACAGAAGACTATGCAATCTCCTATTCATCTTCAGCCAGCTTGTTGAATCCCGAGTTGCATAAAAAAGTGATTGCTCAAAACGAATTATTGGCTTTTGGTAATCCTGATTTTAAAGAAAAGGAGAAGGGAATATTAGCGCAGCTTGCCAGCTATGTAAAAAATCGAACGATTTTAAGAGGAAACGACTTTATGCCACTACCAAATGCAGAACTGGAAGTGAACACGATAGCAAGCGATTTTGAGAACGCAATGGTGCTGACAGGAAAAGATGCAACTGAAAAACATTTCAAAGAATTGGCAGCTCATTACAAAAATATCCATTTGGCAACGCATTTTCTTGTTAATGATTCCCAACCACTGTACTCAAAAATAGTTTTGTCTCAATCTAATAATGAACAAGAAGATGGTTTGCTACAAACCTATGAAATTTATAACTTGAGGTTGAATGCAGAGATGGTGGTTTTGAGCGGGTGCAATTCCGGGCTCGGCAAACTGAAACACGGAGAAGGTTTGGTTGGCATGACGCGCGCTTTTTTATATGCAGGTGTGCCAAGTCTGATAGTCAGTTTATGGCCTGTGGATGATGAATCAACTGCGCTGTTAATGAAACAATTTTATAAATATCTCAATGAGGGGAATAATAAAAAAACAGCATTAAAAAAAGCAAAAATCGACTTGATCAAATCAAAAGATAAAAAACGAGATCCTTTTTACTGGGCGCCATTTGTGTTGATTGGGGATGGGAATTAATAACTAAATGAGATTGTTTATTAATATTTTAAAGGTACAAATCGCTGTGTTGGAATTGTTTATCTCTTACTTTTTTATCTCTTTTTAGTGACACTGATTTATAAAATTTCCTTGCTTTTTATATTAAATAGTTTTAATTTAAAACATGATTCAGTAATTATAAGCTGTTATAAAAATAAAAGGATTAGAAATGAATGTTTTTTCAGAAGCCAAAATTAGTAAAGATGGCGAAATCATTTTGAATAAAAAGATGGCAAAAGAAATAAAGGGTTGGGGAACAACCCTAAATGCATTTTTTGAAGGTAACAATCTGATATTAGTACCTGCTGGAAAAAGCCTCGATTCTACTTATCCATTAATTGTTAGTTATCAAAATGTATGCAACGGCGAACCAGTAATTATAGGCTCAAGAATTGCGGTACGCACAGTTGTCGAATATTTCCGACTTTATGGTGATATTGAAAAGATTCTTACCGCCTTGCCTCATTTGAATGCAAAACAGGTAAAAAACGCTCTCGGCTACTATTCTAATCACAAAGAAGAGATTGATCGTTATATCACTGAAAATGATGAAGTATATCAAGAGAAACTATACAAGGTATGGCAAAAACAATAGCCCACGAAACTCTTTTTATTTCTATCTATTTAGATGAAGATATTGATGTCGATTTAATTAATCCGTTAATATCTCATGGATATAACATTTATTGTGCAAGAGATGAAGGGATGTTAGGAAAATCTGATGATGAACAATTAGCTCATGCGGCTGAAAGAAGATGGGCGGTAATGACTCATAATGTGAAACATTTTAGACTCTTACATCAGCATTACTCAGAAAAGGGTATCGAACATTCAGGTATTGTTGTATCAAAACAGGATAGTATTAAAGTTATTTTACGTTGTTTACTAAAATTGTTTAATAGTTTAACAGCCGAAGAAATCCAGAATCAATTAATATTTTTGCGAAATTTTCGATAATGAAAAAGTGACTTTATTCTAATAATGATACCATTTCACGTGCATCTTCTTTTCTCATCAGATTTATCTTATCGAGATTTAAAATTTTGTTAAATTGCATTTTTGCTTTATCAACTTCTCCAATCATCAAATACGCCTTGCCCAAATACCAGTAACAATCTTCTTGATAAAATTGATTTTCTCCGGCATTCGTAAGTGCTACTTCCAAATATTTTATTCCGTTTTTTACCATAGATGTATCATATTTGTAAGGCATGCCGGGAAGTCCGGTTTTCGATATATTGAGATAGCATAGACCCAGGTAGTAATTAGCTGGATAATTGGCTTGATTTTTTTGTACAAAAGAATCAAAATCTGCAATCGCTTGTTTATACTTTCCATCTGCAAATAATTCTAAACCATTTGTTAGAAATTTGCTTTCTCCTGATCTGAGAACAGCTTGTTGTTCCGGCTTAATTTCTGATAGATAATAAAAATCCGAACGGTTAAAATAAGCGATTGAATAAAGACTTATTATCAATAAAACAGCAACAGAACCCGCATAAGCTATAATTCTTGGCGTTAAAAATATATCTGAGAAGTTAAACAACTTACCTCTCAATATTTCAAAATACTTTTTCCAATAAGGAGCTTTAGTTGTTTCTACTTCTGATATTGAAATGGAATCCAGAGAAGAATAGAATTTTTCATCCAATTCTTTTTCAATGTCACTCCAATTTTTATTAAGGGATGTCTTTTCCATTTTTTTCTTTCCTGCAGTTTTTAAACTATCTAACGTTGAAAAACATAGCGGACACAAATCAAGATGGTCTTCAAAAATTTTCTTTTCTTTGCCGGGTAATTCCTTATTAAAATAACGATATAAAACTTCTGCTTGTGGGCAGTTATCTATTTCATTATTTCTGATGCTTTTTAATTGCTTTTTAAGTTTATCAGAAAAATCATTTTTTACCTGACCTTTTGCTTTTTTCATTAGTTAACCCCATCCCTTCAAATCGCGTAATATCAATGTTGTTTGCCATCCAATTTGAATTATCATTACAATACCAACAGCAAAAACAAAATTCAATCCAACCTTTTCTCTTTCTAAAATCAACTTAACCTTTCTTTTCCCATTTTGAATGTACGATCGTACCTCATTGTTTGAAAATCCGGTTAATTTAACTATCTCTTTATAAGATTTTTCATGGATATAGAACAGGCAAAAACATCTTTTTTGCTGTCGTTTAAGTTTTTTTATCGCCCCCTTAATTTTATCGTTCAATTCAGCATTTTCTAAATCAGCGACCTGGTCATCTGAACCCTTTAAATCCGGTTGGTTGTCTATTTGATCCAGCGGTACTATTTTTTTCCTTCGAATAAGATCAATACAAAGATTGGTGGCAATTTGAGCAAGCCAGGGATAAAAAGGTTTGTTCAGATCAAATTTATGGATTTTCTCAAATGCTTTGATAAAGGTTTCACTGGTTTGGTCCTTTGCTTCTTCCTGATCTTTGATTATTTTCAAACAGTGAAAAAATAGCTGCTGTTTATGATGTTCAAATATTTTGCCTAAACAGCTTTTATCCCCGGTTGATAAAAAATTTTTTATCCAGTAATTGGCTTTATCAGTACTGTTTTTATGTGACTGATTTGTCTTCACTAATTCTGCCTTCTATTTATTGTACGAATGAGATAATAAATTTACATAAATTTATACTTTGAAAAATCATTTTTCTGGTAAAATCCTTTGCAGTAATTCTTTATTTTCCAGAACAAATCTCAGCAAAGCATTTTTCCCTGACAAATCTAATTTTTTGCAGATATTGGAACGGTGGTGTTCGACAGTTTTAGGACTGATGAATAATTCTTCTGCAATTGCTTTTGTAGTATAATTATCTGCAATTAACTTGATAACTTTTTGCTCCATTCTTGTTAGTTTAAACCGGTGAATATTTTGTAAAAGTTTTTTATTTTTTGTTCCTTGCAAAAAGCGATTCGTCAATCTTGAACTAACAAAGGTTTTGCCGACAATTACGTTTTCTATTCCATCCACAATATCGTCAACCGCGCTTTCTTTTAGAATAAATCCTTTAACGCCAAAGGATGCTGCTCGATTAAAAATAAGTTCATCATCATACATTGTGAGAATTATAATTGAGACTGGGAGGTTATTTTCCTGTACATATTTTGCAACTTCCAGACCATCCTTTTGCGGCATGTTGATATCAAGAATTGCGATTTCAGGGGATTGTTCAATAATCATTTCTAATGCTTGCCCACCATCTTTTGCCTGGGCAACCACAAGCCAGCCGGATTCTTCGCTAATTATCTCGTGCAGCCCTTTCAAAAAAAGTGGATGATCATCGGCAATTAGTATTTTGATTTGTTTTTTTGTTTCATTCATTAGATTGCTCTGAAAAGATCTGAACACATTTAAATACGTAATGAACAGCGTTTATTTAATATATCCTTATCCGTTAATTGTGGTTTATTCTGTTACTCCCAAAAACTTTGTTTTTTTAACAAAATTTAAAAAAAAATCTCACGCAAAGCCGCCAAGCTCGCAAAGAAAAAAATTAATAAATTGATGATCTTTGCGTTCTTCGCGTCTTTGCGTGGAAAATAAAATTTGTTTGCAGCCCTTCACTGCGTTAGGAATAAATCGGTATTTCGATAACAAAGTTTGCCCCTTCGTTCATCCCCGATTTTATCTTTAATTTTCCCTTTAAAATTTCAATTCGTTCTCTGACGCCAGATAAACCAAAGCCACGTTTTTCATTTATAATTTTTTCATAATCAAAACCGATACCGTTGTCTCTCACGTTTACACTGATTACTGTTTTTAAACGACTAATTTTTATCCATGTTTTTTTTGCTTTTGAGTGTTTAAGAATATTGTTCATTAATTCTTGCAAAATTCGATAACAATTAATCTCGTTTTCTTTTGGCAGCAAATTATTTATATCATCTATATCATATTCAAATTTAATGTTCGATGCTTCACTAATTTTCTCAACCATAGATTTTAGTGCATCAGTCAACCCGATTTTTTCCAATTGATAGGGATGTAAATTATATGAAATTTGTCGGATGTGGTCTATTGCTTCATCAGCAATGGAGCCAATCTGCTCGAGTTGTTTTATTTTATTTTTCTGTTTTTGTTTTAGAACTAAACTGGTTTGGTTTTTAATCACAAGCAGGTCTTGCCCTAAACTATCATGCAGCTCCGCAGCGATTCTTTTTCTCTCGAGTTCTTGATTGGTGATCAAATTATGAGTAAACTGCTGCCGAATTTCTGCTTCTCTTTTTAATAAGGCAAAACGTCTTTTTATAACAAGATAAATTAATCCGGCGATAGAACAGAAAATAAATAATTTGAAGCCCAGAGTTTTCCAGAACGGCGGCTTAATAAAAATTGATAGCGTATCTCCTTCTTCATTCCAGATGCCATCATTGTTTGATCCGATCACTCTAAAAGTATAGTTACCTGGTTCAACATTTCTATAGACGACTTCATGAACGCCATTTGTTTCTTGCCAATCCCTATCGTATCCTTCAAGTTTGTATAAAAAATTATTTTTCTGAGAATTAATGTAGTTTAACGCAACAAATTTAATTGAAAAAGAATTCATTTTATAATTCAATTCAATCGAAGATGTATATAAAACATTTTTTATGGGATTCTCCTGGGCATACAAAAAATTAAGTTCGGTAATATGAACAGGGGGGACAAAATCATTTGTTACCATTTTATCGGGATTAAAAGATGTGTATCCATTATAGCCGCCAAAATATACTGTTCCGTCTTCTGTTTTGAAATAAGCATTATCTTTGAATTCTGTGCCGTGCAGACCATCCTCAGTTCCATAATTGATGAATTTTTCAATTTCAGGATCAAAGCGCGAAATACCATGACCTGTGCTGATGTATAAAAAACCCGATTGATCTTCTATGATTCCGCAAATGTAATTCGATGCTAAACCATCCTGTTTTGTGAAAATGTTTATTTTACCTGTTTGTTCATCGCATCTTAACAAACCAAAATCTAACGTTCCAATCCAGAAAACGCCTGACGAATCCTGGTAAATATCTGTTATATGCGTTTTTAACAGGGTGTCATTCTCAAATTTTTCTGAAAACATGGTAAATTTTTCAGACTGTTTGTCAAATATGTAAATTCCATTTGACGAAGCAAGATACAACTTACCATCTTTATCTTCAAAAATATGACCGATATCTCCTGATGAAGGCTCTGAAGAATCATTTGCATACATTCTATAAGATTTGCAGGTACGATTAATAGGATCGAAACGATTTAATCCACCAAAAGTAGTACCTATCCATAAAATTCCACCTTCATCCCTTATTATTGAATTAACGAAATGATCGCTAAGTCCGCTGGATCCAGCTTTGATGCGGTAAAATTTATCAGTTTTTGTGTTCATAAAATTCAATCCAGCAGGTGTGCCAATCCACAAAGAATACAGATCTTTTCCCTGGCAGATAGTATTTATTGCATTGTGGTTTATGCTTTGGTCGTCTCCCGAAATATGGTAGTAATTTTCATTCTTTCCTTTTTTTGTATCTACTTTTATTAATCCTTGTGTAGTACCCAACCATAAAATGGCTGTTTGTTCTTGATAATAAATCGCCCTAACATTATTAACGTGCAGTATATTTTCTTTTATTTTGACTGATTGATGTGGATTAAATTTCCATTTTTTTGGTTGAACTATATTGATCCCTGCACTATGTGTACCAATCCACAGACTACCTGCGTTGTCTTCAAAAATTGTTAATACATGATTTCCACTAATACTCAATGGATTTTCATTATCGTTGACATATTGAGTGAAACGATTGGTTTTATTATTGTATTTATGTAACCCAATTGCCCAGGTTCCAGCCCAAATATTTCCCTTACTATCGCAGTAAGTTTTTATAACAGGATGATCGCCTAATCCATTTGTTTTACCTAATTTTGTAACTGTATAATTATTATTTTTATCTTTTTTTTGAAGGAAAATTCCATTGGCTTGCGTACTAACCCACAAATTATAAGTATGATCCTCAGTAATGCTCCAAATATTATTAGGGGTTAAACCAGTTTTTTTATCGTCAACTTTAGAAAAACAATTAAATATTTTATCATTTCTATCAAAAAGATATAATCCCCCAAAACAAGTTCCAACCCACAAATTATTTGATTTATCCAAATACAAACATCTAATAAAATTTCTGCTGAAACTGCTTGAATCTATTACATCAATTAGATATTTTTTAAATATTTTATGTTCAAAATCAAATAAATTCAGTCCACCGCCAATAGTGGCAAGCCAAATTTTTCCTTTCTCGTCTTCAATAATATCTCTAACACCGTTGGCGCCGATACTATTCGCATTTTTCTCATCATGTAAAAAACGTGAAAACTTGCCGGTGCGTTTGTCATAAATATTTAATCCGCCATTATTTGTACCTATCAAAAGCAATTCGTCTTGTAAATATTCAATTAAGCACCAGACAAAATTATCGCTTAAGCTATTGTCATTTTGGGGTTCCATTTTGAATAATTTGAATTCATATCCATCATATCTAAATAATCCGCTTTTTGTACCGATCCACATAAATCCCTGTCGATCCTGCAAAAAACAGGTGATGCTGTTTTCCAATAAAGTTTTTCCCGGGAGTAGGTGGTCAAATTTAATCGTGTTTTTTGACAATTGCTGCGCCATGGCAGGAAGAAAAAGAAGCAGACTTATTAAAAGTAATTTTGTAGATATTTTTATTGTTATTGACATTGGATTAGAACAAGTAAAAGAAAAAATTAGGCATTTATAATATTAATATAAATTTTGAATAATGCAACTATTTTTTTAATTATTTATAGGGATTAACACCATAGCCGTTAGTTTAAGGGAAAAATGGGTTTTGAAATTGTCAATTGACAGTTCTCAATTATCAATTCACAATTAAATTATTTTAGAACATCGCTAATAAAACAAATTATTATGATTAATTGTGAATTGCTAACTGCTAATTGATAATTGTGAATGAAATAAAAATTCTAAATTCCTTAAACTGATGGCTATGGGGGTTAACACCCATAAAAAATAGGTGTTGACACCGATTGATTGTTTCGGATTTTGCTAATATATTTAGTTATAACTAAAATTACATGTCCGATCACAGGCGATTATATTAGTTGTAGAAACCGCTGAAGCGGTTCAGCCAGTTTCTCCTATTCTTCTGGTACACCATGATAAATCATGGTGTTTGTTCAAATAAAATTGTACAAGCACCACAATTTATTGTGGTGTCCTAAAAGAATAGCGCTAACTTTAAACTGCTTCAGCAGTTTTATTTGTTATTGATATCCTATGATCAGTTACAAAATTACAGCAGGAGCCGATTAAACAAAATGGATAAAAGACTGAAAGTCTGGTGGTGGATATTTGTTATAATTATTCTCTTGCAAATTTTCAAAGTCTATTGTAATAGTTATGATCCGACTGATATTCTAAACGATTACAGAGCCGATTTTGATACGCCCAGTATTAAAATTTTAAACTTATCAGGTACAAGAGATTCAATCGACTATCCCGGCGGAACTTTATTGGTTACCCATTATCGATTTGAATCAGACAATCCCATCAGAATTAAAGATAGAAAAAAATATAAAAAAGTTGATTCGGTCAAAATAATGAATTACCTGGTCAATGTTTATTCCAAGACAAAAGTTGAGCAATATCTTAAATTCCAAAGGAAAGATGCGATATGTTTGTATTTGGAAGAAAAATATCCGGTAAGACTGTCTGGCAAAGAACAGCTTGTAAAAATTAATACTATTAAAAAATGGATCGTTTTGTGGTCAAAAGGAAATACTTATTTTGTTGTTCGTGTGCAAGAAGACCTAATGCGCTAAAGCGCAAGTAATAGAATAAGCGCCTACGGTGAATGAATAACAGATAAAAAAAATTAAAATGGTTTTATGTAATTTTTTTATGTCAATCGTATTATGAGCAGAACGAAATTACTTTTAATTTATTTTGAGGAGGATATGTATGATAAAAAACAAAAGAAACAGGTAATAGAGTTATTTAAATCAATGAATGCAATTTTGCATTCGGATAGTTATTAACAAAAAATCAGGAGACATTATCATGACTTCAAAAAATTTTAAAAAATTAGTTTTAGCGGGCTGTTTTCTTTTATTAATTGCTTCGCTGTCTTTTGCACAGGGCTATATGTTTAATAAAGCTGCTCCCAGTGGTCCTGATGTTACAACCACTTCCTCAGAATTTACTGACATTCCCGATCTATCACTTAATTTTTTCCAGTATTTCCCCTCACACATTGTTATCACTATGTCAGCAGAAGCCGAAGTAAGCGCTGGTAAAAGAATGTTTGTGCGTGCTTTAGTTGATGGAAAGCCAACAGCATCTCCGAGCGATGTCATTCTTGCTAATGATGGATTCACAGGCACCCATTCGTTTACTTTTGCTGCTAATGTTGACGGCGGAATTCATCAAGTAAAGATGCAATATCTGGTTGATGGCGGTGGTACAGCTTACCTTGGCGACCGTACTATTACCGTAATCACTGCTCCGGAGTTCGTAAATACGGTCGCTGCTCCAAGCGGGCCCGATGTTTCAACCACAAGCAGTTCTTTTGTAGATATTCCCAATCTTTCTTATAATATCAACTCACCCGATCATGGTGATGCAATAATCACAATTACCGGCGAAGCAGAAACAACAAATAACAAGCGCATGTTTGTGCGTGCTCTAATTGATGGGCAGCCGTGTGAACCCAGTGATGTTGTTTTTGCAGTTGGCGGTTTTAAAGGTACCCATATTTTTACATTTGTGAAGAAAAATCTTTCTGCCGGTTCCCATTCAGTCAAAGTGCAA
>JACKQG010001430.1_pt1 | contig 33076 bp, 23 predicted proteins | sample 8237621 | NCBI WGS metagenome assembly JACKQG01 (sample SAMN15677084, study PRJNA649215) | marine metagenome | biome: marine; feature: Black Sea; material: saline water; isolation source: suspended particulate matter (SPM) from the Black Sea western gyre | collected 2013-06-09/2013-06-10 | depth...
TCAAGCACGGCGACGATGCGGTCAAGTGCAGGTCGCCGGCACTCCAATTCACAAATTTTGGAGCTTCGTCTATGCATTTCGGGTGGCTCGGTGATTCGACCGGGTCTTCATTTTCGATTTTGACCCACAATTCTTCCACGCAACAATTACGTATGTCGACGTTGCCGGTGAATTGACGCTTCACCCGCGGCGTTTGGTCCTCACCTGGCAGAGCGCTGGGGCCGTCGTTGTAATAAAGAATGCAATTGGTCACTGGCAGCGCGTCGTTGCCGGACACGTATATGCCAGCACCTTTATCACAGTAGTTGTCGACGAAAGTGCTCGAATCCACCGAGCGCGTACGCCCGTTCGGTACATTTCCAAATACGCAAATCGCCGCGCCGACGTCACCGTCGTCGATAAACGAGTTGATCGGATAGGGTCGGGCGAAGTTGTCGAAGAAGCGCGAATTGCGCACCACCATGCCACCGTAAACGGTAATCGCAGAGCCGCCGTTGCCGAATCCGCCGCTAAAGCTGCAGCTGTCGACAACCAGATCGCCGAAATTGAAAATTCCCGCGCCATAACTTCCGGACGAATCTCCTTGAGCAAACCAATTGCCGATTTGATTGTTGATAAAGTCGCAGCGCAGAAAAGTAGCGTCGGCCCCAAAGCCACCGTAATAAGCAGAGCCATCATTGCCGCCGAAATTGGTGACGGTGTAGTGGTTTTGAAATACGCAATCGGTGAAAGTCACGGTTGCGTCGTCCACCCAAACTCCGGCGGCGGTGCGGCTGAAGTTGTAGCCATCTTTGATCACGCAATTTTCGAAGGTTGGACTGCCACCGTCTACGTAAGCCGCGGCACCGTGACCAAGCGAGTTGTAACGGAAGGTGCAATTGCGAATGGTGGGGCTGCCATTTTCAATGTAAAGCCCGCCGCCCAAATCGAAAGCCGGAGCGTTTGCGCCATAACCAGCTACGACGTGGAAGCCATCCAGAATGGCACTGGCTTGCACCCCGCTACCGTCGACGATGCGACCACAGTTTTCGGCCATTCCGGTCCAGTTGTATTGCCACCAATTCCAGGTGCTGCCGTAGGTGTCGTCGCCGGCGAGATCGCCGTCGAGGTAGGCGAGGAAGAGTCCTGGGTCGCGTTGATTGAGCGAGGTTTCGGTGCCTTGAAAGCCACCATAGAGCGCGACTTGGTTCTTGAGATTGAAGGAAACGGTGGGTTGGCCGGCTGGAGCCGGGCGATAGCGCCCCTCGGCCACCCAAATTTCGCCGCCGGAGGTAGCGGCCAGTGCAGTTTGCAGATCCTGATAAGCGTCAGCCCAGCTGCTGCCATTATTTGCACCGTTGGCGTTAACGTCGACGTAAGTCGTTTGAGCCACAAGGGAAGTGGACCATGCAAAAGTAATTGCGAATGCCAAGCTGAGAGCGGTTTTCATTGTATTTTCCTGGGGAGGAAGCAGTTCTATGCTACCGGTTGAGAGCTTTTGCGCCGGCCAGAATCCAATGACTATTTAGTTAGTTGGGGGTGTGTTACTCTTCCCTGGACACCCATGAAATCCATTCGAAAGTCGCTTCGTCCCGTGAAGCGCTGGTTTAAGAGAAATATCTACCGGCGCTGGGACTTGATCGTTTGTGTACGGGATCTTGACCAGCCGCTGGTCAAGTTGCCGCGCTTGCGCTTTGATACTAGTGAGGTGGAAATTTTTGTCTCCAAGCCTGAGGACGCTCATTATTTTGACACCCCCGAGTGGAAGCATCAGCACGCCAATTTCATAGACCGTTGCCAAAACTTGCCCGGCTTCGCGTGCATGATGGGAGTGATTGGAGGAAAACTAGTTTCGTGCGGCCCCTTCGTCGCCGGGCCGATGTACGTCAAGGTATTGCACCACCGTTTTGACCCCGGCCCCGATGGAATTTATTGGTTCGAAGGGGAGACGCTGGAGGAATGGCGCAGTCGTGGCGTCGCGTTGGTTGGCATGAACTGGTTCTTTCCGCGTCTCGAAGAGTTGACTGGTCGCAAAAAAATCTTGACCAACTACGAGATGAAAAACCGCCCATCGCGAAAGTTGCATGATCGCTATTCGTTTGTGCCGCAGTACCGCCTGATCTGGCGTAAACTCGGCCCATTTCGCTGGGCGCGACGCGCGGAGATCCCTGAGGACTTTTAGGGCTACTCCAGAACGAGATCCACCGAGGACTCGGTATTAATTTTGACGACGACTTCCTTTTCGGCTTGGGCGACAATGGGATCGTCCAGCTTTGAGTCAAAGATGATGCAAAGGATTTTGTACTTTCCAGGTTGTACCATCGGAAAGTAAAATTCATTTTGGACGAGTGCTGCGTAATACGATTGCATGGATCCATATTCACTGGCTGAAGTTAGCTCCGGGTCAAAGAGTGGATTCAATATTACGCTAATGCCAGGTGGAAATGGCAAGCCCCAAACCACCGACCCTTTTACTGAGCCAAAACCTGTAGAAACCATCTCAATGAATTGGCTTTGATGATCCTGAATTTCGACAGAGACCCTTATCAAAGCAACCTCGTAACCATCAATGATCTTTTGTACATCAACTCGATAATTGCCATCGGTTAGTTTGGTAAATTCGAAAGCGCCGTTTTGGTCACTAGTTACTTCGCGGCGATATCTAGGAACTCCGGGCAACTGCTCCCCAGTGATTCGCATCGTTGCATCTGTCCAAGGCGTGCCATCCTGTCGTGCGACGGTGCCTGAAATGCTTGCTCCAGCCCCAAGTTCGATTGTCGGCGCGGAAACATCACCGGTGGAAATTGCAATCGGCCCGGTAATTGAAGTGGCGAAGTCGAAATGGCTGGCTCTTAACCAATACTCCCCAGGACTGAAATTTTCGAGTGTATATTCCCCCTGTTTGTTTGTGGTTCCGATAGGAATTGCGTCCCTTTGCTCATCGTATCTATTTTTGAGCTGTTCAGTTGTAAGTAGGTAGACCTTGCAGTTGGCAATGGGAGTTCGATTGGATTCAGCGATTACGGTGCCAGTCAATTTGGAGCTAGGGTATAGGCTGACGATGAAGTCGTCGGGGTTGGGCTCCGCGCTTGGGGTAATTGGATCCGAAGTGACTGGTGCAAAACCGGGTGCGGATATTCGGGTGGTAACCTGGCCTCCCAGCGGCAGCTCGGCGTTAGCTGAATCCCAAATTCCATTTGAGTTCGAGATTAACTTCCCATCTCGTGCCCATTCTCCAGAAATGCCCATGCCTCGCGGACCTTTTTCCGGGTGTGTGATCTTGAGGAAAGTTATATTGAAGGAGGTTAGAGGCATGCCAGTTTGACCGTCCACAACCTTGCCAGCGATTCTGCCGATGGGATCCAGGACGATGATCAAGTCATCCTGGTTAAGATCGGTGGCCGTTAATTCGATTTTTTTTCTTTGATGCACCACATGATAAATCTCAAGGGTAAAGCCATCTTTGGGAACAGATTCCAAACGGAATTTTCCACCTTCATCAGTTTGGACTCTCTTGCCGGTGTAGCTTGCTTGGTTCCTTACAGAAAGGTAAGCCTCCGCAACCGGATTTCCAGCGGGGTCCGTGACGGTGCCGGCAATAAAACTTCCCCGGTCTAGAGTCACATTCATGAACGGCATAGAGCCAGCATCTTCCGGCACAGAGAGCTCGATGACCTGTGGTGAAAATTTTTCTGCATTGATGTGTAAAAGTTGACCGCCTGGCGGGACGTTTGGGAACTGAAAAAGCCCTGTCGCATCGCTATGGGTGTCAATTCTTTCGAAGGATGAAGAATTTCGCCCTATGGAAAGGGAGGCGCCTTCAATCGCACCTCCGGACGGGTCAGACAATTTTCCGCTTAGCTCCGCTCCGGGGTAAAGTACAAACACATGGTTGGTGACGCTGCCGGACTTTGGGTTGAAGTCTGCTCTTCCCAGTAAATAGCCTTCTTTCTCGGCATAAATGAAGCAGAATTCATTATCAGGGTCTATATGGTTTAGAGCAAAGGTGCCGTCGGCTAGACTCAGTACGTAATTTTTCTGGACACCAAATGCGTGGAGTCTGGCGCCTTGTATAGGAATGTCGTTTTGATCGACGACTTTGCCTGAGATGGTTAACTCGGGATGAAGCTGGAATTCAATCGTCTGCCCATCTTCATGGATTTCTATCCATAGCTCCTGTTGGGCGAAACTTGGGGCTCTGGCGAAAGCTTGTATCTGCCCAAAAAAAGAAGAGTGACGTAACTCCGCTTCACCGGCCTCGTCAGTTGTGGTCTCTCCATAAGTACTCAGCACTGTTGCATTTGCAATGGGTTTGTTTTCATGATCGCGCACTACGGCCAGGACACGTCGGTCGAATTCAAAAACCTTGACTTGCAAATCTTGCGGTGGAGCTTGTCCCTTCAAAACGCTGGCGCTGGTGCTCATGCCCCAACGTTCGTCGGTTTTTTTCGGCTTAATGCGCACATAAACACTTTGTTTCGGTGCCGCCAATGGCCATTCAAAGATCCCTTGCTCATTCGTGGTTAAAGTTTGTTCTTGAATGAGTTCACCGTCTGAGCTGTAACCCAAAAACAGCGACGCCAACAGGCTGACGTTTTTTGCGGCTGAATCATCTTTGTAGGTGGCGGTCCCGCGAACTATCCATTGGTTTTGTATGTCAGTAGGGGATTGATATCGTTCCGCGACGCCTGGTTTCACGGACGGTGATAATTCAGTTTCATTTGAGTCCGTTGCGGCTTCACCAACCCGATCCCCTGCGGTCGGGCTCATTTCAGCATCTTCGCTTGGAAAAGCAATCGGCCACAACACCACGATGCAAAGGGCAATGACCGCTAAGGAGAATAATCCAGTTCGGTTCATGCCAGCATTATGCCACTTTTTGGTCTCAGCCCTGGTTAAAAAATAGAAACAGCGATATTGCAGTTGTGAGGTAAAGCGTCGATTGGGTGAGGATATCGATGCGTTTGACGTTGGCAGGACGTCCGGTTAGCCGTTCGGCTAAATAGCTCATGTAATTCGGGCGTTTCTGATTACCCATGCGCTGCCAGATGCGGTGTTGGAATCCCGTCAAAAAGCAGTGGCCGGGTTGGCCGATAATGGGGCCGAGTATGAACCATGAGCCGAGGGTGAGGCCGACGATGATCAAATGGAAGGGGCGCGTCGTGGGCCAGATCCAGCCGATTAAGGTGAAGCCAATCACGCCGAGGTGAAGCAAGTGAAGCGCGGCGTTGGCGATGCGGATCATTGCGGTGTTCAAGCCAGCTGGGCGAAGGCGTCGGCGTATTGATCGAGGATGCCGTTATCGTCGCTGGGGAAGTTGGGCAGGCGAATGAGGCGTGCGTTTTCGGCTTCGGTGCGCGGTAGCTCGGTGGTGGGGAGTTCCCTATTTGGCGCGCGGCAGATGGATTTCCAATGACCCTCGGTGAAGAAGGGTTGTTGATGTAGGAGCGGATAGCGCGGCGCAGCAACTTGACCGCCGACGGCTCGCAAGCGTTCAATGAAGCTGGCGACGTCGTAATTGGGGTCGCGATGGCGAATCAGGAATTCAAAATAAACGCGTTGAATGTGAGCGGGGGGCAGGAAAGTTTCGAAGCCTAGTTTTTCCAGCTGCTGGCTAAGCTTGATGTGGTTGGCGTTGCGGCGCGCGTTGTGTTTCGGCAGTTTTTGCAGTTGAATTTTGCCGAGCGCTGCCGACATCGGCGCGATGCGCGTTTTAATACCGAAGGAAGTAGCAGCAAAACGGCGCGCCGGCGATTCCAGCTCAATGATGCGCGTGATGTCACCCAAACAAACGGCGCGTTCCCAATAATTGGCATCGTCGGTGAGGAAGATGCCGCCTTCACCTGCCGGAGCCAGCTTGTCGCCTTGCAGGCTGAATACAGAAATGTCGCCTAACCGTCCGCACGGAATATCGTTCCAACTTGCGCCGTGGGTATGGCTGGCGTCTTCAATGATTTTCAGGTCAAACTCATCGGCCAGCGCGCGCAGTTCGGTCATGCGCGCCGGCAAGCCCCACAAATGCACGATCACCATTGCTTTGGTGCGCGGCGTGATGCGCTGCCGCATGTCGTCGGGGCAAGGGCCCAAGCGGTGCATTTCACTTTCGCAAAAAATTGGAATCAGGCCGAACCACAACATGGGCAGGGCGGAAGCCCAAAAGGTGGCCGCCGGCACCAGGATTTCGTCGCCCGGTTGCAAATCCAACGCATGAAAAGCAGCCATCAACGCCGACGTGCCGTTATTGTGCGCCAGCGCGTGGCGTCGGCCGGAAAAAATTGCGTAGTCGTGTTCCAGTTCGCGGATCACTTCGTGCGTGGAAACGTTGCCGTGGCGAAGGATGGATAAAACCGCAGCTTCATCTTGGCTATCAAATTGCGGCCAAGAGCACGTTGGAGGGTGCGGTAAGGTGATCAATGGGTGGCTCATGATTGGATTTGGCTAAGCAGATGGTCTTGTGCATCGGCACGCACTTCAAGTTCAAGTAGCGCTGCGTCCGCGCCATGCTCACCATGGAACCGCAGCGCAATTCGACGCAGGATTTCGCGATTTTCATTGTTGCGCCCTAAACCCAATCGCGGCGTCCACTGCGCAATGTTGGTACGGCGCCGTAGGTAGTCATCAAGGGTGGCGCACATATCACTAGGCGTCGCCCGAGGCAGTTTGCCGACGTGAACAGGCTTCGCATCACCCAACATTAGCTGCACTTCCCGGGCCGCCTTTTTTGCCTGCATCGGCGCCGACGTAATCTTGCCGCCGAACATGGTCATGCCGCGTTTTTCGTGGTCAACGTCAACTACACAGCGTCGCGATAAGTCTAGAGGATAGTCATTGCCGCAGTAGCTTTTATGCACCGCCAATGGACGCACCCCGCAGCGCATAGAAATGATGTCTTTCGAGCCATATTCAGCACGCAGATTGTCCCGCGCGCTTTTTAGCAGAAACTGAATGTCGTCGGCGTTGGGGGAGAAGGCGTTGGTTAGTGATTGCAGCGGAGTTTCGGTGGGGCCCCAAAGTGCGATTGGCCCCCACGGCGTATAGGTCAAGGTATCGCCGTGCGCGCCCATTTCGAAGGCGAGGAATTCGCGCAGTTTAGGGGGCCGCGGTAGACCGAGGTAAACACCTTTGCTGAACACATGGCGGTGTTCGGAGTTCAGGCCGATTTGCTGGTTGAGGCGGTCGGCCCATACTCCGGCAGCGTTGACCACGACGCGGGCGCGGGCTTGCATGAAAGGAGGGACGTCCAGGCTTGATGGGTCGTCATTCGCTTGCGGCTGCAGGCGATCCTTCAGTTGCAAAGTCCAAGGTGACGAATCAGATCCAGCGCCATAGACTTGCGCGTCGGTCAACTCACAATGATTGATGGCAACGCAGGTCGACGGCGCGATGGTTGAAATCCAATCGGTGACTAGACACGCGTCTGACATCGGCAAGTACGCCTCTTCATAGGTCAACGAATCCCCAAATCGATCCTGATCGAGCAAACTGCTGGCGTCGAACTCTTTTTCCCGGCCTGGCCGCTTGCGCTGGCAGGTCCCTAGCCACCAATAAGCTTCCAGCGCCGCCCGCACTAACCACGGCGGCCGCGATCCACGCCGACGCGATAAATAGCGGAATGCGGCCGGCTTCACCGTCGGCGCGTGCTCGCGGATCAACGCATCGCGCGCCTTCGAAAGCTGCCGCACCGTGATCAAATCCAAGTTTTTGAGGTACAGCAAGCCACCCCAAATCAGCATGCCCGACGCCTGACTGGTGCCACTGGCAAAGTCCGCTCGATCTAGCAACAAAACCCGATATCCGCGTTCAGCTAACTCGCGATAAAGCGCCGATCCAGCAACCCCTGCACCAATAATGGCGACGTCAAAAGTCCCGTTCTGCAGTCGCCGCCAGGCTTGATTGCGCTGTTGCTGAACAGTTGCCGAAATCGCAGGGCGCGCAGACTTAACGTCTACCGCAGTCACGTCGGCCGAACGGATTACCGCATCCATGTCCTTAGCATATCTAAACTGCATTACTATGGTAGACGTGACTCAGCGCACGTCCCTATTTCGTACTTGTATCAGTGCCGGTGCTATTACGGCTCTTGCTTCGGCAGTATGCATTGCTTTCAGCGCGCCGATGCTGACGCGCCCGATTGTTCCTGGACTAGCCCTAAATGTGCTCGCGCCATTCGCAGTGGGGTTCTTCATTTGCTTCCTTCTTAGTTTGTTGCTATGGCAATTTACCAAGTCATTTCAATACGGACAGGCATTGCTTCTGCCAGTAATAATGTTGAGTGCAGCTCCGTGGTGGTTCATTGCTCATGCAGCTGAGGCGGAACGGCAGTGGGTGGTGCTACCTGTGTTGGTCATTCTGGTTGTCGGCGTTCTATTTCTTCCGAAGCTAACCGGGCGTGGAGGCAAGATAGTTGTTTCCATTGCTTCCTTGGTGATACTGCTACCAAGTGATCGGAAATGGGATCCAGCGACAAACGATACGCTAGTGCCAACCCTGGTAATAGGGTTGGATGATGCCCCGTGGCAAGTTGTGGACGAATTGATACGTCGTGGCGAACTGCCAAATCTCAAGAAAATTTTGGATCGGGGAATCGTCAGTAAGTTTAGGTCTCCGATTCTCCTCGAGGATTGGAGCCTTTGTCAATCAGCCTTCTCCGGCTATTCATCGTACGTCGATGAATCCCTATTTTCGATTCGCCAGGAAAGATTCCCCGATGAGGATAATCTGTTTGAATCCGTTTCCAGTATCGGGGCCGATGTCGGTGTGGGAGGATTCCCCATCCTATTGAAAAGTAATGATAGGCTGACAAATTTTACTCCTTACCGCAATGGTGATTATTTGGAGGAATGGTCCACCGAAATCAACTACTTGATTTATTTGGATGGCTTCCACTGGAATTTGGGCCTTGAGGATTTGCTAACTCGTGAAGGAGGGTACTGGGCCCTCTCCAGCCTTGCTAACTCCAGTGCCAAGCATTTTTGGCAAAACCTAAGACAGGGAATGAAGTTACTTCCAGATGGAGGAGATAGTGGTCGAGATCCGTGGAGGAAAAATATTGTAACCGACAATATTTGGATGGACGGGTTAACCAATTTCGTTCACCGTCATGATCCATTACTGGCCGCCGTGAATTTGGCGCCTTCGGGCGGATTTACTATGCGGGAGCAGAGTTGTTTATTTTTGCATGAAGACGGCAAGCATTTGGATGAAGAGATTTCGTGTAGTTTGATTCATTATCTTCGCTTGGTGGATGAGACTGTAGGTAATTTGACCGCCGGGGTGAGTGATCCCGACGTCAATTTGATTCTGATTTCAGTACGCGGTACCCAGCTCGTAAAAGAAAGCGATACATATTTCGGTCCCTACGTCATGGAGAAAATTGAAGAAAGCCATATGCCGGAATTAGAAGGAAGATTTGTGGGGAATTTCCAGCGAATTGGTGATTTCATGGTCTTTCAATTCTACGGACTAGCCGAGGAACGAATATGGAAGGCGAAAATGAAGGCTTGGGAAAGAGTGCAAATTCAATCGGATCCTCCCACTCCATGGTTCGCTTCCATTCACTTTGAAGAAAATTCAAACGCGTTGATTTTTGAGCTATCCGAAGTTGGCAAAGGTATAGCTCCCTTTGTGGTCCAGGTCGATACCGATGAAATTGTGGTCGGACCGGCGGAACGGTACGGGACCCATCGCGAAGTACTATCCAATGAAGGACGAGTGGTGTTTTGTGGTCCTGCAATACAAAAGCCCATGCGTTTATCCGATCGTTCAATTTTAGATATCGCACCTACCATTCGTGCAATGATGAAGCTAAATGTAGACCAGGGAATGGTGGGCCGGAACTTGTTGATGGATCAAATCCCCCAATGACAAACTGCCATCAGTCAACCTGAACAGCATGCACAATGCTGTCCGTGAAGATTCCGCCTGCATCCAGCACGGCGAGTTCAAAATACAAAATCAATCCGGACAGGTTGGCGGATAGGGGAGCCGAGGTGAAACTCCCAGTGCCCGGTAATTGATGCGTGCCTGAGCCCAAAATTTTAAAGGGTTCTCCAACGTCATATCGATGTCCGGCGAAAGTGTAGCCGTCGGTGTTGAGGGAGGCTACTAAAGCATAGGGCGAATTATGCGGTGCACCGTACCAACTTAGGTTGATGGTTTGCTGGGCGGAGCGGCGCAGTGGGCCAGTTAGCAATACGGAGTTCTGGGTGCTGCCGGCACCGCGATCACGCAGAAAAACGTCGTCTTCGCCGTGAAGATCGTTGGCGGTGTAGTTATTTGCCGATGACCAAAAAATGATGCGGCGGGCGTCGGCCGAAATGGCTGGGGCATAGGCGTAGCCGTCGGATTCTTGGTTGAGTTCGGTAAGATTAACGCGTTCGGTTTGGCCAGTTAAACGGTCGCGCAGGAAGATGTCTTCGCTGGGGTTGGTGTCGGCCGGGATCAAGTTGTTGGCCAAGGACTGAAATACTATGAAGCGACCATCTGCCGACATTTGTGCGGACGAACTCTGTGCGTTGGCTTGTTGATTATTGGAATCCACACTCACGCGCTCCGTCATGCCGGTTTGGCGGTCGTGCACAAATACGTCGGCAACGCCATTGCTATCGCCAGTCACCAAATTGCTGGCTTCCGAATAAAAACTTACGAAACGCCCGTCGGCGGAAATCACCGCATCCAAACAATCGGCGTTGGCTTGCAAACCGGTGCTGCTGACGCTGATCATTTCCGTCGTCATCGTCAAGTTGTCGCGCACAAAAATATCGCTGACCCCATTGCTGTCACTCGACGTCAAATTCGTGGCCATGGATTGAAATGCAATCCACCGTCCATTCGCCGACATGGATGGCTCTTGACTGCGATTATTCGCCTGCCCGCCTGCCGACGTCACGCTAACCCGCGCGGTAATTCCAAGATTGCGGTCATGCAAAAAGATATCAACCTGATTATTGCTGTCATCCGTCACCAAATTATTGGCAACGGAATGAAACGCTACAAATCGTCCATCGGCGCTAATGCATGGGAACGAACTTCCCAAATTCCCCTCGACGCCATTTGCCCGCACGCTAACTCTTTCCATAGTTTGGGTTAACCTGTCATGCACAAAAATGTCGTACGCGATATTGGTGTCATTCGGCACCAAGTTGGAAGCAAAGGAACGAAACGCGACGTAGCGGCCGTCGGCGGAAAGACACGACTCATAACTTGAGGCGTCGCCTTCCACGCCAAAATTGTCGACGCTGACCCGTTCGGTGGTCCCGTACAACTGATCGCGCACGAAAATATCGGCGCGTTCATTGGTGTCATTCGGCACCAAATCCGTCGCGTAAGAACGGAAGCAAATGAAACGTCCATCCGCCGAAATACTGCACGTCGTACTGGCACCGTCTCCACCCTGATTGGCAGGATTCACGCTGATCAATTGCGTGCTTTGGGCCACGCTGGGGCTGGCGATCAATAGGCCGGCAAATACCCCGAGCGCGGCCCAGCGTGGATGTCTGAGTGACGTGATTGCCAGTGGTTTTTCAGTTACCAGGATGTGACCTCCAATTTTTGCCCAAGTGAAATTGGAAATCTTGGACCAAAGTGCCCCAGTCCAAATTTTCCAGCGACGGGTAATCCATAAATAACAAAATCTCCCAGTCCGTCACACGAAAAATCGAAATAGTGTGGATGGCAAGCGTGTTCCGTGTAACAAAACTATTGCACACCTAGTTCAGCCTTTCAGCGGGTCCCCATCCCACCCTCCAGCGCCCGATCGGACAGGAGAAATCGGATGGTCTCACTCAAAAGGCAAGGATCAAAGCGCACAGCGGCGATGCGCCAACCCTGGCTAGTTTTGCTCCGGGCGCTGGTCCCAGGCGTGATCCAGATCAGCGCTCAATTGTTGGATCGACGCAATTTCACCCTACTACATTACAAACTCCACTAATCGCGGGTGTAAACCCAATCATTTTCTTTCGATAGCTCAGCATTGAATCGATAGCCGGCGACGCGGAATTTTTTGAGCTGCTGTGGTTCAGCTAGTTGGTTTTGCACCACGAAACGAGCCATCAAACCGCGCGCCTTTTTGGCGAACACACCGATCATGCGGAAGTCGTCGCCCTTTTTCTCTTTGAATTGTGGCGTGATGACTCGCGCTTGCAATTCTTTGGGCTGCAGAACTTTGAAATACTCCTTCGACGCCAAATTTACGATCACGTCGTCGCCCTGCTTCTTGAGCTGTTTTTGCACCGCCAGGCGCGCTTGTTCACCCCAGTATTCGTACAAATTGACACCATTAGGGTTGGCCAATGCGCGACCCATTTCCAGGCGGTAAGGGTGGATCAAGTCCAGCGGTCGCAGCACGCCGTAAAGGCCAGACAAAATACGCAGGTGCTTTTGGGCAAAATGGAATTCGTCGGCGTTGAAGGTTGCGGCTTTCATCTCGAAGTAAACCTCGCCGGCAAAAGTCAAAATGCAGGGTGCTGCTGCGGGGCGCCGGTGCTTCGGATTCCAGTTCTCATATCGCAGCACATTCTGCTCAGCCAAAGCCGGGCTGAGCTTCATGAATTTCGCTAATTTGGTGGCGGAGAGCTTGCGTAATTCGTTGATCAAGACTGCGGCTTGATCAATAAATTCCGGTTTGCTGGCGCGACCACCGATTTGCGGTGGTGCGGCGTGTAATTTTTTGGCTGGTGAGAGGAGGAGAAGCAATTTAGAGGCTTGTAGGGCGGCAATATTGTAGAAGCGGGGAAACCTAAGTTGGAATCGCCGCTAAGGTCTAGAATGCGGTGTAAAATTCACCGTTCGACGAGAAGTCGTGGAAAGTCCTGTCGCAGTCAATGAAGTTTTTCGGTCTCATCACATTCGCCTTCTTGGCGTCGCATCTCCATGCCCAGCAGGGTCTTAGGGGGTTCGATCTGCACTTAGAGCTTGGTGGCGAGTTCACCAAAGAGAACTATGGCAAGGCGGTGAGCCCATTAGGGGACGTCAACGGCGACTTGGTGGACGATTTTTTAGTTGGCGCCGACTTCGCTAACGGCAACGGTTATTCGGAATCGGGCTCGGTTTTTCTGTACTCGGGTTCCGACGGCAGTGTGATTTACCGCCTGAATGGCGAGGCCGATGGCGACAAGTTCGGCGGCTCCATTTCCGACTCAGATGACATAGATGGCGACGGGATTCGCGATTTTATCGTCGGAGCGCGGCTTTCAAATACCGGATCCGCAGCCAAAGCTGGCCAAGCCCATGTTTATTCGGGAGCTACCGGCGACTTGATTTTCCGTTTCCAGGGCACGCTGACCAATGGCTTTTTTGGCATTGCAGTGGCCGCGGTGGGCGATTGTGACCTCGACGGCGTTGCGGATTTCCTAGTCGGTTCACGCGGCTTGTTATCCGGCCCCGGCAAGGTATTTTTGTATTCAGGCGCCGACGGCTTGCTGATCCGCCAAATCAACGGGACCAGCAGTGGTGACTCCTTCGGCGACGCGGTTTCCGCCATCGGCGACATCGATCAAGATGGTAGCGCGGATTTCCTGGTTGGGGCTCCTGGCATTAACAGTACTTACCTCTATTCCGGAAGTACCGGCAACCTGATTCGCTTGTTCAGCAGCTTTTCGTCGGGATCGGATGCTGGGTTTGCTGTGGCTCCCATCGACGACCTTAGCGGTGACGGCCTGCCCGACGTTTTGATCGGTGAACCATCGGCTAAAACAGTGCACATTTATGCTTCAAGCAGTGGCATTTTTTTGGGTTCGATCATCGGCGGTTCGCAGCACGCGGAGTTCGGTTCTTCCGTAGTTTCGCCAGGCGACGTCAACCTAGATGGATATGCCGACATCCTGGTCGGCGCTTGGGATTCGATTCCTAGCGGTGGCGATAACACCGGTGCGGCCTTTTTGTATTCCTCTGCCGGCGGCTTCCTCCTGCAACAATTTAACGGTGACACTGACAACGGTAAATTTGGATCCAGCGTTGGATATGTTGGCGACCTCAATCGTGACAAGTTGCCTGATTTCGTGATTGGATCCCGTCACGGAGACTTCCAGGGTGTCGTGCAAGCGGGGTACGTCGACGTTTACCTGACTCGGCATTACCTGAATCTAACCATTGATGGTCAAATTCCGGAGCCGCTATGGTTGACTGCGAGGTATGCCAATCCTGGCGATCGAGTTGCTTTTTACTATGGCTTCCCAGGTACTTCCACCGGCAACTTTTTTGATTGCAATGGGGTGACCTTCGACCTGGACATTCCACGCCTCAGCCGCATTTACCAAGCTGGCCTCAATGGCAAGGCCAACTTCTTAATCGCAGTGCCGCCGTCGGCCATCGGCCGCGTGGTGCAGGCTATGAACATGGATAACTGTGAAGTCAGTAATCCAGTCACCTTGTAGTTAGTGCTGAACTTCGGCGCCTGACCCGGTTGCCATCGCTTCGAATTCCAGCGCCTGTTGGTTGAGGCCGACGCCGCGGAAAACCTTCGCCAAGAAACTGTAGTTGCGACTGCGCTTCGCCAAGCGCTGCCCGAACAGCAAAGCCGAGGCGTCGGTGGCCTTCGCTTCCATCGTCGTCGTCACGCCGACGTCTCGCAGCAAGTTTCCAACGGCGAGCTTGCCTTGGTAGATGACCTCCAAATTGCCGTGGGAGTCCAGCAGTAAACTGGTGGGTAGCGGCGTGCCCGTTGAGGTGCCAAGCACTTCGTAAAGCAGCCCATCCAGCAGCGCCAGGAAGCGTTCGTCGGTATATCCGGCATGTTGCTCGAGCCCAAAGATTTTGATGCGCTCAAGGGCCTTGGCGTGCTTCTCCGGCGGGTCAGTGCTCAAGGCCACGATCTGCAGCCCGCGGCCGCCAATTTGCTTGGCGCGGCGTTGGAAGGCTTGGAATTCCTTCAGGCAGTTTGCGCAATCCAAGCCCCACAGGTTGATCAAAATCGGTCGCCCCGACAGCTGACCGACGGTGCGATTGGGGTCGTCAAAGCTCGGAATCACGACGTCGCGCATCGAGATTTTTTCGATCAGGGGGATGCGCACCACCGAATTATTCTCGCGCGCCAGGGTAATCGGTACCAGTTTGGCCAAGTTTTTGGCAGTGCGCACTCGGGTCTGGGTTGCAGCACCGCTGCCTTGGATTAGGCGGTAGCAGCCGTCCACAGCGACATCCGGGAAGGTTTCGCTAGTGCCGTCTGGCCAAATGACCTTGACCTCTTTGATCGCGGTTGCGTCGCCTAGGCCGAAGTGCAAGCGCTTCGAGGATTGAGCCAAAAAGCTGTCGCCTGCATGCAGAGTACGGCGGAGCTGGCGGTCTACTAAGGTCACAAACACGCGTGCACCGATGGCGTCGCGATTGCTTTGTGTGCCTTGTAGATCCAAAGCCAAGTAGTGACCACCGTTCTGATTTTGGTTGCGCATCAGGCGCACGCGTGGCGCGGTGCGGCTGCGCAGGACTAGGTCCAATTGGCCATCGCCATCCCAATCGACCGTGCCAACGCCACGTGCGTCATCAGCGAAGTCTGCGCCGCCTAGGGAGGAGATGTCAGCGAAGGATTTACCCGCCAAATTTAAGAACAACCGGTTTTCCTCGCGGCCGCTCCAAGATGCTCCTTGGTTGCGGGTCATCTCTTGGATGCTCGCCCAAGCTTGGCGGTAGGCGTCGGTGGCTTCAGTATCGGTGGGGGATTGCGACGTCACGCGTCGCCAGAAAAAACTTCACAAGTCGTCGGGGTCGGGCCCGGTCAAGAACCCGTTGGGCGCATAGATGTCGGCATAACCATCGTTGTTGAAATCGACGAATTTGGAACCCCACGACCAACCGCCGACGGAAATCCCCGCCGCCATGGTGACGTCGCTGAAAGTGCCGTCGCCATTATTGGACAACAGCGAATTGCCGCGGGCGTGGCGGCCGTAATGCTGGTGTACGTCTTTATTCTGGCCTTCCATAAACTGATCGGTCTGCGGCACAATGCGCTGACCTGCTGACGAAAACATGTTGGTGATCAACAGATCCATATCGCCGTCCAAGTCAAAGTCAGCGGTACTCAAACCCATGCCGGCAGCCATATCTTCGGCGCCAACTTCATACGCAACATCAGTAAATTTGCCGCCTTCATTGCGGTACAAATTGTTGGTGCCAAAATCATTCGCAACGTAAAGATCGACGTCGCCATCGTCGTCAAAATCTTCCCAAATCGAAACCAAACTGAACTTGCTGTTGTTTTGGTCCAGCCCGACTTCGGCAGTTGCATTGGTGAACTTGCCGTAGCCATCGTTGCGCCAGTAAAAGTTCGACGCTCCGTTATTGGCATCGTGGTACGGCGTCGGCACGCCGCCCATAATTCCATTGCCGACGTAGCGCGTTGCGTATAAATCCAAGTCGCCATCGTTGTCTGGGTCGCCTGCACTGATGGAATAAATGTCTTCCCAGCCGGTGCCCCGCAACGGCGTGAAATCGCCAAATATGCCCTTGCCGCTGTTGTATGCAATCATGATGTTGGCGCCGATGGTGGCGGCCAAATCTTGATCTCCGTCGTTGTCCAAGTCGATCAGCAATGCGCTGCGAGTATTTTCCAGGAAATCAAGGTTGGAGCGCTTGGAGGCGTCGGTTGCGGTTCCGTCCAGGCTATGCAAGAACAATCGATTAGGCAGACCGCCTTGTTGAGTGATGTACAAATCATCCAAGCCATCACCGTTGACGTCGCCGATCGCAAAACCTTGAGAGCCAATGAAGGACTGCCCGATCAGTCGATCCGTCTTCTTATGGTAGTCATCCACACCGCGTAGAAATTCGTTTTGCCAAAATGCGTTGTGGCCAAAAACGTGACTGGTGATTTCACCGAACAGCGCCTTGCGAGTACGGATCTCTTCGTAGGAAGTCAGCTCGATGGACTCCAGTAACAAGTCTTCGTCGGTTTCGCCGATCTGCCAATAAGTGGTCCATTCGCTGTTGGCCTGAAGAACCCCCGACGCCGTTTTCAAGGATAGGTGTAACAGCATGTCGCCGCGGAAGCGTTTGGGACCTTCAATCTTGATACGAACGAACTTGAAAAACGGATGGACATGAGGGTCGTCGCCGAACGGTGCCCGTACCGATTTAGCCAGGGTCGAAAGCTGGCCCAAGCTCATTTGTTCCTGCGGGATATTGGTTGGACGCCAAGCGTTGGTGACGCCATCGGAAAAAACTTGTTCGAGCTTGGCCGGGCGCAGAGGAGTAAGGGTGTGAAAGTTCGCGCTTAGATAGTGATCTAGTTCATCCTCGTGCTCGTTCTTTAAAAAATATGCAAGCAGAGCCTTCACCGGCTTTTTAGCGTTGCCATGCAAAACTTCGGAACGCCAGCCGTCGGTTGCGGCGTTGCGGCGTTCGAAGTTGTCCGTCACCCATTCGGGATAATCAATTTCAGCACTCTCCAGCAACTGGTCTGGATCCTTTGCCCCATCTTGCTGAGGGGGCGCGGGGGTGGAATCGCTCCAGGCGAAGACGGGGTGGGCACCTGCAAGAAAGGCGGCGAAAATAAGACAAGATCTCATTAGCTTTGGATCGGAATGGCTGTGCAACAGGCTGGGGTGGCGCTGGGGTTGGGTGCTCAGGAGAGGGAAGGGCATTGGCTGCCGCTGATGGATGGGGGAGTAGGGCCTTTGGACTCTAATGGGTTTATTACTTTAGCAGGTAAATCCTATGAATTCGCTAGTCTATTGCCATGAGTAAGGTGCTTTATGTGCATTGGAAGCATGCAGAGGGGCGTGCCGAAGTGGATGAGTTGCAAAGGCTTGGGCACGAGGTCACTGTCTTTTTCGAACCCGGCGGGCTGAAATTGGCGGACCTCAAGCCAACTTTGCCGGAAGTCGTTGTCATCAATATGGATCGGTTGCCATCCCATGGCCGCACTACCGCGCACTGGTTGCGAAGCACAAAGGCTACCCAACACCTGCCCCTAGTTTTTTGCGGTGGCGCGGATAAGAAGGTCGCGCTTGCACGAGCCATGCTAGGCGACGCAGTATTTTGTCAGGGCAAAGACTTAGCAGAGGCAGTTCGTATTGCGTTGACGGTACCGCAAATGGATCGGCCGATCACAGCGTGTTCGAGCAAATCGCTGTGGCAGAAATTGGAAATTATGCCCGGGCATGTAGTATTCCAATTGGGTGGTCCAAAAAGTTTAAAAGATCTATTAGGAGATGACATGCCAGCGGACGTTAAGTTGCGTCGTTGGGTTGATGAAACTAAGATGCCAGCCACCGGCGCGAATTTAATTTTGCTGTTCGCGCAAACTAAGAGCTATTTAAAAAAGGCATTTCCTGTTGTTGAAACTGCATCTCAATCCGGTCGCCCCCTGTGGGTGTTTTGGATAAAAAAAACGTCTCCTCTTGTATCAAATTTGAGTCAGTCTGACTTGATTGGAATGATGAGAGAATGGGGTTGGAACGACTTGAAAATATGTAAGGTGGATGAAGATTGGGCGGGTCAAATATTCCGTCGGAAAATCTCCAAGATATGAAATCTATGATAGCCTGATTTATGGAGGGGTGCAAAATCAGCTCCCTTCTAAACCCTACCCCTTGGAGATCTCCCCATGATTACTGCATTACTACTTGCGTGTAGCCCGTTGGCCGCACAGCTTCCTATCGACGCAACCTTGGATACCGCATTCCAACCTGCATCGAATTTGGGATCTGGCTCTGGTAGCCGCGCAACCTCCGCGTTTGATGATTTCAACCGCGCCAATAGCACCAGCATGGGTGCCGATTGGACTGAGCAAACTGGTGACATCGAAGTCTTGAGCAATCAAGGTCACGGTGTGACAAGCCTTTCGATGATGACCCACAATGGCGTCAACGACAGCTACGACACCTCTACCATGAGTGCCAAATTTGACACTCAAGGTGGCTTGGTTTACGTCGCAATGGTTGCTGGCTACTCCAACATCAGCACCAACGTTTTCGTAAAAGTACAAGACAACAACAGCAGCGGTGACTACGACCGCGTTTTCTTCTACTTCGGCAACAATGGTGGCTCTTGGTCCGGAAACACGGGTTACTACTTTGACCTGGCGACTCCGACTGTTTCGGGCACCATGACTCTGTCCTTCACCGGTGGTGGTGATGTTGCACAGCTTGACATCGCAAATGATGCAAGTGGCGCAACTGAAACCTTCACTTGTGGTGGTTTGGCTGCTAACGCTGGTGGTTTAGGCACTGGCTTCGGCGTCGGTACCTATGGTGGTTGCTACTTCGATGACTTCACCGTTAACGGTGGCGGCGGCTTGACCTTGTCCACTACTGGCGCTGCTGGAGGCTCGATGACCTTTGATGTTTCTGGAGCCACTCCTGCTGGTCCTGTAGCTTACTGCTACGCCTTCGGCACCGGTTCACACCCAGCCTTTAACCCGCTCACTGGTAACACCATCGTGACCGGCTTGGCTTCTACTCGCTTCACTGTCGCTTACATTGGTGGCGCCGATGCAGCTGGTAACTCCAGCCACACCACGAACGTTCCTGGCGCAGCTGCTGGTCTAGTTCACGTTCAGTGTGTTGATGCAGTAACCGACGGTTTAACTAACGTCGTTGCTCTCTAATTCGGAATTTACCTTCCGATTCGCGCTCTGCTGCTAAAGTGCAGCAGAGCGCTTTTTTTGTGCTCATCCCCGAAGCCACACTTCATTCCACCATGAATAGCCGCTACATTCTTGCTTTCGCTCTAGTTGCATTTACCGGCCTAGCCACACTGCTGACGTCTTTCACCCCTCCCGAGAAGCCGATTGGACTTGAGGCTTTGGATGGGTTCGTCGGCACTTGGGTAGCCGTCGGCGAAGACGGCAAGCCGACTGAGCTAGTCATGTCCGACGTACGCTCCACCGCCGGTGGTTCGGTGCTGATCGAAACGATGTTTCCTGGGACCGAAAATGAAATGATCACCATGTACTACACGCGGGAAGGTCATTTGATGATGACGCATTACTGCGGATGTACCAATCACCCGATCCTCAAGGCCAGCCGCGGCGAGGCTGGTGCATTGAAATTTGATTGCATTGGTAGCGGTGAGAACTTTGCCAATTGCGCCAAGACACCACACATGCACGATGCAGTGTTTCATTTAAACGGCGATAGCTTCCAGTCCAAATGGCGCATGCTTGATAGCGGTGAATTCACTCACGTTGGTGATTTTAAGCTGGTTCGCAAGCCAAAGAAAAAGGTGAAAGTCGGCAAATGACTTTGGCTTAACCATCCTTGGAGCTCTCAAACAGGGCCTTGTATTCTGCATCCAGGTTGGACGATCGATCGCTTAATGTACGCCAACGATGGAGCAGCGAAGCTGGGTCTTGATCGTGTTGTACCACCGTCATCGCTGAGCCGGCGGCAGTGTCACCTTCGTTCGAACTGGATTTACCAGCTTGGCCGCCTGAATCTAATGCAAGCTTGAATGCCACCTCCAAGTGTTGCTGAGCTTGCTCACGTTCTCCTTGCTTGAAAGCAATCCCACCTCTGTACCAACTTGCGGCAATCGACTTCGAATTGTGAGCAAAAGCGTCGGCGAAGTATTGCTCGGCTTCGTCTAGCTGGCCCTCAAGTAACGCCACAATCCCTAGCTGCACGGAGGGCTGACTTTCTTCCTTATTGATGCTCCGGCAGCGCAGAAAGGCCTCTTTTGCGGCGGCCAGGTCGTCCAAAATTGGGTCGCCACCGGGTAAGCGCAACTTGCCAATTTGCATCCAACCACGACTGCCGTTGGGCTGGTAAAGGACCAGCTCTTCCAACACGGCAAGGGCTTCGACCTCGCGCTTTTGCTCGCTGAGTATGTTGCCTAAGTAGTAAAGGCTGTCCCAATGTCCAGGCCAAAGTTTTAATGCTTTGCGATAGCTTTCTTCGGCTGCTGCCAGGTCGCCGTCAATCCGCTGGCGCGACGCTTGGCGCAAGGTGGCGACGAACAATCGTTTTTGTTCAATGGATAGGCTGGGTTGCGCTTGTGCCAGCAGTTTTCCCGGCAAGGCCTCAATCCGCGGCTCGCTACCACGTTCCCAGGTGACCAATCGATTAGCTGCAAAAGGTCCAGCGCTATCAGTGGTACCATCCGGCCAACGCACTACGACGGAATCAATTTTTTCGGCCGCGCCTAGGCCGAAACTGAGTTCGCCGACTGCGTGTTGAGACAGATAAGATCCCTGAGCGCCGACTTGATCAATCATGCCTTGGCCATCCCAGTGAATAATCACCGAAGCGCCGATGGCAAACCGGTTGCCGTCGGGCTGGCGCAGGCGGAGTAAAACCGAACCACCAGCTTGCTTGCTGTCGTTGCGCAGTAAATGAGCCGTCTCGCCATGGCCGATTACGATGATGTCAAGATCGCCATCCAAGTCGAAATCAAAGTGGGCGCCGCCGCGACCAACGCGTTTTTCGGTAAAGAAGGAGCCTGCAGCAGCGCCTAATTCAAAAAATCCACGATCGGCTCCAGCGTTCCAAAACAACTGCGCCCGTTGCGGGACCAGCTTGGTGGCGTCATCAGCTTCGGGTATGGTGCTGCCGTTCACTACAAATAGGTCGCGTTTGCCGTCGTTATCGAAATCAAAAAACCCGGTGGCCCACCCGACCATGTCCAAGGCGATTTGACCCAAGCCGAAACGGTCGGCTTCATCCATAAAAAGCAGTTTTGGTTCTTTGCCTTCGCCCGCCATTTCACTGCTGACGTTTTCATACAGGGCATTTTCTTGTGCCACCCAATGGGTGATGAATAAGTCCAGGTCTTGGTCGAGGTCAAAGTCGTTTACGGCCATACCCATTGCGCCGCGGTAGTCACCAAGCAGCGCTTCGCTGGTACGGTTTTCAAAGGTGCCGTCGCCTCGATTCAGGTACAAAGTGTTATCCGAGACATCGTTGGCTATGTAAAGGTCCAACCAGCCGTCATTGTTTAGATCGGTAAACGTAGCTCCCAAACCACGTCCATTTTCCTCTAGTACACCGGCAAATTCGGCAACCTCTTCGAAGTTTCCGTCGCCTCGATTGCGCAACAATAGGTTGCGCTCACCGTCAAACACAGAAGGATTGAGCAGCGCTGGAATTGAGGTTCCATATTGGCGCATCGATGAATTTGCTCGACCGGCGTCCTTGCGGAATTTTACATAACCGCAAATGTAGATGTCCAGATCTCCATCGCGGTCGTAGTCGCCGGTTGCAAGCCCAGTCCAGAAGCCGACGAATTCGCCAATGCCGGATTCCTTACTTATTTCGGTGAACTTTAAGCCACCATCATTGCGGAACAAATGACAGCCGCCATAACTGGTCACCATTAAATCCAGGTCGGCGTCACCGTCGATATCCACCCAGGCAGCGCCATTAGCCAAAGCCAACAAGCCCAAGCCGGAGGATTCGGTGATGTCCTCAAAGCTGCCATTGCCAAGGTTGTGGAACATACGGCAGGTTGCACCGCCATTTATCCAACCAAGTTCGGCTTCGGACATTGGGCCAGCCAAATTGGCTAAAAATACATCAGTCCAACCGTCGCCGTCGGCATCGCCAAGGGCAACGCCAGAACCCATGTCTTCCGGCAAACGGCCGCTGCGCGTGGCCGGGAAATGGTTGAAAATTAAGCCCGCCTCCGAGGTCACCTCAGTAAATGAAACCGGCGGATGATCAGCGGGCAGAGCGCGGCCGAGGGTATCGGTAATACCCTCCAATTGCTCCCCTGGTACATAGGCTTCACCGCTGTTTTTCCAAAGCAACACCGAAATGACACCCCCCAAAAGGAGGGTGCCAAAGATGGCGAGTCGCCGTAAGGTTTTTCGTTTCCAGATTTGCATTCCAGGCGTCAGTTAATTGCCAATTCGAATCGAGGCTTCTGCGGTAGACATCACTGTGATGGGGGAGGTCAAGCCAGATTCGGGGAAGGCGAAGTTGAGCAGGTATTGATCAAACTTGCGGTAGTTCAGTTTGGCGCGCACATTCAGAGTGCCGGTGGCGGCTGCAGGAACGGAAATCACCACTTCTTCGTTGGTCGGCGGCGGTGCTGGGTCACCCACTCCTGGACATGCAATGTCGTATTTCGCCATTTCTTCCGCCCCGGGGAACATCGAGCGCTTAAATCGGACGCCGACCATTTCCCACAAATTGTGGCGATCGATCAAATTGCCGTAGCGGTCCACTGGCTCAGCTTTCATCATGAATGAACCAGTTTCTACAAAATGCTGATCGTCCACCTTGCCGGAATGGAAGATGATGTTGCCTTGCTCATCAATCACCTCTAGCTCCACCCAAGCTTGAATGATGTCTAATGGCCCAGTAGGGAAATCGTGACCGACTTTATTGTTCAGTAAGTGGACGCGCAGATCGAAATTTTCGCCGGCTTTTACCGAAGCAGGAGCTTCGATTTCAATCGGAACCGCAGGACCGTCATTCCAGCGATCACTTATCTCTGGGATCGGGAATTCTCCGCGCAGCCATTTTTCGGTTAACTCAGCATGGTGTTCCGCCCCGGGCAGTTTGTGCAACAAAGGCATGTACTGATTGGCGCCAAGGAAGCGATGGCTACGGTGTTTACCGTCGTCGCCACTACGATTGAAGTCCGATAAATCGCCCGCGGCAGGGTCCTTAGAGTTTGCAACCAGCGGCATGTGACACTCACGGCATTCAAGGGTTTTCTCTTGATTGTCCTCATTGTGCCAACGGCTAGATTTCCAGTTGTCGTATTGGTTTTGCAATTGCACCCAGCCAACTTGATTGACCTCTTCGTCGATGAACTGCTTATGACAAGCAGCGCAAAACTCGGGCGCTTTAAACATGCGACGGGACAAAGTCTCTACGTGCTTCTTTGGATAAGCCCGAATCAAGAAGTCACTCACAAATTTTGCCGCTGGACCTTCACCGAGTTCACCGAGGTAGCGCTCTGGCTGCGACATCAAGTAATTGGCATTGCCCTTGACGTCGGTTTCTTCGATGGCGTGGCAGGATAGGCAAGAAATTCCTTCTTGATAGCCCGCAAGGTCGCTTAGATTTTCGACGCCAATAAACTTAGTGCCCGAGAACAGCGAGATAGGATCATGGCAACCGGCACAATATCGAGTGGAGTCGGCGCCATTTTGGTCGGCCATGACGCTTTGAATCTTTTGGAAGCCGGCATCCATGGAAGCGTAGCGGTGGGCGCTAGGTTGCCATTCTTCGTAAATTTCTTCATGGCAACCGCTGGTGCCGCAGCCCTCCGAGCCGGCTAGCGATGCCGAATCATAGGCCCCGCCGGTCGACGTCTTGGCTAGGCTTGGAGCAAACGGACCTTTGCCGTCGTAGGGGTCCAAATTGTATTCACTCGGGAATTGATTGACGAAAGTAGTCGGTGTAATCAAAAAAGCCAATACTCCAGTAAATGCCAATCCGCCAATGCCAAAAATTGCGGCTACGTTGCGATGGCTGCCAATGCCGCCCGCTACTTGCGCAGCATGGGCGACGTCGGTTTTACGTCGATTGCGCATAGCACTAGTCAAGACGTGATGGCCGGCGAAAAATAGAACTCCGAATGTGGTGACGATATGAGTGTTTACCCAAAAAGGTGTCACCTTGGTACCCAGTACGGCCTCCCAAGTTAGAACCATGCCGGATATCACACAGGCAATTAACATTAAACCGCCTACCCAACCTGTGAACTTGGATTGGGTCAGTGGGTACTTCCAGTAGACCTTTAAGTGGCTAATGCTGTATGCCAGAAACGGCAGCAGAAACAAAACGCCGCCAAGCGTATGAAGCACTACAGAATGCTGGTTGAAAACGCTAAACGGAAGCAAGAATATGCACAGTCCGCTCAATGTTAAGTAAAGGGAAAAACCAGAAACGGTTCGCGCTAGATTACTGCGCCACCCTTTCAGGCTTTGTTTTTCCCAGTGATGGATGCTGGAGTCGTCCTTCTTCATGTGGAGAGGTTTTTGGGGGGGAAGAACGTGGTGGTTAAGTTCAGCCTAATCGAAAACATGGATGAATTGTTCATTTTTCAACCTTAGGCGGGTAGTTAAGCATTCCGTGGAATGGCAACGGTTCGATGGTGTCCGGGAAGGCCGTGTAAAGATCCATGTCCTTGCAATAGCCATCCGAGTGGAGAATTAATGTTCGGCTCCAGTTTTCTGGCAAAGAAGGGAGCTGGCTGGCATCAAATTCAAGTGCTACTTCTTCGCCGCGTGCCAGGATTACAAATTGATCGTCTACAGTTTTCAGTAGATCGCGCACGTCGCCATGGTTGGTGAATGAACCGCGTAGGTTTTTAAATGGCACACCGAGGTCTAAACGATGGTAATCATAAACCGTTGGATTGGATCCGTCGGGGGAGTACTCGCGTGGATAACCGAGGGTGCGTAGTTCAGCTACCACGGGCATGAGTTGATGCTGGATTAGAATGTTTTCTGAAATGTCGACACCAGCGTAAATTTGGTCCCAGAACACTTCCATGTTGGTGCGAATGCGTAGGCGGCCATCTTTTTGCAGCGGCAACTTGGAGATATCCACAGTCATCATGCGTGGCAACCCGGCTGGGAAGCCCATCTCTGGAGATGCTGGTATCCAGCCACCCTTGCCGTCGGGCAGTTCTATCCATGGGGAACGCATGGTGATTCCGGCTTGCCACGCGGCATAGTTGACGTGCGAGTAGGTATATTCCACCCAACCGTGTAAATACAGAATGAGTGGTTTCGTTACGTCTAAATTCGACAAACGATCACCGAAGTCGAGCTCAATCCAATGATCCCGTGCGTAACCTACGAAGCGTGAATCCACCGGCGGCTGCGCGTACTGCCGATCCACATGACGCAGGGTTTGCAGAAGATTGACGTTGCTATCGCTACGGGCCGACTGTGGGAAGATTGGGTTCGCCACTGCACCCGGTTTTCCGGTCGGGAACGGTGGACTGCCTGTAAAGCGTTCATCGGGGTAGATCTCCCAGTTCGCTGGATGATCGATGACCTTTAGATAAAGCTGGTCCAGGTATGTGACTTCTTCTAATGGCTCAGCAACGCGCAATAAATAGCGGTCGTCCTTTAGGCTCACTAACTGCGGAGGAATGCGCACATCTTCGGTGGGGTCCGGTGGAGCATATTCGCCGGGTGACATGAAAAATCCCATTCCGCCGACGCCAAGGAAATCGGTGACGTAGGCAAATCGTGCGCCGTCCCAGCAGAACAAAATCGGGCAGGAGGACGGCTTGCGCTTGATTTTATTAATTTGCCATAGCTGCCCGGCGGGCACTTCCAATTCGCTTTGCAGAACCGCGTCTAGCCAGCTGAGGCGAATGTAATCCGCAGCGGTTGCGTCGCCTAATCCAAAATGCAACTGGCGTGGAGTACTGCCTAGATAGCCGCTAGTGGAATGCATGCGGCGCAGTTGGGTGCGCAGCCCAGTTTTCATTTCAACCTGTAGATCGACCGCTTCGGGTTCGGCCCAAAAGCCATTTTCACTTTTTTGCTGCGTAGGGAGGATTTTTAACCAGTGGCGGTCAGGGTGGGGAGGGCTGCTCCAAAGCTGGGGCACGGCTCCAGCGCGAGCGATGAGCAGGTCTAGGCTGCCGTCGTTGTTAAAATCGGCACTGACTGCGCCGCGAGCTTGCGGCTGTAGCGTGCGGTCACCGAGTGCTATCGCTGGATGGAAACCGCCGCCGTCGCTCTTGTAGAGCAGAGTATGGCCAAATTCATAATCACCGCGATTAGCATCACTAGCTAAATCGGATCCTTCCGGTCCTCTGGTTCCACTTGCAAAGCCGGCATCCAAAAGCAGCAAATCTAAATCGCCATCTAAGTCGTAATCGCCGAGCAAGGCGCCACTGGAACCTGGATAGGCATTCAGGCTTTGAGAAAGTGCGGACTGGTCAGTGAAGCTGGCTGGTGAAGATTGCAGGAACAGTTTTGGCGAAGCGGGGCCGCGCAATACGAGCAGATCCTCCAAGCCGTTTTGATCAATATCACCACAGACTATGCCGTAGCTGTCTCCTGCATTTGCCAGTTCAGGAAATTGCCCATTCGCTGGTCGATAAATCCCGACGCGGTCATTGAGGAATATTTGATTGTCGCTGGCTTGATGCAAAAAAATTAAATCTAGATCGCGGTCGTCATCCAGGTCGATGAGTGCAACGCCAAGAGTATGGCGCTCTCCGCCATCTAGCCCCGCTTCGGCGGCAACGTCTATAAAGCTGCCGTCACCGTTATTGCGCCACAAAGAATTTGCGACGCCGCCATTACTGCGGTCGCCGCTATCACTGCGGTCACTGCCGTCACTGCCGTCACACCGCTCATAGCGAGCAACGAGTAAATCCAAATCATTGTCGTGATCGATGTCCGCCCAGGCCGCGCCGACGCTAATGCAATCACCGCCAGCCACGCCGCAAGCAGCAGTGATATCGGTGAAGTTGCCAGTGCCGTCGTTCTGATAAAAACGATCAGGACCAAAGCAAGTCAGGAAAATGTCGGGGTCACCATCCTTGTCAAAGTCGCCAAAAAATCCGCCGATGGCATCGCGTCCGTCAATGCCACAGTTCATCTTGGCCGTGAATACGCCATCGTGATTGAGGTACAGCACGCCACTATCGTCGACCCCGCAACCAGCTAAAAAGACATCCAAGTCACGGTCGCCATCGACGTCGGCGACGGCAACGCCGGGGCCAAAGTTACTGGCATGAAAGGTAGACTGAGGAATCCCAGTTTCAGATGAATTCAAAACACCTGGCCAGTTTGGCAAACCATAAGCCGGAAGGTTTAGCCTGCTGGCTGCGGCGACATCTGCGAAAGCCGGAAATGTGGTTTCTTCCAGTTCTGGCTGCGGCCGATCAAAGGCTCGAATCACGTCGGCATAGCGTCCCATTTCGCCATACTTCATGCCAGCTTCCACGCCGGCATTTGCATCCTTCAAAGTCCGGAAGCGATCCAATAACTCACTTGCGCGTTGCGGTTCACCCGCCTTGCGCAAGATGGCCGCTAAACGATAACAAGCGGATTGATGGTGCGGCAGTTTGGCCAGAGTTTGCTCAAGGTGAAAGCGCGCTTGTTGGACGTCGCTATCTTGCGCCAGGATGGCTAGTTGATAATGCGCATCAGGATCTCCGGGGGTGGCTTTCAAAACGCGTTCAAACAAAACTTTGGCTTCGTCGCCGCGTTCGTTATGACGTAATAGCACTCCCAGCGAATAAAGCGCATACGGATTCTCTGGCTCATGCTTCGCCACCCATTGCAGCTCTGCTTCGGCACGAACCAACGCCGCCTGGTCGTTGAGATTTAGTAGTGCGATGCCCAGATTGAAATGGCCAGGCGCCCATCCTGGGGCTAGGTTGACCACATCTTCAAACGCCACTACTGCCGCGGCCGGTTGAAATCGTTCCATTAGCGCGATACCACGATTAAAATCTTGGGCGACCGAATCTAAGTGCTCAGTCGGAATGGAAGAAGATGGCGTGGTATCCGTGCCGCAGCCCATCCACAACCCACCCGCACACAGCGCAATGAAAAACCAGGATTTGTTGTTCATCGCGAATCCTCTTTGGCGCGGTCGATGGCTTGCTGGTTGAGTTCAACGCGTAGATTGCTTTCGTCGGTCCACATCCCAGGGGGATAATGACTGCAGCGGTAAACCGGATAGGCTTCGGTGCGCAAGTGTGCCGACATCGCGTGCCCGCTGCGCACCTTTCTTTCATGGCGCAACGCACTGATGTCAATCGGCGCAACTACAATTTTTTCGCCCGGGCCTGGGTCGGCCTGAGCAAGGATGCGGCCATCGTAATCCACAACCATGCTGCCGCCGGGCCAAGAGAACGGCGGATAATTGGCAAGGCTAGCCGCTTGATTCGACGCCACCACAAAGGCGGTGTTTTCCAGCGCACGACAGCGGTTTACTGTGGTCCACCAATCCATCGGCGGAGTGGCGCCCCACGGATCCATATAAGCCGAGACTCGAATCAAAACTTCGGCCCCGTTGGCAGTCAACTGGCGCAGCACTTCGGGAAACAGCCAGTCGTAACAAATAGCCACGCCCAGGCGGCCGATAGCGGTATCGGCGACCGGAAACATTTCATCTTTATAACCATCTAAATCGTGCGGACTTTTATGCACTTCCCATGGAATCCAGGGATTTACTTTGCGGTAACGGGTCAGAATTCCCTCTGGACCAATTAAACAAGTGGTGTTGAAGACTGTGTCGGGCCAGGCTGGATCTTCTTCCAGGAAAGTCCCAGTTTGGATGTAGATGCCGAGTTCTTTCGCTAGTTGGTGGTAAGCGTCGGTGTGTTCATTCGGAATCTTCACGGTCAAGTGTTGCAGCAGCTCGGCGGCAGTTGCATAGACCGGTGCCGCATGCGCAAACTCAGGAAAGACCACCAACTTCACCGGCAGAAACGGCGAATATCCTTCTACCGCCATGCGTGCCATGCCCACCATATGTTCGGTTTTTACCCCGATCTCAGCGCGAACCTTCGGATTGGGCAGGTCAATCTGACAAGCGGCAGCGGAGTAGCGAATGGGATCCATGGTTTTGGGGATGGCTTTGTTCAGTTCCGAGTCACAGTCAGAACTTTGTTGGTTGCGACACCTTTGATCTTCTGCTTGAAACCGTCGCTCCAAGTCACGTTAAGGTTGGCGGGTTGCGCATTGGATGGCAATGCGAAGTGCGCGATCAATTCATTTGCTGCCAGAAAACTGGTGCCACTAGCGATCCAACGTGATTGCACCTGATCGCCGCTTTCTAGCACGACCTTGCTGCCGATTCCAAACCGATCGTGGCCTTTGCGCAAATCCTGCAACCTTACGATCAGCCAATTGCCGCCGTCGCGATCATTGCGCAGTACCCGAATCGGGCCGTTGCGCTCGCCGACGACTATATCGATGTCACCGTCACCGTCTAAATCGCCAAATGCGGCGGTTCGGTCGCAGTGTGGTTGCGCCAACCATTTTCCGGCAGTGCCAGCTTCAGCGCGTTGAAACTTATTGCCGGTGCGTTGGTAAAGCACCGGTACTTGGTCGTAATCCCACTTCTGTTCTAGGCAGATTTCGCGTGGGTAAATGTGGCCATTGAAAAAGAGCAGGTCCTCGTCGGCGTCGTGATCAAAATCGTAAAACCCGGCGGCCCAACTTAGGAACGGACGGCTATCCGTGTGCAGGCCGTAAGACATGGTTCGATCTTCAAAAAATGAATTGCCCTGATTCAGGTGCAAAGTATTGGTGTCGTACATGAAGTTGGTGGTGAATAAATCGGCGAGCTGGTTGCCGTCTACATCCGCCACAGCAATGCCCATAGTTGCCTGACCGGCGCCTTCCTCATTAAAGGCGACTCCGCATGGAATACCGATCTCTTCGAAATTTCCGTCACCATTGCCGTGGTATAGGAAGCTAGCCATCGAATCGTTGCCGACGTAAATATCCTGATGTCCGTCTTCATCAAAATCCAGGATTACCGCTCCCAATCCCCAAGCCGCTTGACGTTTCCGAATTCCGCTAGTTTCACTGATGTCGCGGAAATGCCCCATGCCATCATTTTCATAGAGTACGTCGGCCACCTTGGGCAAGCCCATTGGACCAGCAAAAACGGCTGCTCCAAGGAATTCTCGCATCGGCGACGGTAAGCCCGCGTCAAGCTTGCAGTAATTCACCACGTAAAGGTCGAGGTCGCCGTCGCCATCAATATCGCCGCAGGCCGCTCCAGTACTCCATGCATCGCCGCTGATCCCTGCGCTTGCGGTGACGTCCAAAAAACCACCTTGGCCAGTATTTTGCAGCAAAGCATTTTGGCCATAACAACTAACAAATAAATCCGGCCAGCCATCGCCATTAAAATCGCCTTGAGCCACGCCATATCCCCAACCTGCAAAGGTCAGACCAGCAGCAGTAGTGGCGTCGGAAAATCGCAGCTTGCCGAGGTTTTCGTAAAGGCGGCAGCCGGGGCCATTGCGAGGACTTGAAATGGTTGCCCCATTCGGCACGAATACGTCGACGTCGCCATCTTGGTCGTAATCAATGAGCGCGATTCCAGTTCCTTTGACCTCGAGTAAGTGTGTCGCTGGGTCATTACCATTTGTGACGATCATGGTGATTCCACTTTGGGCAGTTACGTCAGTGAAATGTAGGCCAGCATGATTGGCGGAAGGTTCTGAATTCCCACACCCGCTAAGAAAAAGAGCAGACACTAGGTAAAAGAGGGGCTTCATTCGGTTAATGCTGGGCGCTTAAGCGGCGGAACTGGTCAAAGGCTTGTTTGGCTTGTTCATGTTTGCCTTGCCGCATGTAGATCCGGGACAATGCGTAATAGGGTTGAGCTTGTGATGGATCTAACTGCAGGCAAAGTTGGATCGCCTTGTGAGCCTCCTCGACCTGGTCGAGTTGCAGTAATGCCTTGCCAATTCCGGCTTGCGCTTTGGCTTGAGCAACGCTTTGCATAGCATTGGAATTTTCTAAGGATGGCAAGCTCTGCAATGCGAAACGGAAGTGCACCAAAGCCGAATCGGGATCGCCTTCCTGAAGCGTTAATTCACCTAAGGCAATTCGAGTTTCAATCCCACCGGGTTGCAGTTGTAGATGAACAAGTAGGGCTTCACGCGCTGATTCTGCTTCACCAAGCCGCAGCAAGCACATTCCATAAAGGTAAAAAATGCGATCGCAATCGGCGAAGCTAGGACCGTTTCGAATGACTTTTTCAAATAGGGGGCGCGCAGTTCCGAAACTGGCCGTTAAATAGAGAGTAACCGCTCTGGCATAAATGGCTTCGCTGTCCTCGGGGGAAGTATGGATAGCCGTTGCGGATAGTTTCAAAGCGCTGGCCATGTCGCCATGTGCGATTGCTTCAAAGATTCGACGCGTTTCGGGTCTTAAGGGTGGCAACTCTGTGTGAATGCCGTTTTCAAATAAAGGCAATGCTAGTTCGAGCAAGCTTGATTTATCCGTACCCCCGTTATTGCAGCCAAGACTGGCTGCTAGTGAAACCAACGCGGAAAGAGGAATGCGTTGCCAATGGGGGAGGGTTTGTTTTGGCATTGGTGGGGGAGATAAAGAAGGATAACAAGTGCATTAGTTTGAATGAATAGAAAGGAAAAATGTATTTGGAGACCAAATATTAAAGGGTGGCCACTAATTGTTTTGGGACGCAGTATCAATAATTATCGTTTAATGGAATCAAGTGAACTACACGATCCTTGGAGACGTTGTGGATTACTTGATCCTTATAACCGTCCGCTTTGATTTCGATTTTGGTAATCGCTTCGCGGGTGCAAATATTGCGGAAGCCTGCAAAAATATCCACCTTACCGGCGTGATTTTTGGTGTGCACGACTAGGTCTCCTGAAACTCTGCCTTCGCTCATTAGAGACTCAAAAGAAAAGCAATCCAGTGGGAATTCCGGCGAGGAAATTCAGCGCGTCGATGTGTCGGCCTGTGGTTTGATGGTGCTCTCTGCCTGCCAAACAGCTTAGGGGCGGCGTGCTATAACGGGGTATCCATTCATTGGCCGTGACTGAAGACGACGCAGAATCTGAACCCATGGGAGCGGAGCCGTCCCTCGACGGGGCTGCCCGGTTTCGGTATTTGGAGCATGCCTTTGCTGAGGTGGCAGATGCTGCCTCAGGTGTGCAACGGGCCAAGGTCGCTGAATTGCGGCAACTTGATGCCGCATTGGGCGAGCAGCTAGCGCAATTATTGACGGCGGCCGGTAGCGAAAAAGCTGGCCAGATGGATGTCCCGCAATTTGACCCCGAGCTGGTGCCGACGCCGTCCAAACCGGAGTCACGCCTCGGTCAAAACGTCGGCCCGTTTCAGTTGGATGCCGTACTCGGCAGCGGCGGTATGGGCGAGGTGTACCTAGCCAGCCGACGCGATGACTTTGCTCAAACTGTCGCCATTAAATTGCTACGCGGGGCAATGTCCGACGGCATATTTGCGCAGCGGTTTTTGCAAGAGCGCGAAACCTTGGGGCGTTTGAATCATCCGCACATCGCAGGCTTGATTGACGGCGGTGCTACCAAAGAAGGTTCACCTTGGTTGGCGATGGAGCATGTTGCTGGGGTCAATTTGGTGGACTATTGCAACCAGGAGAAGTTGAGCGCCCAGGGGACGATCAAGCTGCTGCTCGAGGTTGCAGAAGCGGTGCAGTTTGCGCATCAGCAGTTGATTGTGCACCGCGATATTAAGCCTGGCAATATCATGGTG
>JACKQG010001431.1_pt1 | contig 33068 bp, 26 predicted proteins | sample 8237621 | NCBI WGS metagenome assembly JACKQG01 (sample SAMN15677084, study PRJNA649215) | marine metagenome | biome: marine; feature: Black Sea; material: saline water; isolation source: suspended particulate matter (SPM) from the Black Sea western gyre | collected 2013-06-09/2013-06-10 | depth...
GAAATCGTCTACAAAGAAAATATTACATCACAAACCAATTACTACGTCATTTAGTTACAGTATCATACCAAATCATACGTCACTTTGCACATAGACTTGTAAAATTCCCCAAAGATCTATTACACACATATAATCAAAAAGCGCCAGAACATATCCAGCGCTTTTTGTTTTCAACATTCGCTATAACCGCAGGCATAACACTTGCGGCAACCCTCTTCATTTACCACTGCCGCCTGTCCACAATCGGGGCAGAGATCACCAATTTTGAAGTTCGGCGGGGGGGGGGCATCCGCAGCTAGCGTGGATTTTCGTTCAGTTGCGTGATGCCCGTTGCCGTGTTCCACTTCTTTCCAGGCATATTCATCGAGGGAGTTTTCGAGATATTCGCGCAGGGCTTGCGACACACCATCGGGCAAGGAGCGCACCCGGTTGACGCCAAACCCCAGGGAGCGGCCACCGCCAATTCCAGAAAGTTGATGAACGATCTCGTTGAGACGTTCGCGCGGCTCAATGGGTGAGGCGATGCGTAATAAATACGAAAGCAAGCGCCCTATAGCTTCAGAAACCGCGGCTGTGTCCGAGCCTGCTTTGGCGGTGTTGATGAAAACTTCAAAAGGTTGGTCGCCCCCGTTTTCATTGACTGTAACAAAGGCTTTGCCCAACGGTGTGTTGACATTGTAGGTATATCCCTTGAGACGACGCGGGCGCGGTTTCTTGGTCTCATGCCACAGAACTAACGGCTCTTTCTCGGCAGTGGGCGCGGCCGCCCGGCCATTTTCCTTCTCACTGGCAGTCGATTGTGTCTCCAAAACTACTTTCTGGCGCGAACCGGTTATGTAAACTGTCGTACCTTTGCACCCCAATTCCCAGGCCAGTTTATAGGCAGTGGCAACATCTTCTTCCAGCGCGTCTGGCGGGAAATTAATCGTCTTGGAAAGGCTGTTGTCGACAAATGCCTGCAAAGCAGCCTGCATACGCACATGGTCATCCGCGCTAATATCTTGTGAGACGACAAATGTTTCACGCAGGTGTTCAGGTAGAATCTCAACATTCTGACAACTCCCACTCTCTACAACCCCGGCGACGATTTCCTGATGAGTATCTTCTTCGATACCGGCTTCAAAGAGCGCTTTCTCAAACAAGGGGCTGGTATAGGTGAGTTGCATATCTTTACCGTTATCATCCACATGACGGGTATAGGCCAGAGCAAACACAGGTTCGCAGCCATACCCCTCACAATCTGCCACGGTTGCAATTGTGCCTGTGGGGGCAATCGTCGTTTGGGCGGCATTGCGAATACCATATTGACGAATGCCATCCAGAATGGCATCCCAATCCAGCGTTGGGCGCTCCCAATCCTGATGATAGGGGCTTAGCGGGCTGGGCGATTCCCAGGTGAGGTTCTGCGGGTCATAGATACTGCCTGAGATTCCGGGGAACGCGCCGCGGTCCCGAGCAAGCTCGATGCTGGTCTTCATAACATGATAGCGCACAAATTCCATCACCTGAGCGGCAAATTCTTGTCCAATTGAAGAGCCGTAGCGAATACCGGCATGGTACATCATATCGCCCAAACCCATGATACCCAACCCAATCCGGCGGGCGTTGAGCGCGGCTTTGCGCAATTCTGGCACTGCGGGGACATAGGCATTCGCATCGACAACATTATCTAAAAAGCGTGTGGCGAGTTCTATGGATGTTTGCAGTTTTTCCCAATCCACATTGCCATCCGGGCCAAAGTGCTGGGCCAGGTTGACTGAGCCGAGGCAGCAATTTTCATAAGGCCCCAAAAATTGCTCGCCGCATGGATTTGTCGCTTCAAGCATATAGAGATGCGGTACCGGGTTACTACGATTGGCGGCATCCAGGAAAAGCACACCCGGCTCGCCGTTATGATGCGCGTGGGCAACAATCTTGTCGAAAAGTTGGCGCGCCCGCACGCGTCGGTGAGTAATCACAGGGATACCCGCTGCCTCGGCCTGATCGAGGGTGCCACTAAAACCGCGATAGGAAGGATGATCTACATCGGGGAAACGCAACGACCACAAAGCATCATGTTCAACAGCCTTCATAAAGGCATCGGTAATACCCACAGAGATATTGAAATTGGTAATTGCGTTTTCATCTATCTTGCAGGTGATAAATTCTTCAATATCGGGGTGATCAACGCGCAGCACAGCCATATTGGCCCCGCGGCGTGTGCCGCCCTGAGCGATTTCGCCAAACGCTTTGTCGTAAACTCTCAAGAAACCAACTGGCCCCGTAGCCTCCCCGGAGGATGTTTTGATTAATGCTCCTTTTGGACGCAGGCGTGAAAATGAGAATCCATTACCACCACCAGTTTGCTGGATCAGTGCAGCGTTGCGTAGTGTTTGGAAGATGCCATCGTTCCAGCGCCCCATATCATCACTGAGCGGCAGCACGAAGCAAGCGGCCAACTGTCCCAGGGGTGTGCCTGCCCCTGTGAAGGTGGGTGAGTTCGGAAGAAAACGTTTTTCGGCAAGCAGAGCGTAGAACTGGCGCGCCAATTCCGAGGGAGTCCCGCCCCACTCTTCTTCCACCGCGGCAATATTCCAGGCTACGCGCCAGAAGGTCTCTTCTACAGTTTCAACCGGCTGTCCATTTTGATCCCGGCGCATATAACGACGCTTGAAAACCTGATAGGAATTTTCCGATAGTTTTATTTGGCGCATATCATCAGGCAATTGCGCTTTTTCAATTTGGTGTGTATTAGTCGTTAAAACCATTAAACGCTCCTCTTTGCTCAATAAATCGACTTGCCGCTACCCCCATGTTTAGTTGCTATCGAGTAGGCGGTCAATTTCTGTGCGAACGGAAATTAGGTCATCGAGGCCCAAATAGACAATCGCATAGCGAATATAGGCGATATGGTCTAATTCTTTGAGACCCGCGATGACAATATCCCCCACAACTCTTGATGAAACTTCAGCTTTGCCCATCGACTGCAAGGTGGCTTCAACCTCACCCGCTAAACGCTGAATATCTGCCGCAGAAACAGGGCGTTTGACACACGAAATACGAATGCCGCGCATCAATTTTTCACGGTCAAATTCCTCGCGCGTGCCATCTTCTTTAATCAGCAATGGCGTAGCCAAGATAGGGCGCTCAATGGTGCTAAAGCGTTGAGCGCAGGCCAAACACTCACGGCGTCGGCGAACGCCCCAACGCTTGTCTTTTGTGGTATCAATTACTCGCGAACGTTCTGTCTGACAATAGGGACATAGCATAAGTCACACCCAAAACCAACCCCCATATATGGGGGTGTACTCAGAATTAATCCAAACATATAGCGGTTCAACAGTTCACATTCTAGCACGCCTGAGCTATTACAGCAACCTTTCCGGGGTACTAATTTACCTTAATATATTCTAAAAAGTTGAAACCTTTAAGATGGGGGCTCCGCGCAGTTTGAAACTGGCGAAAGATGTGAGAGACTTTCTGTAAAGCGTATCCGGATTTCACCTTAAAACCCAGTTCCCCGCCAAAAACCTGTGGCGGGGAACAAGGGGCAAACAGATGGATAGAGGCTTTGTGAGGAGGAGGCAAAACCTCTAAATTCTTAGGTCAATGAACTATTTTTTGCTACTGAATGGTTACGAACGCACGCGATTACGTAAGAAGGTGGGAATGTCCAGGTCTTCTGTGTTGAGCGTGCGCGGTTTAAATTCTTCGCGTTGTACCTTTTCGGGAACAACCTCGCGCTGACGGGCAGCGCGTTCCATAATATTGCGCGGAATACCTGAACTTTCGAAGCCAGTTGCAATCACGGTCACGCGCAAATCTTCGCCCATATCGGGATCGATCACCGCGCCAAAGATTAAGTTCACATCGGGGTGCGCGGTCTCTTTGATGATCGCTGCGGCCTGGTTGACTTCAAAAAGTGTCAATCCCGGGCCACCGGTGACATTGAAGAGAATGCCACGCGCGCCGTCAATGGTAATATCCAACAATTGGCTGGAGATAGCCTGTTCAGCAGCATCACGGGCGCGTTCTTCACCCGAGGCTTTACCTACAGCCATCAGCGCGGCGCCGCCTTCGGACATGATGGTGCGCACATCGGCGAAGTCGAGGTTGATCAGGCCAGGGATGGTAATCAGCTCTGAAATGCCTTGAATACCCTGGCGCAAAACGTCATCGGCGACCTTGAAGGCATCTTGCAGGCTGGAGCGTTTATCGACAATCTGGAGCAGGCGATCATTGGGGATCACGATAAGCGTATCGGCGTGCTCCTTGAGGCCATCAATCCCCAGTTCGGCAGATTTGATGCGCCGGGCGCCCTCAAATGTGAAAGGACGGGTGACAACGCCAATTGTCAGCGCTCCAATCTCGCGCGAGATCTGGGCAATCACCGAGGATGCCCCCGTTCCGGTGCCACCACCAATTCCGGCGGTGATAAAGGTCATATCGGAGCCTTTGAGAACATTGTATAGCTCCTCGGCCGATTCTTCAGCGGCTTTTTTCCCAACTTCGGGGTCGCCGCCAGAACCCAGGCCGCGCGTCAGCTTATCGCCAATGCGCACCCGGATTGAAGCGCGCGACAGAGCCAGCGCCTGAGCATCGGTATTGACTGCGATGAATTCCACACCTTGCAGGCCTTCATCGATCATGCGGTCAACCGCGTTGCAGCCGCCACCGCCAACACCAACCACTTTTATGCGGGCAAATGATTCAGGTTGATTCATTGTTTGCATTTTGTCTTCTCCTCGTTTTGAGCTTTTATGTTAGCGCCTGAGGAAATCTGGAGCACCTGCTTCGTGAAGGCTCAAAAGAATTCCTCTATTCTACCAAAAGCTCCTTCATAATACGGCTGGTCTTTCTTAAAATTTGCTAAGGCAACAATCGCCGCAGCCAGTCTTTCATTTTCATCCAATCTACGTTTTCACCCGAGATGATCGGGCGACGCGAACTGTAGGCACCGACAAATTCACTCATCAGCACAGCCCAGCGCAACAAACCAACACTGGTTGCATACGCCGGAGAATTAAGTTGATCGACCATACCAATGATATTCTTGGGCTGGGAGATTTGCACCGGCATCCCCAATACATCCTTTGCCAATTGACGAATACCTGGCAAATTACTCACACCACCCGTCAAGATCATGCCTGCGGGCAGCAAGCCATCATAACCCGAGCGTTTGATTTCCTGCAAAACCAGGCTGAAAATTTCTTCAATACGCGCTTCAATAATGTGGGTCAGATCGCCGCGTAATATCTTTACGGGATCTTTTTCGCCAAAGGGATTGATATAAAAAGCTTCTTCGGGGTCAATCTCGCCTTGCAGCGCATGCCCGTGCTTTAGTTTTATCTCTTCGGCTTGCTCAAGCGATAAGTGCAACCCGTGGGCAATATCGGAGGTGACATGATTGCCGCCAACGCCCAGCACCATCGTGTGCCACACATCGCCATCAATGAATATTGCCATATCGGTTGTGCCGCCGCCAATATCACACACAACCACCCCCATTTCGCGCTCCGAATCTGAGAGTACAACTTCTGCGGAAGCCAGGGGATTGAGTACAAACTGGCTGGCGTGCACCCCCGCAGCCGCAACAGCCTGACGCAGGTTTTCCACCGTGGCAGCCGCGGCAGTAATCACATGCGTTTCCACTTCCAGCCGGTAGCCGTGCATCCCCGTCGGGACACGAATGCCGCCCTGCCCATCCACAACGAAATCACGCTGAATCACATGAATCACTTCGCGATTATGCGGAATTGAAACTGCGCGGGCGGCTTCTACAGCTCGCACAACATCGTCATTGCTAATTGTGCGCCCCGATACGCCTACCACACCGCGACTATTTTCTGATGTAATAAACGATCCCGCCAAACTCACCAGCGCCGATTCAATTTCAAGGCCAGACGTATGTTCAGCTTTTTCGACCGAGCGCGCAATGACTGCACCGGCCGCGTTCAAATCTACCACGCCGCCTTTGCGCATTCCTTTCGAGGGTTCAATGCCTACGCCCAAAATTCGCAACTGGCTATCATTCTCTAAACGGGCAACCAGCGTGCAAGTCTTGGTCGTTCCGACATCAATACCAACAATAATTGGCGATTCCATAGCTAAGGCTCCAAACGATAAAACGGAGCATGCAAATACTCCACACTAATCATGGCAGGCTGAATCCCTTCCCGATTCAAATGCCGCAACAAAGTATCATAAATGGCAATTTTCATCTTTACATTGTCATCATCCATACCAAAATATACGATCCAGCCATGCGGATCGTGCCAGCCAAATCCGTGTTCACCATCGTACAAAAGGTCAACACTGTCCGGCGCATAATTTCTGACTGACAAAATTGCCGTGACCATTTCCGGCGTCATGAGGGGATGTGACTCGCCGGTTTCTTCGCCCTCATCCAGAATGATCGGCGCGGGAGGCGGGGTTGATGCGACCACCCGAACCAGATTACTTGCATCCCCGCGCGGGGGAAACGCAAATCCCTGAGCATCGACCCACTGCGCTTGACCATCCAACTCCCAAACCAGCACCGGCGCGCGTTCTTCAACCGTCACCGTAACCTGGGCAGGAAAACTTACCGTCACCGCGGCAGATGTCAATCCATCCAGCGTGTCAACCAACTGACTGGCAATCACCTGAGGTTCGACAAGAAAAATAGGCTGGTTGTAAATCAACATCATCCGGCTGATACTCTCGGAAGATAAATACACACCGCCCGCAATTTCAACATCTTTCACCCGATAAACAGGCGAAGTAAATAAATAATACAAAACACCCGAAAGCAACAAAACAAACATAAAAGATACCAAACGCCAGCCAACCCTAATCACCGGCACTGCGGGCAGACGCATCTCGACGCCCGGCGCAGGCAAGGCAATATCATAACGGCGCTTGACTCTTTTAGTCTTGGCGCGTGAATTTTGTACGGAGGCTGGCGTACCGCCGCGCACCATCACCGGAGGCAACGCCAAACGAGCGCCAGACGTTTTTTTACGGCGCGCAACCTGATTGCCCTGTGTATTCCGTTTTTCTCGAACCTGTTTGGCCCGCGGCAAAGTCGCTTCACGCTTCATAGCAGGAGTTATCTTTCGCCTTCGTAGCGCCACTGAGTTTGATCACGCTCGGAGCGACGCTCCACAGCCAGTTCAATCAGGCGGTTGCATATATCCGCATACGACATACCGCAGGCTTCCCATAGCTTCGGGTACATACTAATTTGGGTAAACCCCGGCAGCGTATTAACTTCATTGAGATAGAATTCACCGCTATCCTTGTCCAGCAAAAAGTCCACTCGCGCCATGCCTGCGCAATCAATCGCCTGATAGGCGCGCACGGCAGTACTACGCATCATTTCAGCCGTTTCGGCGGGGATATCCGCAGGGATAAAGGCTTGCGAGCGGTCATCATGATATTTGGCATCATACGAGTAAAAATCGGCTTCGGGGCGGATCTCGCCCGGAATCGATGCCTGGGGGTGATCGTTGCCCAAAACGCTGATTTCAATCTCGCGGGCATTAATGCCGCGCTCAATCAGAATTCGGCGATCAAATTGGGCCGCATGCAGCAAACCTTCTAACAAATCGGCACGGTTGTAGCACTTACTCACACCCACCGAAGAACCCATATTGGCCGGTTTGACAAACACGGGGTATGCCAGCGAGGTTTCAACCTGATCGAGAATTGCATCCATATTTTTGTGGAGATCGCTGCGCAAACTAAGTACCTCATCCACCACAGGGATATTATTAGCGCGCATCACCGCTTTGAAAACAGCTTTATCCATGCCCACAGAAGAACCCAGCACGCCCGCGCCAACGTAGGCAACATTTGCCATCTCGAACAGGCCTTGCAGCGTACCATCCTCACCGAAGGTGCCATGCAGAATTGGAAAATATACATCGACATCGGTGAAGTGTTCAAACTGCTCTCCGTGGGGCGTATTTTTGATTAGATAGAGGCCGCGGCGGTTGGGGTCTGGCAGTAATGTGACCGGCGTCAGGCGACTCGTTTTCTCGGCAACAAAAGCATCCAACACGCGTTCACCAGCCAGCCAGATACCTTCATGCGTGATGCCAATCTCAATCACATCATATTTGTCGACATCCAACGCCGCAAAAACCGCGCGCGCTGACATGCGCGAAACCGCATGTTCACCTGAACGACCACCAAATAAAACTGCTACTTTCAATTTCTCTGTCATAAGCTTAGCCCAACGGAAGAAAATCTCCCAATAACTCTATCTCCAATTCAAGCGTGATGCCAAATTCTTGCAAAATAAGTTGACGCACCTGTGAAATCAGGGCATAAATATCGCTGGCGCTGGCGCCACCATGATTAATGAAAAAATTGGCGTGCAAGGGGCTAATTTCTGCATTGCCCACGCGAGTACCCTTAAGCCCTGCGGCCTCAATCAGGCGGCCCGCATAATCGCCGGGTGGGTTCTTGAACATGGAACCCATGCTTGCTCCAGGAGGCTGCGTGCGGCGGCGGAATTCGGCATAGTCATCCATTTTTTGTTGGATCGTCGCTGAATCGCCAGAAGTAAGCGCAAAGCGCGCCGCCAACACGACGGCTGCTATTTTTTCGCGCTTCAACCGGCTGGAACGATACTCAAAGCCCATTTCGTCAACAGAATAAGTTTTACGCGTACCACTCTGATGCAAGATTTCTGCCATCAGTAGATTTCCGGCTACATCGCCACCGTGCGCCCCAGCATTGCCAAATATCGCGCCACCGACTGTGCCAGGGATACCGGCAGCCCATTCCAGGCCTGACAAACGATGTGCAGCCGCGCGCCGGGCAAGGCTGCCAAAATTTACGCCAGATGCCGTCCAAACCGCGGGTGGATCCGAAGCCGTGTCAAATTCTATTTCACGCGCCCGGTTGAGCAGCACAATATCGCGCACACCGTCATCACTCACTAACACATTCGAGCCACCGCCTAACACGCGGAAGGGCATCTCAAGTTCCCACAACTGCTGAGCGGCCTGAGCCAACGCTTCAACAGAATTAACCAGCAAGAGCACATCGGCCTGGCCGCCTACCCGCGCCGCCGTATAGCGCGCCAAAAAAGCATCGGCCTGGCAATCAGCGCCAAACAGGGTCCGCAAATGTTCATAGGCGTGTTTCTTCTCGTTTACCAACATTAGCTCTTTCCCAAGGCTTCAATCACGGGCAAGTCCGCCAGTAAATTTGCATTGATTTTGGTGGCATCGCCTGCCGAAAGCACCAAAACTACGTCACCTGCTTGCATGTGGGTCTTCAAATACGCGACCGCAGCATCCAGATTAGGCGCGTAGTGGGCGCTTTCACGCTGTAACGCGGTCGCGATTTGCACCGACGAAAAATTCGGATCAACGGCTTCGCGGGAACGGTAAATTTCGGTAATCAATACCTGATCGGCATCATCGAAGGCGGCCACAAATTCATCGAAAAGTAATTTGCTGCGTGAATAGGTGTGCGGCTGCCAGACTGCCCAAATTCGATGGGCTGGATAACGGGCGCGGGCTGCGGCGAGCGTGGCGCGGATCTCGGTGGGGTGGTGGGCGTAATCATCAATCAGGGTGATTCCGCCGACTTCGCCAACCACCTGAAAACGGCGGCCAGCCCCAATGAATTCGCTGAGGCCCTGAGCAGCTTCTGCGACAGGGAGTTGCATCTGATCGATCACCACCAGGGCTGCCAGCGCATTGGCAACATTGTGCTGTCCTGGCACTTGCAGCGAAATTTGCGCCAGTTGTTCGCCGTTGTGCAGCACCGTGAAGTCAAAACCGCCGCGCGTGTTGGGGCGCATATCTTCAACAGCATAATCTGCAATGCGAGAAGCCAGCGAATAGGTCAACTTTTGGATACCGTTGGCCGCTGTGTAAATTTCGGCGGCGCCGGGATCATCCCCAAAGGTGAGTAAAATGCCGTCGGATGGCAGAAGCCTCACAAAGTCCAGGAAGGCTTGCCGAAAACTCTCCGGGGTGGGGAAAATATCGGGGTGGTCGTGTTCCACATTGGTAATCACCGCTATGCGGGGCTTCAATCCCAAGAACATATAATCATATTCGTCGGCTTCAATCACAAAGGCAGCACCATCTCCGGCACGGGCATTGACTCCCAGATTAGCAATATCGCCACCGCAAATGAAGGATGGCTGTTGCCCTAAATATGTGAGTACCCAGGCCAACATGGCTGTGGTGGTGGTTTTTCCGTGCGATCCGGCGATTGCCACACCCAAACGATCTTCCATGAGGCGGCCCAAAAAATCGGCACGCTTCAGGACTGGGATATTCGCCTGACGCGCGGCCACCACTTCGGGGTTGTCGTCCGGGATTGCCGATGAACGGATCACCAGATCGGGCGCGGCAATATTTTCGGCGCGGTGACCCTGATAAACACGCGCGCCCGCCTTTTCAACCGCTTGTGCCAACGGAGAATATTGCTGGTCGGAGCCGCTGACTATGTAGCCGCTCTCCAGCAAAACCCGGGCAATCGCCGAAAGGCCTGTGCCGCCAATCCCGATGAAGTGAATGTGTTGTGTCATTAGATGAACACCACCAATACAAACAGAAATGCCAGCCCCACGGCAATATAGATGCCATAGGGTGTTGAACCAATCCAGGCCGGGAACATGCGCTCCACCATTGCGATAGCCGCTTTGCCAACTTCTGTAGTGGCATCCGGCGCAATGATTTTCTCAAATGGATACCCGGCATGTGCAAGATAGAACCACAAAGTGCCAAAAATTAGATAGCCATTGATAGCGCCCAGAAAAATGCCCAGGAGGGAATCGGAAATGCGCTCTCTACGCGCGGCCCCAGATAGGCGCGAAATTTTGGGCGTTTGATAGCCGAAGAATACCAACATACCCACGATAAATACGCGAATCCAGAATTGCCTAAGTGTTCCATCTGGGATCATTCCAGTGCCTTCTAGTATCTGTGTTTCGAGAATGGCAATCAAAAACAAGGCCAGAACCACACTGAAACTGACCAACGCTTCGGTTGCCCAGCCGCGCATAAAACCGATCACGGCAAAAAGGATGACAAATATATAGAACATAAACAGCAAACTTACCATGTCGATTACTCCAAATGATTGCTTTGCTGAGCAAGCTGATGCAATATCTCTGCGATTGAGGCAGCAGCATCGGGTTGTGCCATTGCCTGCATCTCGGCGCTCATTTTTTTACGGCGATTTTCATCTTGCATGAGTTCGCGTACCAGTGGCGCTAAATTCTCGGGTAATTCATCGTCCGTCAGGACCACCGCTGCCCCCCGTTGCGCCAAATAATCAGCATTCACTTTCTGGTAACGCCAGGCATACGGATAAGGAACCAGAATGGCTGGAAGCCCAAAAACAGGGAATTCGCCCAGCGTTGATGCGCCGCCACGGGCGACAACCAGATCGGCTGCTGCGAAAGCTGCGCCCATTTCGGCATGCAAGTAGGCGTGTGCATGATAGCGGGCTGCCTGATCGGGGGGCAACTTTTCGTAGGCGGCTTCGGCTTCTTCCCAGTTGGCTGTGCCACTAACGTGTACAATCTGCATTTCAGTCAATAAATCAGGCAGCGCAGCGAACAAAGCACGGTTGATCGAACGAGCGCCTTTACTGCCACCAAAAACCAACAAGGTCGGCAAATCCACCTGCAAGCCGAGAGCGACCTGCGCTCTTGGACGATCCCAATTAAGTAAATCATGACGCACGGGGTAGCCGGTTTCGACTAACCGTTCAGCGCGTCCCGGAAAGAATTGTTGCGAATCTGCCGCCGTTATGGCAATGCGGTCGGCGAAACGCGTGAGTGCCTTTAGCGCCATTCCCGGCTCAATATCGGGAATGTAGAGCGCCGTGGAAACGCGCCAACCCGCCAAGGCCACGGGAGCGGCCACGTAGCCACCGGTGAAGAATAACACGTCGGGGCGAAACTGGTGCAACAGGTGACGCGCGGCGAAAAATCCACGCACTAAACGCCACAAGTTGCCCGGCAAAGCGCGCAAGCCGACACCGTGCAACCCGGCCGCGGGAATAGCTGCAAAAGCAATGCCAGCACCCGCTGCGCTCACTGTGTTCGCAACAAGCTCAGCTTCCATGCCACCTTCGCCGCCAACCCACAGGGTTTGCACATCTTCAAACTTAGCGTTTAGCCGTTCGAGAACGGCGAGCGCGGGATACACGCCACCGCCCGTTCCACCGGCGCAAATCAACAATCGCACCCAATGTCCTCCGTGATTCTTCAACTTGTTTGCGTTCTGATAAACGCGAAATATTGAACACAATTCCCAATGCAGCCATCGAAGTTACCAAACTGGAACCACCAATACTGAAGAAAGGCAGTGTGTTCCCGGCAAAAGGCATCAGTCCCAATAAAGACGCCATATTCATAAACGCTTCCAGCGTAATCCACATGGTCAGACCAGCCGCCAGTAGCGACCCCAAAGCATCGGGGGCTTGCCGGGCAATAACCAGACCACGCCAAAACAAAGCACCAAAAAGAAAAACCAGGAACGCAGCACCAAAAACACCCGTTTCCTCGCCAACCACTGCAAAAACACTATCGGTATGTGGGAAAGGCAGTGTAGTTAGCTTGGTAGTTCCGAGGCCAATACCAACACCAATCCATTTGCCGCGTACGAAAGCCACCAATGAGTGCATTACATGGTCGGACGATTCGAGAATATCATTCCAACCGTTGATGAAAGTTGCCACACGGTCATTATCGGTTGGGTTAAAACGCAGCACCAGAAAACCGGCCACGCCCGCGATTAAAAAGAGTATCGTGGTCTGAAAAGCGTCGCTGCCAGCCAGGTAATACATCAGGGCGCCTAGAATAAAGACCATTCCGGCGGCGCTCAAATCGGGCTGGCGCAAAATCAAACCGCCGGTGATTCCAACAATTGCACCCAACGGGAGCAAACCAAAACCAATATCATTTAGTTGATCACGCTTGGCATACAGCCACACCGCCAGATAGATCACAATAACAAATTTGGCTAACTCCGAAGGCTGCACCGATCCGTTTTCAAAACTGCGCGTCACCCCATCGTTGCTCTCACCAACCAGCAACACAGCCACCAACATCAGCAGGGTGACGCCCATCGCGCCAATCGAAAGATAATGCCAATAGTGATAGTCCAGCCAGGTGAACAACAACATAACAATAAACCCAACACCCAACCAACGCAATTGACGGAAAAAGAGAAATGTCGGTGAGCTATAGCCAATTTCCTCTGGAGAGAGCTGCAACGACGCATTCCAACTGGCCGAATGCGTCATCAAGAGACCAAAACCAACCAGTGTAAGAAATATCAACACCAGCAACACATCGAAATTCAGTCGCGGCGAAGGTAGTTCAGTCTTTTTCTTCGCCCCATGAGGGGATGCTATTACACCTGTTGGTTCAACCATGCTCGAAAACACACTCCTCGTTCAGAAAAATCCTTAAATTCATCAAAACTCGTGCCGCCCGGCGAGAGCAAAACCACATCGCCCGGCGCGGCGACTTCAGCGGCGACTTCCAGCGCAGCTTGTAGCCCATTACACTCGTGCAGTGAAAATGGACGTTCGGCGGGGCCAGCGGCTTCTACGGCCTGCCGGATCAACGCGGCGGCCTCGCCAAAAAGGACCAAATGATCCACGCGCTGCCGTACAATTTCGGCAAAAACATCCCAGGGTAAATTCTTATCGCGCCCACCCGCCAGCAACACCAACGGCTCGTCAAAAGCATTCAATGCTGCAAGCGCGCGTTCCGGGGCGGTGGCAATCGAATCGTTATACCAATCGGCGCCGCGCCACGTGCGCACAAACTCCAGGCGATGTGACACGCCAGCGAAACCATCCACAGCGGCGCGCATGGCCGCGGGAGGAATGCCCGCGGCGGCGGCAATCGCACAGGCCGCCAATACATTTTCCAGGTTATGTTCGCCGCGCAGATGAATCAACTCGCGCGGAAGCAAATCGTGAGCGAATTCTCCATCCCAGAAACGGATCCACGCCCCGTGCAGAAAAACACCGGCCAAACCCTCGGGTGGGCGCGCCCGCCCAAAGCTGATGCAATCACCCCGAAGGGAGTCCGCCAGGCCCCAGGCTCCGGGGTCGTCGCGCCCCAAAACGGCCACATCCTCCGGGGTCTGATATTTTAAAATCCGGGCTTTGGCCGCGGTGTAGGCCCGCATGTTGCCGTGCCGGTCGAGATGATTGGGGGTGATATTCAGCACGGCAGCCACTTGGGGAGAGCGGGTCATTACATCCAATTGAAAGCTGGAAAGCTCCATCACCGCGATGTCGTTTGCATTCATATTGTCCACATCAGCAATTAATGGGTTGCCAATATTGCCACCGATCCAGGCCCGGTTAAAGGTTGCCGGTTGAAGTTCACAGGCAGCGTCAGCCATGCGCCCAACCAGCGTTGTGGTGGTGGTTTTACCCGCCGACCCGGTAATGCCAATCACCTTGCAGGGGGCGTGCTCCAAGAATACTTGCGAATCATTCGCCAGCGGGATGCGGCGCGCCAGCGCTTCAACAATCAGCGGCAATTCCAGGGGCACGCCGCCGGAGGGGCACACCCAATCGACCTGATCGAGGATGCCCAGGGGGTGACCGCCCAACACCCATTTAAGCGGCACATCAACCAGCGCGGCCTGCGCTTCAGATAGTTCTTTCGCAGAACGGCGGTCGTTAAGCACAACTTGCGCGCCATGATTGGCAAAAAAGCGCGCCAGAGCCATACCCTGACGGGCGGCTCCCACAATCAAAACGCGCTGTCCTTTCCATTCAATCATCGTCACGCCACCGCCAAAGCGACTCCAATCATCGCGGTCATCAAACTGATCAGCCAAAAACGCTGCACAACCTGTGTCTCACTCCAACCCGAAAGCTCAAAATGATGATGCAAGGGCGCCATTTTAAAAAGACGGCGACCCTCGCCATACAAACGCCGGGTGAGTTTAAAATAGGGTACCTGAAGCATCACGCTTAAAGTGGTGCTCACCGGAATGATGGCAATAATAGGCAGCACAGCCCACTGACCCGTCATTAGGGCCACTACGGCCAGCGCCGCCCCCAAACTGAGCGAGCCAGTATCGCCCATAAATAATTGCGCCGGGTGAACGTTAAACCACAAAAAACCAAATAACGCGCCCACCAACGTGAAACAGAAACGCGCCACAAATATTTGTCCTTGCATCACGGCAATACCGCCATAGGCTACAAAGGCCGTCACAGAGATCAAACCGGCCAGGCCATCCAGGCCATCAGTAATGTTAATGGCGTTAGAGAAGCCCACAATCAGGAACATGGCAACTGGGATATACCACAAGCCAACCCGAAACTCGATGTGAAAACCCGGCAAGTATAAATGCGGCGCATCGAGATAGTGGTACAAACCATAAGAAGCCCAAAATGCAATCACTAATTGCAAAAAGAACTTCATTCGGGCGCTAAGGCCATCGCTGCGTTTACCGCGCAGGCCAGCCCAATCGTCCACAATGCCAATCAGCGCGAACAATACCAACACGCCGGTTGGCAACAACACCGACTTACCCAACATTTCTGTGGGGCCAATCAGCGAAGCGCCATTCAACAGCAACGTAATTAACATCACTGGCAACACAATCATCAGCCCGCCCATTGTAGGCGTACCCAACTTGGCAAAGTGCCGCTCCGGCCCATCCATGCGGATTTGTTCGCCCATCTTGAAATAGCGCAAAATGCGCAGCAATGGGCTGCCCCAAATCACTGTCAGCAAGAAACTGAAGGCAGCCAGCGCCAGGGATACAGAGGTCTGCGTCATGAGCGCGCCTCCAGGCTGGCTACAATCCGATCCATGCGCATGCCGCGCGAACCCTTCACTAAAACAACATCGTCGGTGCGCAACTTTTCGCGCAAATAATCAATCGCCTGCTGGCTATCTTCCAATTCTACTATCCGCTCTTCCGGAAAACGCGTCCTGCGCACTGCCGCGGCTATGACGCGGGCACGTTCTCCGATCGTAATCAACTCATCTGCCACTTCCGCGGCGCGCAGGCCCATCTTCCAATGGCCTTCGTGTTCATAGGGACCCAGTTCCAACATATCGCCCAGCACTGCCACTTTACGGCCATCCATTTCATCAAGAAGATTCAACGCCGCCAGCGTAGATTGCGGTGAAGCGTTATAGGTGTCATCAAGCAGCAAAGCGCCGCTTTCGGTTCGGACTGCCACCAAGCGCAACTGCGTATGCCCAGCTCGCAGCCCGGTAACGATTTCTTGCCAGGTTAAACCATCTACGAGGCCCACAGCCGCCGCTCGGAGAGCCGTATGTACCGAGTGGCGGCCAATCATGGGTACGCGCAAATGCAAGGTTTCGTTCTGGTAATGCAGCCGGAAACGAATTCCTTCCAGCCCAAGTCCCTCCACCTGATCGGCCCACAAATCGGCCTGCTCATCAAGCCCGTAATAGAAAACCTGCGCTTCTGTCTTTCCGGCCATCTCACGCACCCAGGGGTCATCGTAATTTAGAATCGCCACGCCATCTGGAGGCAGCGCCTGAACTAGCTCTGCTTTGCCACGCGCAATCGCTTCTTGCGATCCGGCGCGTTCAGCATGAACCGTACCAACATTGGTGATCACACCAATATGTGGCTGCGCCAAATCACACAAAAAAGCAATTTCGCCCGGCACGTACAGCCCCATCTCCAAAACTGCTCGTCGATGTCCATCGCTCAGGCCCAACACTGTAAGCGGTAAACCAATCTCATTATTCAGATTGCCGGAATTTTTCAAAGTGCTATACCGCTGGCCCAAAACCGCAGCAACTAATTCTTTGGTCGTCGATTTCCCAACGCTACCCGTGATACCAACCACTTTTATATCCAGTTGGCGACGCCAGTAGGATGCCGCGCTTTGCAAAGCCGTGAGGGTATCTTCCACACGCAGAACGCAGGGAAGCTCGACCCCGGCACCCAAGTTGAGCGCTGCCCCAGGGCGCAAATCTAAAACCGGAAATGGTTCTGGTAAATCTTGCTGCACAAATGCACACACTGCACCGCGTTCGAAAGCATTAGCAACGAAACGATGCCCATCAACTTGCTCGCCGGGCATGGCCACAAACAACGCTCCGGGGATAGTATGCCGGGAATCGACAACAGCATCCGTGATAACCTGTGTAGCCCAGGCAGGACGCTGATCGACCAATGCGTTCAGAATATCGCCTAAAGTTAGCATAGCATCTTTAAATTATTCGGCATTCATGCTCAGTCTCACTTCATCGGGTGGAATATCCATCAGAACCACCAACCGGGACACCACATCACGAAAGACTGGGGCAGCGACTAACGAAGCCCAGGGGGTGCTTGTAGGCTTGTTCAGCCAGATATACACCATAAACTGGGGATCATCCACCGGACCCCAGCCAACAAACGATGCATTGGTAAGACTGCTGTTATAAATTGTGGCCGTGCCTGTTTTTCCGGCCACACGATAACCCGGCACCAAAGATGTGGATGCTTCTTTCTCTAAAGATGTAGCCAGCATTTCCGAAAGCGTATGAGCTGTAGCGGCTGAAATCGGCTGCCCGGCAACTTCTGGGCCAAACGAATATTGATGTTCATCATCCACTACGGCTTGCAAAATATACGGCGTCATCATTTTTCCATCGTTAGCTACGGCTGATATGGCTCGCAGCATTTGCAACGGCGTGACCTCAATGCCCTGGCCATATGAATTCGTCGCCAAGTCAATCAGATGCCAATCGGGATCATTATGAAAACGGACATTGCCAGCATATTCGCGCGCCAGTTCAACATTGGTGGGCTGCTTGAAGTGAAAATCATGCAAATACTGGTAAAACAATGTGGGACCTAGTCGTTCTGTAGCAATCCAGGCCAAACAAACATTCAACGAGTGTTGCAAGCAAGTCGTCATCGTTTGCGGGCCCCAGGCACCGCCATCCCAGTTATGAATCGTCCAGCCATCGACAGGCAACCCGCCGGTATCGATGAATTCGGTGTTTGGCTCAACTACGCCAGCATCTAAGGCAGATGCCATGGTGATCACCTTGAAAACTGAACCCGGCTCATACCCGTCAATCGCCATATTAAACGCCAGATTCCCCTCAAAGAGAGTTTCAAAATCCCACTCCGCCGACAAATCCATACGCGGGTACGATGCAATGCCAAGAAGCTCACCCGATCGGGGGTCCATCACAATAATGCTGCCAGATGTTGAGCCGCTGGATGCCATATGAGCATCGAGTATCTCTTCCATTGCAGACTGGATTTCTCGATCCAGCGTCAACACAATATCTGCGCCGTGGATCGTTTCTGGTAATTCCATAGCCAGATGCGGATCTGTGGAAACCGCTTCCAGTTTCTCCACGCCAGAGAGGAGCCAGTGCAACTCTTCCTCAACGCCATGAATGCTGGTGCCATCTTTCATCACAAAACCTAACACATTGGATGCTAGTGGCCCCTCCGGGTAACTACGATCCAGCCGCGGGGTAATTGTCAATCCAACTAAGCTATGTATTTTGTTGTTAGAACCCACACCCGCATTTTCAGGGTGATCAAAAAAATCGAGCTTCAGCGCCAATAGAGTTTTTGCGGCGTCGTAGGGCACAAAATTGCTCAGTGTAATATGCCTGAGGTCTGTCTCATCAAGTTTCAAACTGGCTAAAGCAAAGACTTCGTTATAATCCAGGCCAAGATATGCACTTGTTGCCCAGGCAATCGTTTCCGGGTTGCGCACATAATTGAGTTCAATTGCGACTTCGTAAATCAGTTGATTTCCCGCCAACATACGTCCATGGCGATCATAAATATTGCCGCGTGCCGGGTCCAGGTTGACGAGTTGCAACCCATCCACTGCTTCAAAGGTCTGAATACTTTCATGCGTGGGCCCAATTTGAATATGAATCAGCCGTGAGACAATTGCCAAACCGGCAAAAATAAAGACCGCGCCCATGCTGACATAACGAAAACGATTGCTTGTATTCATGGTCGCGAGTCCGCTACCGACACAGCGGGATTCTGAAGTTGCTCTGTAAGCCACTCCACCCAAGATTGGGTAAAAGCAGGCAAAAGCACTGGCGCAGTTGAAACCACTGTTTGCGCGGGAGTGGCAATACTGGCCTTCGGTTTGCCTGTATAACCGGTCACCCGGATATATGTAATCTCTTCGGTGGTAGCCGGACGAAATCCCAGTTCCAGGGCGCGCGCCTGGAGTACCGAAACCGAATTTAGTGTAGCCACTTCGGATCGCAGATTGGCAATTTCATATTCCAGGTCTTCGTTCTCCAGGCGATAGCGCTGAATTTCACGGCCTAGTGTCGCAGCGCGTGCTGTAATGCTGACAAATACACTGGCAGCCATCAACAAGATAATCAGCACGGACAAAAAAATGCCGATCACCTGAAGTTGTTTTCGCCAGGGAGCCTGAGAATATGCCTGTGTAATTTGTGATACGTTGTCCATATCATCACCATGAGTAAATCGCATCTAATAATCACTATTTACCCTGCAAGTCTTATGCCAATCTTAGCGCTTTGCAGCAACTCGCAAGCGAGCGCTGCGCGCCCTCGGATTTTCACCAACTTCAGCCACGGTGGCCTGTAATGGCTTGCGAGTTATCACGTTTATCGCAGCCTGGTGCCCGCAATTACAAATCGGTATTTCGGGCGGACAAATACAATCCTGACTCTCGCGCTGGAAATAGCGCTTCACAATTCGATCTTCTAGCGAATGAAACGCAATCACCGCCAACCGCCCCCCAGGCGCCAATGCCGATACAGCCAACGGAAGTACAGTCTCGACAGCCTCCAATTCTCGATTGGTGGCAATCCGCAATGCCTGAAAGGTGCGCGTGGCCGGGTGCAGACGAGTATACTTTTTGCCTTTACTCACCACGCGGCTGACGATCGTTGCCAGCTCGAGGGTGGTGCGGACTGGTCGGGCTTGAACGATTGCCCGAGCCACCTGCCTCGATTTGCGCTCCTCGCCGCAGCGATAAATCAAATCGGCCAACTCAACCTCGGGAAGCGAATTCACCAAATCGGCGGCGGTGCGTGCTTCCTCGGGGCTGAAACGCATATCCAGAGGGGCATCTACTTTGAAGGAAAAGCCGCGTTCCGGCGTATCTAACTGCATCGAAGAAACGCCCAGGTCGAGTACAATCCCCTGGACAGAGGGCCAACCCAGGGCTTGCATCTGCTCATCCAGCGATGTGTAAGAAGCTTGCACCAGGGTCACGCGCTCGCCAAAAGAGGCTAAGTTATCTTTGGCTAAGTCCAATGCCCGGGGGTCGAGGTCCAATCCTAGCAATTTTCCATTCGGAGAACTGGTCTCTAATATCCCCCTTGCATGGCCGCCAGCGCCTACAGTGCCATCAATATAACAGCCGCCATCGTGAGGATGCAGAGCTTCCAAAATTTCGTGGTAAAGTACAGGTTGATGCGTCATCGGGTTGGATGGGTTGATTGGTCTTATTGGTCGTTAGGGCAGCTCGGTGGTTGAAAGCGCCTCGTTTGACCTGTAAGACAAATCCAGCCATAAGACTATAATTCCAGGGCCGCAAAGCGCTGTGAATTGGCATCGACATCGCTGAGCAAGCGAAGCTGTTCATCCCAGGCATCAGGCAGCCAGATTTCGATAGCCTCGCCAACGCCTACAATAACAGCATCCGTTTGCAATCCAGCCACATCGCGCAAAAACTGCGGAATCAAGATGCGGCCAACGCTATCCAGATCGGCCTCGCTGGCGCTTGCGAAGATCAAACGACGCAAAATACGGGTCAGCGGATCGGTCGTCTGCATCTGACTGACTTTGGTAGCCATTTCATCAAACGCCGCCTTGGTCACCAGTCGCAGGTTGCGATCAAACCCTTGAGTCAGATGCGCGCCATTCGATAATTCGTCGCGAAACTTTGCTGGAATTGTCAATCGTCCCTTGTCATCAAGCGAATGGCGATACTGACCCAAAAACATTTGTTCTATTTCTCCATTAAACAACCACACGCCGGTCGCCCGGCGCGCCACTTCTTCCCACTTTATCCCACAAGCACACACAGTATATACGAAACGCTTCTAAAATGCAAGTAGTTTTGTCCAATTTGAAAGGTATACGAAAGCTTGTTGAGGCTTATACACTCACCTGCATACGAAGTCCATCCCTGTTTTTTTGTTATTTTCTCGCTGCGCGGCGAAAGCTCTACGCGCTTACATGCGATACAATATGCCGAGCAAGCACAACTCCAAACCAACGCAGATCACCGAAAGGAACGATGGAATGGAAATATCAATTTCTGATTACAGCGAAAATAATTTAGATCAGGCTCTAGCCGCCTTCAAAAAATACTATCCCTCTTTTGAAAGCACTCATCGATTAGATAATTTGCGCGCCAGCGAGTACGCCCGCCTGGAAAAACACAATCAAATCTATTTGGATTACACTGGTGGTGGTTTGTATGCCGCATCGCAACTTCACCAGCACATGGCTCTGTTAGAAGAAGGTATTTTTGGCAATCCCCACTCTAAAAACCCAACTTCGCTCGTCATGACGCACCTGGTTGAACAGGCGCGTAGTTATGTACTGGAATTCTTCAACGCCTCACCCGATGAATATGTGGTCATCTTCACACCCAATGCCAGCGGCGCGCTGAAACTTGTGGGCGAAGCGTATCCATTTAACGCACACAGCCGTTATTTGCCTGCCTTTGATAACCACAACTCGGTGAATGGTATTCGCGAGTTTGCACGTAGCAAAGGCGCAACAGTAACCTACATACCCACTGTGATGCCGGAATTACGTATGGATTCAGCCGCGCTCGAAGCAGAATTGAATCAAGTTGAACCCGGCAGCGATAATCTATTCGCCTATCCGGCGCAATCCAATTTCACCGGCGTACAACATTCGCTGGAGTGGATTGCGATGGCGCAAGCCAGGGGTTGGGATGTTTTACTTGATAGCGCAGCCTTCGCCCCCACAAATCGCCTTGATCTGAGTATCTGGAAACCTGATTTTGTGCCGTTGTCATTTTATAAAATATTCGGCTACCCCACCGGAGTGGGCTGCTTGCTGGCCCGCAAAGTAGCTCTGCAAAAATTACAACGCCCCTGGTTTGCTGGCGGAACCATTTCGATTACCTCCGTACAAGGCGAAGGGTGGCATTATTTATTAGAGAATGAAGCCGGATTTGAAGATGGCACCGTCAATTATCTCAATTTGCCTGCCATAGAGATTGGTTTGCGTCATATTGCCAGCATCGGTATTGATATTATTCACGAACGGGTTGCCTGCCTGACTGGCTGGCTGCTGAACCAAATGATAAATCTGCGCCACAGCAATGGGCATCCTCTGGTGCAGATTTTTGGGCCTACAAACCTGAAAGAACGGGGAGGGACGATCTCGTTCAGTGTGGATGACCCCGAGGGGGCGCGCATCGACTACCGGCGTATCGAAGCATTGGCGAACCAGGCAAATATCTCGCTACGAACAGGCTGTTTCTGCAATCCGGGAACCGGCGAAATCGTGCATCACCTGGAAAAAGAAGAAATGGCTCAAGTTTTCAATCAACCAGCCGCTTTATCGTTTGATGATTTCTTTGATTGGGCGCAAAGTGAACATAACCGCAACCCCAGCACCATTCGCATCTCGGTTGGGATCGTATCCAACTTTGCGGATGTCTATCGGTTTATGCAATTTCTCCACAGCTTTAAAGACAAACTGGATGCAGATATTCAGGTGGTTGAAATAGATTATCCAAAATATGGCTTACTACGTGACAGTGCATAATTCCTCCCCCGGGGTCGGCAGCCGGACTTCAACGCTGACTTCCGAAATCTTCGAGTCTTCGAAAGTCAGCGTTTCTATCGGCGCAGTTTTCGCCCCATTTCCATGATTTCATCTACCCAAACTTCCTGATAGGCGTTGTGCAAAACTTCGGGTAGCAGATGTAGTGAACGCGCCGGGGTTAGCGGGCGCTCGGCCCAGACACGGTTGACGATGAAATCCACATCTCGGTGCAACCCTTTGGTATCAAAAAGCAAACCCACGAAGGGATGGCGGGAACGGATGTCGGCAAGCAATGGGCGCGAGATGCCAAAAGCCGAATGCGGAAAGGAGAAGGGAACAATTTCCTGCCCGGTGATTTCCTGCACAATACGGCACGAATCTACGATTTGGGCTTCGATTTCGGCAGCATCCAGCCCGCGCAATTTGGGATGTGATTTAGTATGCGCGCCGATCACAAAACCCTCGGTGTGCATCTGCCGAATTTGCTCACGCGTCAGATAGGGCCGGACTTCACGTAAAAATGATTGCCAATCCACACCCAGTACGCGGCAAATTTCATTGATCAGGGCTTCATCAGACAGACGCAGTCCTTTGAGCCACTGAATCGCTGCGTCAGACGTCGTGACGTCGGATATCAGCCCAGCGAGTTTTTCTCGCTCAGACGGCTCGCCGTGTAGACGTTCAACACACAATGAAATTTTATTGCGGTAAAACATGGCCTGGTTATCCACCCAATCGGTGGCGACGAAAAATGTGCAGGGGATTTTCTTTTCCAGCAGTAACGGGCGCACCACCGAGTAGCATTCGCCAAAACCATCGTCAAACGAGAGATGCGCCGCGTTGGATGGCAATTGCTGCCCCTGCGTGTAATGGACGTGCAATTGAGGGTAGTCCACCGGCGTGTAATGCGCACGAATGTAGTCCAACGCCGCCGCAAATCGCGCCACCGGTACCACCGGATACAGCCAGCGGGCAAATTCCATCGGCTCATCAGAAACGGCATGATAGAAAATATCCACATGAGACCGGCGTAAAACGAATGGATATAGATTAAGGGGTAGTAAACGTGCTATGAATTCAAGGGTTTTGATGAATAGTGTTTTCATATTGAAAGTTACAGGTTGAAGGTTAGCAGGTTGTGTCAATAACTTTCGACCTGCAACCTGCCAACTCTTTAAGAAAAGGCCATATCCCCATCCACCAGCTTGAAGGCCAAATCATCCCAGGCTTGCGCCAGGGGGCTGTCGTTGGCCTTGGGCATACATTGGTAGATGCGCGTTTTAGAATGCAACAATATTTTTCTCGGCCAGCGCGGCTGCATATATTGCGCCATTTCTTGCGGGATTTCGATCGTATCGGCCTGATGCTGCCGCCCGTAACGCAACGCCAACGCCAACGCATAACGCCGGTCTTCGCGGCGGGAAAATTGATAATCAAGCATTTTCAGAAAAACACTATCCGCTGATTTGCGGGAAATCGAAAAGGTCACAAATCCCAAATATTCACCTTCCGGGGAGGTGATCTCGACCCCAAAGATGCGATACATGGGGCGCGTATCACTGAAATAGTAATCCATTTCTGCGGTGACGGATTGGCCTGCGTCGACGATCCAGGGGTAGTGCAACATCCAGTTGACCGCGTCAGCGCCGCGGTGGAGTTCGACGTTCGGACGCGGCTCGGGGGTGGTAGGCGCCTCCCGAAGATGAGTCACATCCTCATAGCGGGCACCCGCCAGGAGCGAGTCCGCTGTGCCGCTCATTACTCGGTAGATAATCTTTTTCGTCCACGGGGCAAACCAGTTATCCACGCGTTTTATAAAATCCGTCTTCAGGGGTACTTCGCGCTTGATCCGCAGCAGATGCACCACTTTTCGCATCCCGCGGCGGAGCCAAACCAGCGGATTGAGATGCCCCATGCCGGTAGCATCCAGCCAGTAATAATGCAGCGGAGCGCGCTCCCAAAAGCCATATTTTTGGCACACCCGCCGGGCATGAACACTGCCCACGATGAGATAATCTAGCTTGAGGCCAAGCGCTTCGGCCATAAGCTGCGCGCCAACCCCTTGCCCGCGCACCTTGCCCGAAACCGACCAGGTAGTGAACCAGTGGACTTTGAAAAGCTCTTCGCCGCGGCGCAACAAAAGCGGCAAAATGCCGAAGAAACCGACGACTTCATCGTCAGCGTCTATGGCGACGAGCAAGGCGACATCGTCTTTTGCGGCGTAGGGATTATTGGCGTGAGCCAGGGCGCGCTGCATGGTGATGGGGATAAACTGCCCGGGTTGGGCGCTCCCCAGCACGCGCTCGGCGAATTCATGCAAGTCTTTGACTTTAATATGGTCGAAACGAATATTGCTCATAATTTTTGATTATCGACGGCACATTTGGAAAATGGCGCTGAATTTCAACGCGGACTACGCGAATAAGCAAATCGCGCGAATGAAAAACAAAGAGCAAATTCGCGTAATTCTATACTGGTCAATAGTGGTATGAACACATCTCACGCAAAGACGCAGAGCCGCAAAGCTGTTTTCTCTCTTATTTCTTGGCGACTTGGCGCCTTTGCGTGAAAATGTTTGTGTTTACACTTCTCTTGATGATTACAAAATTCGCGTAATTCACTATATTGGCGGCATTCGTGTTCAAAAAACAGAGTAGACAATTATACATAGTGTCTCAGGATAGCCTGTATCTGTTCAAGATAGGCACGACCAAAAAGATTGACATGATTGAGCAGATGATAGAGATTATACAGCGGAAAACGACTGCGATAGCCCCCTTCGAGGGAACGCGTTTCTTCATAAGCTCGATAGAAAACTTCGGGGAAAGCGCCAAAGAGAGTAGTCATGGCGAGTTCGGCTTCGGCCCAGCCGTAATGCGCCGCCGGATCAATGATGGCGGGCGCGCCATGCCTGTCGCTGATGGCGTTACCGCTCCACAAATCGCCGTGTGATAAAGATGCCGGTTGCGCGGGAATGAGATTGGGCAGGCGAGTGATGAGTTTATCGAGTTTTTTTTTGTCAGTCGCGCTGAGCAGATCGCTATCGTAGGCCAATTGTGCCTGAAACCCTAACCGCTGCTCGGCAAAAAAAGCATAGCCATCTTGCATCCAGGGGTTGGGCTGAGGGGTGCTGCCAATATAGTTATTGTGTGCGAAACCAAATTGATGGTTGGTGTTTTTGTGCAAAGCCGCCAGTCGATGCCCAAACTCAGGCCAGTAATCCTTCTGGCGCGGCGCAGGGGTTAAATCTTCCATCAAGATAAAACCATCACCCCAGAGCAAGGGATTCGGCACAACCGGCCCATCGGCGGTACGCAAAACTTCGAGGCCATCCGCTTCACGGGCAAACGTATCCGCCGGAGCGCGCCGATTGGTTTTAAGGAAAAAAGTTTCCCCCGAAGCCACCTCAAGAATCATGCCGTTGCTAATACAGCCACCATCAACAGGGCGCGTGGATATGATGGGGCCGTAATGATTTTGCGTAAACCACGAATGCACAAGCTGAGGAATCATGTTCGATTGCAGGTTGAAAGTTGGGGGTTAGATATTTCCACGTTCTAATGCATCCAGCAAACCCAGGCAAGAGCGTTCAACGATCTGAAAAACTTCTTCGAAGCCATCAATACCGCCATAATAGGGGTCGGGGACCGGATCATTGGGGCTGCCCTGAGGGTCAAATTCACGCATCAGGCGAATTTTCAACCGCGCGGCTTCGCTATCGGCCAAGCGCGATAAATCGGCATGATTACTGGCATCCATGGCAATAATCCAGTCAAATTCGAGGAAATCGCGCTTTGTTACCTGACGCGAGCGACCAGTATAGCGAAAACCGTGTTCGGCGGCCACACGGCGCATCCGTCGGTCGGGTTCTTCGCCCACGTGCCAACCTGAAGTTCCAGCGGAATCGACTTCGTATTTATGCCCCAGGCCAGCCTGCTCAGCCAGATGCCGGAACATGCTCTCCGCCAGGGGGCTGCGGACAATATTCCCCAAACAGACAAAACAGATGTGGGTTGAATCACTCAATCGGAGCCTCCAGATGCGCTAGAAATAACCCTCGAATCGTACCATAAAAGACGGCAGGCTACAGACCGCAGAGCAATATCAATTGCTCATCATTGCAGTCTGTAATCTGCCGTCTGTCGTTAATCGTTACGTAAAATCACTCGCCGATAGAATTCGGCATCAGTCGCGGCTGGCCGCATCCATCACAGCCACGGCGGCAATATTGACAATATCGCGCACATCAGCGCCAGTTTGCAGGGCGTGCACCGGAGCGCCCATCCCCAGCAAGATCGGGCCGATTGCCCGAGCGCCGCCAAGCCGAGCCAGTAGTTTGTATGCAATATTTGCAGACTCCAGCGAGGGGAAGATCAGAACATTGGCATCTTTAACCTGGCTGAAGGGGAAACGCGTCTCGATAATTTCGGGAACGACTGCCGTATCGGCTTGCATTTCACCATCCACAACCAAGTCAGGGCGTTTCGCACGGATCAATTCCAATGCCTTTTGTACTTTCGCTGTTAGCGGATGCGGCGTGCTGCCAAAATTCGAGAACGAAAGTAGCGCTACCCGCGGTTCAATCTCGAGTTGGCAAGCAAAATCTGACGCCAAACAGGCGATCTCTGCCAAATCTTCTGCGGTTGGGTCAATATTCACGGTCGCGTCTGCAAAGATATAGGTTTGTTTATCAATCACCATGATGTAGGCCGCGGCAGCTTTCTTATTACCCGGCATGGTTTTATGAATTTGCAAAGAAGGCCGCAGTACTTCCGGATAGTGATATGTCAGCCCGGAAACGAAAGCATCCGCATCACCCATTTTTACCATCATGGGGCCAAACACATTCGGATCCTTGACCATCTCCATCGCATCTTGTACTGTCACACCCTTTCGCTGGCGCAATTCATAAAATGCCTGAGTATATGCATCAATCCGGGCGAAATCCTGGGGGTCTTCGACATGGGGACAACAACGCAGTCCCAACTCTTCGACACGCTTATGAATATACTCAGGGCGGCCCACCAGAATCGGCTGTCCAATGCCCTCTTCTTCCACTTGTGCCGCGGCGCGGATGATTTTATCTTCTTCGCCTTCGGCAAAAACAACCCGTTTCTTCGGTGAGGCAGCCTGGGCTTTGTGCATTATAAAATGGCGCACCCGCTGACCACTTCCCTGACGGTAGGCCAACTGCTCACGGTATTCGTCCAAATCAATCTCACGACGTGCAACACCGGTTTCCATAGCAGCTTTAGCAACAGCTGGGGCTACCCAAAGCAATACCCTGGGATCAAATGGCTTAGGGATAATATACTCATCCCCCAGACGCAGGCTCTCTACCCCATAGGCTTGCAGCACGCTATCGGGCACGTCTTCTTTGGTGAGATTGGCTAACGCATAAGCTGCCGCCAATTTCATCTCATCATTGATAGCGCTAGAGCGCACATCCAAAGCGCCGCGGAAAATAAAGGGGAAACCCAAAACATTATTGACCTGATTGGGATAATCTGAACGTCCTGTTGCCATAATACAATCTGGACGCGCTTCCTTAGCGAGTTCGTACTTGATTTCAGGGTCCGGGTTCGCCATCGCAAAAATAATTGGACGATCAGCCATGGTTTTAACCATTTCCTGTGTTAGAACGTCGGCCACAGAGAGACCGTAAAACACATCGGCGCCAACCATCGCGTCGGCCAGCGTGCGCGCATCCGTCTCGCGGACAAATTGGGCCTTATACTTATTTAAACTGGGAAGGCGCTCTGTAGTCAACACGCCACGCGAATCCAGCATTATGAGGTTTTCTTTGCGCACCCCCAATTTAATCGCCAAGTTTGCACAAGAAACCGCAGAAGCTCCCGCCCCATTGACCACGATTTTCACTTCATCAATCTTCTTGCCAACAACTTCCAGGGCGTTCATCAACCCAGCGCTGGAAATAATTGCCGTGCCGTGCTGATCATCGTGGAAAACAGGAATATCCAGCATTTCCTTGAGCGTCTCTTCAATGTAGAAACACTCCGGGGCTTTAATATCTTCCAGGTTAATGCCGCCAAAAGTCGGTGCCATCGCCGCCACAACTTGAATGATGACATCAGAATCATGCGTATCGAGTTCAATATCGAAAACATCAATATCCGAGAAGACTTTAAAAAGCACCCCTTTGCCTTCCATAACCGGCTTGGAGGCCAGCGCGCCCCGATCGCCAAGTCCCAGAATAGCCGTGCCGTTGGATACCACCGCAACCAGATTCCCCCGCGAGGTATATTCATACGCCAAATCCGGATCATCGGCAATTTCCAAAACCGGGATCGCCACCCCAGGAGAATACGCCAAAGATAAATCCCTTTGCGTATCCAGTGGTTTGGTTGGCAAAATCGAAATTTTCCCTGGTTTACCATCTAAGCGATGATATTCCAGAGCATCTTCACGAGTGATCTTACTCATCATACACTCCTTCGTAAGGAATAGAAGAAAATGGGATGCATCACAGGACTTGTGGAGGGTTGATTTCTGCTTCCAGGCTTTTTCCTATTCCCAAAGCAATGCCTGATAAAACGCATCCGCGAAAGTAGGTCTATTTTGCCCCCAAATATGAACCGTGCAAAGTTTCGTTTGTCACCTTTTCAGCAGAAACCTGACTAAAAATTTACACTGCCTTCCATTATCAACGCAATCATGTTAAACTGTTAACAGATGCCAAAGCGCACACCGAAGGACACCCCAATTTTATGAGCAACGCTCAAAATAAGCGTTTCGAAGTATTGGGTGAACCAACACTCCATCGGGGCAATATATATCAAAGCGTTGATGTTATCCCCACCGGTTCGCTTGCGCTGGATATTGCGCTGGGTGTCGGTGGCATTCCTCGGGGCAGCATGATCGAAATATTTGGCCCCGAATCTTCAGGGAAAACGACCCTGGCACAACACATCATCGCCGAGACGCAAAAGCTGGGCAACACAGCTGCTTTCATCGATATGGAACACGCCTTCAACTCGGCCTATGCAACAATCTGCGGTGTCGATGCAAACAGCTTGCTCGTTGCTCAACCCGAAACTGGTGAACAGGCGCTTGAAATCACCGAAACATTGGTACGCTCTGGCGCTGTAGACCTGATTGTTATCGACTCAGTCGCAGCGCTGGTGCCCCGAACCGAGTTAGATGGCAATTTTGGCGACGAGCATCAAGGTTTGATGGCCCGCCTGATGACGCAAGCCTTGCGCAAACTTTCGGGCGTGCTCAAACATACCAGCGCCACTATTATCTTTACCAATCAAATCCGCTATAGAATTGGTAAATCCTATGGCAACCCCGAAACAACGCCCGGTGGCAACGCCTTAAAATTTTACGCATCTGTCCGAATTGATATGCGCCATCTGGAGAATGTCGAATTGGATGGAGAAATTATAGGCAATCGATCACGCGCTCGCGTGGTCAAAAACAAGGTTGCCCCGCCATTCCGCAATGCGGAACTTAACATTTTGCATAACGAAGGTATCTCCAAAATCGGCGAGATCGTTGATCTAGCGTGCGAATTGGAGATCATCAGCCAGCAGGGCGCTTTTTATCAATTCGACAATCTAGCTCTGGGGCGAGAACGCCGTGAAATTGAAGCGTTCTTGCAGCAGAACAGAACTATTGCCGAAGAAATCGAAACCGCCTTACGGCTGGCCTTATTACCGCATCCACGGATGCCACTTGCACATTGACACATCTCTGCTATCCCTCGGGGTAGCCCCCAAACGGACGTCAGCATTTTGCACATTCGTTTGGAAAATTGATAGCGCGCCAGATTTATTCCTTTCTTTTTTTCGGCGCGGCCATGGCTTTGAAAATATATCTCAGTAAAAGTAATACTGTTCTGGAAATTAGCCCTCCATTATCGCGTTTGTTCTGAAGGAGAAAAAATCTTAGCTGCTTGCGTTCGTCTGCTGAAACTAAAAATAATGCTCAAATCAAGAAATTGTGACATTTACGAACTTGCGTACCCATATTCTGCGATTTCATACCGTTAAATTTTTAGCAGCTACGAGATTTTCGAGTATTCCAAAACCAAAGGGCTATTTTTGCTAATAATCTGTCCAAATCGCTTCGAGAACTGCTGAGCGTGAGGCTCATTTTCCATAACTGAGATACAAATTCGCGTTGCACAAAGCCGTGGCACTTTACTATGCCAGGGCTTTTTTGTTGTTGCACTTTGGCTTATGAGAAAAACGATTACTGCGCTACAAACCCAAAAGAAGAATCCCGATCGCATCAGTGTCTTTCTGGATGATGAGTTTGCGTTCGGGCTTTATCACATTATTGCAGCGCAGTTGCGCATTGGGCAGCAGCTTGAGGCTGAAGAAATTCGGCAGTTAGAACAGGCTGAAGCCGGTGAAAAAGCTCACCAACGAGCGTTAAATTTTCTCAGTTATCGCGTGCGTACCGAAACAGAAATTCGGCGCAACCTGGCGAAACACGACACGCCCGAAGATATTGTTGAAGATGTATTGGAACGTTTGCGTCGCAATCGGCTTGTGGATGATGCCTATTTTGCGCAAACCTGGGTTGAAAATCGCTCCGATTTTCGCCCGCGCGGGCGACGGGCTTTGCACAGTGAATTGCGTCAAAAGGGCATCGCGGATGAAATCATCCAGGATGCCATCCACGACCTGGACGAGCAAGCGCTTGCACTGCGAGCTGCCGAGAAAAATGCCCGAAAATATCGCCGGTTGGAATGGCCGGAATTTCGCAAGAAACTACTCGGATTCCTGGCTCGTCGCGGCTTCAATTACGAGGTTTCCGCGCCCGCGGTTGAACAGGCCTGGGCCAAGATGCAAGACGAAGCTTAGGGAGCAGAATCCACACCGGTTACAAGTTTGAAATTCCAGCTCCGGGCCGGGCATCCCCTAAAAAGGCCAGCCAGCCATACCTTATTCGCAAATAGACATACGAGGCAACTATGAAAGAAATCTTCCCCTTTATCTTTCCACTGTTCGCACTGCTGATTGGTGCAGCAATAGGCTATTCTATAAAAGCCTATCTGGCTCATCAGGCCAACCAAAGGCTGATCGAGCAGAGCGAGAATATTCTTATAAAAGCTGAACAAAAAGCGCATGAAATTGTATTGGAAGCGCGCGACGAAATTCTGAAAGAACGCCAGGAGACCGAAGAAGAAATTGCCCGGCGACGGCAGGAAGTTTCGCGCTCGGAAGACCGCCTGCAACGACGCCATGACCAGCTTGACAAACGCTCCGAACGGCTAGAAAACCGTGAGCAATCGTTGAATAATCGTCAAAGCGCGCTTGACCGCCAGACGAATGCCATTGAAAAAATCGAATCGGAGGCACGCGAAAAACTGGAGAAGATAGCCCGCCTAAACGTGGAGGAGGCCCGCAGTATTTTGCTCGCTGAAGTCGAAAAAGATGCCCGTGATGATATGGCGCGTATTATCCGGCAGGTCGAAGCCGAAGCCCAAGAAGAAGGCGACCGCCGCGCCCGCAAGCTGGTGGCCGATGCTATCCAGCGGGTGGCTTCTGAGCACGTTGTCGAGGTGACTTCATCCAATGTAGTGCTGCCCTCCGACGATATGAAGGGCCGCATTATTGGCCGCAACGGGCGTAATATTCATGCCTTTGAACGCGCCGCCGGGGTGGATGTGATCGTCGATGATACGCCTGAGGCGATTACGATCTCCAGTTTTGATCCGGTACGCCGCGAGGTGGCCCGCCGCTCAATGGAAAAGTTGGTGCTGGATGGGCGTATTCACCCGGCGCATATTGAAAAGATCGTCAAGAAAGAAGGCAAAGAAGTTGAGCGTGTGATTCTTGAAGCCGGTGAGGAAGCCGCCTTTGAGGCCGGTGTTCCCGGGCTGCATAAAGAAATTATCAAAAAATTGGGGCGGCTCAAGTTCCGCACATCGTATGGGCAAAATCAATTGGCACACGCGGTCGAGTCGGCCAAGTTAGCGGCGGTTCTTGCAGCAGAATTAGGCGCCAATGTGGAAGTGGCCAAGGCAGGCGGTTTGCTGCACGACCTGGGCAAAGCCATGGATCATAATGTGGAAGGCACACACGCCGGAATTGGAGCCGAATTCGCCCTGCGCTACGGGGTTCCCCCGTTGGTGGTAAATACGATCGCCGCGCATCATCATGAAGTGGAACAGGAAACTGTGGAAGCGGTTATCGTTGAAGCGGCGGATGCGATCTCCGGGGCGCGGCCCGGCGCCCGGCGGGAGAGCGTGGAACAGTATATCAAGCGGGTGCGCGCACTCGAAGAGATTGCCAACACCCACGAGGGCGTGCGCGAAACCTACGCCCTGCAAGCGGGCCGCGAAATTCGCGTCTTCGT
>JACKQG010001433.1_pt1 | contig 33049 bp, 32 predicted proteins | sample 8237621 | NCBI WGS metagenome assembly JACKQG01 (sample SAMN15677084, study PRJNA649215) | marine metagenome | biome: marine; feature: Black Sea; material: saline water; isolation source: suspended particulate matter (SPM) from the Black Sea western gyre | collected 2013-06-09/2013-06-10 | depth...
GTGGAGCTGGGGGGAATCGAACCCCCGTCCGTCAATGTGTGACCGAGCGCGCTACGACCATTCCCGAGATTGCGGCTTACGGCAGCCACACCGCCGGGTCGGGTGGACCACTAGGGCCCGGCCGCAGGGTCTTTCCCCCATGTCAGCGGTCTTTCACGCCGTCAGCGGTCTGTCCCAGCTGTCTCCACCGCTTCTGTTGCCGGGTTGCGGTGGACCGACCCCGCGTGCCGTTGCCGGTCGCAGTGACTCTCAACTACCTGACCAGGTCAGGCAGCGAGAGCGAGATCGTCCGTGTTGGCGTCTCTTTGGGTGCCCCGTTTAGGGAGTCTGGGCAACTCCGGTCGCACGACACGTCCACTGCCATCGGCGTCGAAACCGATCAGCCCCGTGGTGTGTGCGACAACCCAGAGGGCCGCCGCAACGTGCAGTCTGATGCTCAGTTGTCAAGAATCTGCACTTCAAGGCTACCGGTGAGGCGTGACAGGAAGTCCCGGAGCATGTGAGGAGTTGCAGATCAGGTAAGAATCCGCCGATGGATGACAGTCGGGCAGCCTCCTTTCAGTTCGTTCCATCCGGTGACGTGCCGCCGGTCGTGGAGAGGGCCGAGGGCTGCACCCTCTACTTTGGTGACGGCAGCGAGGTGATCGACGCCGGTGGTGGTGCGGTTGCAGTGAACATCGGCCATGGTCGGACAGAGGTGGCCGAAGCCGTTGCACATGCAACCCAGAGGGTTTCGTATGTGATTCCCCCATGGGTGACAGAGGAGCGGATCGCTCTCGTCGAGGCCCTCAGGGAGCGGTGGCTACCCCCGGAACTAAGCCAGGTGGCCCTCGTGAGCGGTGGATCTGAGTCCGTTGACTCGGCGATTCGCCTGGCCATCAGCCACCACACGTCCGCGGGGCGGCCGGAGCGCTGGAAGGTCATCGGGCGTGAGACCTCCTATCACGGTACGACCATGACCACGCTCGCAGCCGGGGGGCATCGATCACGGCGGCGCGGCTTCGACCACATCCTGACCGACTTCCCCAAGATGCCGGTGGCAGACGCCGAGGGCCTCGAAAAGGTCATCGAATCGGAGGACCCGGAGACGATCGCAGCTGTGATTGCGGAACCGGTGATCGGTGCGGCCGCCGGTGCCGTCCTCCCACCGGAAAGATGGTGGAGCGACGTAAGGGAAATTTGTGACACCCACGGAATCCTGCTCATCGCCGATGAGGTCATGACCGGCTTCGGTCGCACGGGGGAGAAGTTCGGTGTCGACCACTGGGGGGTGGTGCCCGACATCATGGTCGGCGGCAAGGGTCTCTCTGGTGGCTATGCACCCCTCGGCGGCGTGTTCGCATCCGAGAAGGTGGTGGCCCCGATTGCCAGGGCCGGCTCAGGAATGATGTTCTTCACCTTCTCAGCCCACTCGGCCGCATGTGCCGCAGGCGTGGCCGCCCTCAAGATCCTCGAAGACGAGGAACTTGTCTCGGCGAGCGCCTCAAAGGGCGCCGAGTTCCTGGAGTTGCTGGGACCCCTCGGAGGCCACCCCCATGTACGTGAGGTGCGAGGCCTGGGCCTGATGATCGGCATCGAGCTCGTCGAGGACAAGGAATCGGGTCGCCCCTACGGCCCGACCACCGGCATGGCTGGGCAGGTGGTCGGCGAGGCGTTGAGGCGTGGGGTGTGGGTTTATCCGGCCGGTGACGGCAATGCGCCGGATTCACTTCTTATCGGACCACCATTTACGATCACGACGGCTGAGATGGAGACCACGGTGAAGGTGGTTGGCGAGGCGATCTCGGCCGTTTGCGGCGACTGAGCGGCGGGATCTTCAGCGGCGTCGTCTGCGGGCCATCGCCTTCTCGGCCTCTCGGTCTGCTTCCCTGCGCACGAGTGCCTGGCGTTTGTCGTGCAGGTCGCGCCCCCGGGCGAGGGCAACCTCCACCTTGGCTCTGCCTCCGCTGAAGTAGAGGGAGAGTGGGATAAGGGTCAGGCCCTCTCGTTGCATCCGGTCCGTAATCCGGTGGATCTCCTTGCGGTGCAGGAGCAGCTTCTTGGGACGGTCCGGGTCGTGGCCCATGGCTTCGCCGGTCATTGCATAAGGGGCAATGTGAAGGCCGACCAGCCAGAGCTCGCCCGTTTCCTCCCGGGCAAACGCCTCAGAGATCTGCACCTTTGACTCGCGCAGGGACTTGACCTCGCTGCCCTTCAGCACGAGGCCTGCCTCCCAGGTGTCGAGCAGGTCGTAGTTGCGTCGAGCCCGGCGGTTGCTGGCGACCACCCGGTCGCGTGCATCGCTCACGAGGTTGAGCGTACCGGCGGCCCTGCACCCGGCTGACGGGGTTAGCCTCCCCGGCGTGCCGGAGGAGATTCTTACCTTGACGCCAGATGTCCATCAGGCGATGATCGACCTTGCGGTCCGTCATGACCCTGACGAGTCCTGTGGCCTGTTTGCCGGGCCGCCCGGGAGCATGTACGTCGATACGTTCTTCCCGATAGCGAACGTGGCTCCGCCTGAGCGCCGCCCCGAGATCTACACGCTTGACGGCGTGGGTCAGCTGGATGCCGAGAACTCTGCCGATGCCGCCGGCTTGTCCATCCTGGGTGTGATGCACAGCCACACCCACACCCTGGCGTACCCGTCGCCCACAGATATTGCCGATGCTGCCCGATTCGACGAGTTCGGGGTGTGGGTATTCCTGATCGTGTCCCTAGAGCATCCTGAGCCGTACATGCGGGCGTTCCGTATCAGCGGCGATGTGATCAAAGAGGTATCGGTGGCGGTGGAGTCCGGCTAGAATCCTGACTGAACTGGTCGTGTTTACGATCGGGCAGGCAGAACACAGGCAGGGAAGCGGGCCAATGGCCGTCTACTCCTCGGTAATCGACCTCATCGGCGACACGCCGATAGTCGACGTGAGCGTGCTCAGCCCCAGCCCCGACGTTCGGATACTCGCCAAGCTTGAGGGCCAGAACCCGGCGGGCTCCGTCAAGGACCGCATCGCCCGAGCGATGATCGCCGACGCAGAGGCCGACGGAACCCTCACCCCCGGACGCACGATCATCGAGCCGTCATCGGGAAATACGGGCATTGCCCTTGCCATGATCGCCCGGATCCGCGGCTATCCGCTCAAGATCGTGTTGCCCGAGAACGTGTCGCCCGAGCGGCGTTCGATGCTCGAGATCTTCGGAGCAGAGATCATCTCCTCGCCGGGAGGCGAGGGCTCCAACGGAGCTGTGCGGCTGGCCCAGGAGTTGGCCGATCAAAACCCCGACTGGGTCTTCCTCTACCAGTACGGCAACGAGGCGAACCCCCGCGCCCACTACGAGACCACCGGCCCAGAAATCCTGGCTGACGTACCCGACATCACCCACTTCATCGCAGGCCTCGGCACCAGCGGAACCCTCATGGGTGTAGGCAGCTACCTCAAGGAGAACCGGCCCGGAGTGCAGATCCTCGCAGTAGAGCCACCTGCCGGCGAGATCGTCCAGGGGCTCCGCAGCCTCGAGGACGGTTTCATCCCCCCGGTGTTCGAAAAGTGGGGAGGGAACGACCTGCTCGACGGAAAGCGGATAGTAAGACCCCGCGAATCGATCGAATCGGCCCGGCGTCTCGCCGACAAGTGCGGAATCTTCGCCGGCCTCTCCGCTGGAGCAGCCCTTGCCGGTGCCCTCAGAGTTGCCGAGCGGGTCGCCTCCGAGGACGGCCAGGCTGTGATCGTGTTCCTCGTCAGCGACGCCGGCTGGAAATACCTGTCGACGGGCGCATGGACCGGAGACATAGACGAGGTGGCGGCCAGCGCCGAGTCCACCATCTACTTCTAGGCTGCACTCCGAGCCATACCTAAGCCCGTGCATCGGGCGACGAACCAGGAGGACCTGTGCGACCAGACGGACGCGTCAACGACGAGTTGCGCCCACTTCACTTCGAGCGTGACTACACCGAGATGGCCGACGGCGCCTGCCTGGTCAGCTTCGGCCGCACCCGGGTGCTCTGTACTGCATCGGTGGGCGACGGCGTGCCCCGCTGGCTAAGAGACACAGGGCGTGGCTGGGTAACGGCCGAGTACTCGATGCTCCCGGGCTCCAGCAGCGAGAGGATCAGGCGCCGGGTGTCGGGTCGCGACCAGGAAATCCAGCGTCTGATCGCGAGGTCGCTGCGGGCCGTCGTGAACCTGGATCTGTTGGGTGAGCGTGAGGTGACGGTCGACTGTGACGTGTTGCAGGCCGACGGCGGCACGCGGACCGCCTCGATCTGTGGTGGATACCTTGCCCTCCACGATGCCATGACCCGCCTCGTAGTGGCAGGTGAGATTCCAGAGCACCCCCTAACCGACGAGTTGGCGGCCATCTCGGTCGGAATCATCGACGGCGAGGCCCGCCTCGACCTCCCCTACGTGGAGGACTCCACGGCCGAAGTTGACTTCAACGTCGTAATGACCGGAGCCGGCCACTTCGTCGAGGTGCAGGGAACCGCCGAGGGTGAGTCCTTTGACCGCTCCCAGTTGGATTCACTCGTCGACCTCGCCGCCGGTGGAATCGCCGACATTGTCGCCATGCAACGGGCACTCCTAGCCGATCCGCCAGCCGCCCGGGCAACCTGACCGGTTGATGCCCGCTCAGCGGCTTGTGCTGGCCAGCGCCAACCCTGACAAGGTGGCCGAGTTGAGGCTGCTGCTCAACGGTGTTGTCGAGGTTATGCCCCGCCCAACTGACCTTGCCGAGGTGGTCGAGAACGAGGAAACGCTCGAGGGAAACGCCAGGTTGAAGGCTGCGGCGGTGTGTCGTGCAACCGACTGCGCCGCCATTGCAGACGACACGGGCCTCTTCGTAGACGCCCTTGGAGGCCGGCCCGGCGTCAGGTCCGCCCGGTTCGCCGGCGACGACGCCACCTATGCAGACAATCTGGCCAAGCTCCTGGAGGAACTTGCGTCAACGCCACCTGAAAGGCGCTCGGCACGGTTCCAGACGGTGGTAATGGTGAAGTATCCGGATGGAAGAGAGCTGACAGCAACAGGAACCGTCGAGGGCCACATCGCAGAATCTCCGACCGGCGGTGGAGGCTTCGGCTACGACCCCGTGTTCGTGCCCGTTGAGGGCGACGGCAGGTCGTTTGCCGAGATGGGAGACGACAAGCACCGGTTCTCCCACAGAGGAAGGGCGCTCCGGGCAATAGTGCCGATGCTCGACATCACACCGGCAGAATCCGCGGGCTAGTTCAACGAGACCGGTGCCTGTTCCCAGGTGTTCCCGAGGAAGCGGTCGAACTCGGCGTCAGTTACCGCTTCAGAGAAGTGGAACCCCTGGGCAAGGTCACAGCGCAGTTTCTGCAGGTGCTCCAACTGGGAGCGTGTCTCGACGCCCTCGGCGACGACCTGAAGGCCTAGACCCTGAGCGAGGGCGACCGTGCCGGTGACTATCGCCGTGTCGTCGTCGTCGGTTCCGAGGCCCGACACGAAGGACCGATCGATCTTGACGAAGTCGATCGGGAAGCGTTTGAGATAGGCGAGTGACGAGAACCCTGTGCCGAAGTCATCGAGGCCGATGCGAACACCGAGGGCGGTGAGATCGCCGAGCACCTTTTCGGTTACCGGGTTTGCGGCGATGAGGGCCGATTCGGTGAACTCCAGCGCCACCTGTGACGAAGACAGGCCGTTGGCGTCGATGGCCTCACGAACCATCACCGGAAATGCGGGGTCCGCCAGTTGTCGTGCAGACACGTTGACGGCGATGCTGAGATCCTCGCCGCCACGGCCGGCCCACGATGCAAGACGGCCAAGGGCAATGGAGACCACCCTGCTGCCGAGTTGGGCGATCAGCCCGCTGTCCTCGGCGATGTCGATGAACTGGTCGGGCATCAACAGCTCGCCGCCCGTCCCACGAATCCTTGCCAGAGCCTCTGCACCGGTCACCGAACCATCGGCGATACGGACTATCGGCTGGAAGTGGACCTCGATGCGGTCCTCGTCGAGGGCCATCCGTAGTTCCTGCTCAACCGAGTGGCGTCGGACCGCCTGAGCCCGAAGGTGGTCGTCGAACAACTCGGCACGGTCACGTCCCTGGTCCTTGGCCCTGTACATGGCGGTGTCTGCGTCGCGGAGGAGATCCTCAGGTGCCTCTTCTCCGTAACCGATTGCCACACCGATGCTGGTGGTGACAACGGTTGATTCGCTGCCGAGCTGGATGGGTCGCCCAAGCGATGCCCTCACGCGTTCGGCGGCTACAAGAGCGTCAGTTGTACGCAACATGTCGCCGATCAACACGACAAACTCGTCGCCTCCCAGCCTGGCGACGGTGTCTCCGGGTCGGACGGTCTGAGACAGTCGATGGGCCGCCTCACGCAACAGGTCGTCACCGGAGCCGTGTCCAAGCGAATCGTTCACGACCTTGAAGCGGTCCAGGTCCAGGAACAACACGCCAACCATTCGGTCGTGACGCGCTGCACGGTGCAGTGCGTCCCCCAGCCGGTCGAGCAGGAGGGCCCGGTTGGGTAGCCCCGTCAACTCATCGTGAAAGGCGCGCTCCTCCAACTCTGCGGCAACCTCGACACGTTCTGTCACATCACGGGCGTTTACGACCACTCCGTCCACGGCCGGGTTCCCAAGCAGGTTCGTGGCAACTATCTCCATGTAGCGCCAACCGCCTCCGGCATGGGCAACGCGTGCCTCAAAGGCCGGGGACATGCCCGGCGTGGCCAGAACCTCTGCGGTTCGCTCAGCCAGGCCCTCGTGGTCCTCGGGATGCACCAGGTCGAGGACCGGCACGCCCTCCAACTCGAATGCTTCGCGGCCCAGTACACGGGCAACTGCCGGGCTGGCGTACACGATGTCGCCAGTGTCGCTCACAACCAGAACCAGATCGGATGCGTGCTCGACCAGTGCAGCAAGCCGGATCTCTGAGGCCTCGACACGTTGCTGAGCGGCGTGCAGGTCCGTCAGGTCACGTCCGACCATTGAGATGGCGTCGACGACTCCGTCGGCATCTCGATGCGCCACCAGGAGAGCCGACATGGGAAGCGTTCCGCCGCTCCGGCGAGCCAGCCTCACCTCTCCACTCCAGGTGCCCGAGGTCCGGACAGCAGGCAGGGCGGTAGCGGCCAGACGAGCCTGTGACCAGCCGTCGAGGTGGTCGAGGAGCGCGCTGCCGGTGATGTCGCCTCCACCCATGTGGCGACGCATGGCATCGTTTGCCCAGACGACGCTCCGGCCCAGCGGGTCAAGAATGGCGACCAGGTCGGGGGTGGCCTCGAGCACCCTGGTCAACTCGTGGGCGCGTCGGGACTCATCGACCTCGGCTGTGATGTCGCTGATGCTCAACAAAGCGCCGCTGCCCGAGCCGTCCATGGTTGGCAGGGGCGTCGTCGTGAGGTCCACCCAGCGCAGAGCCCCGGCCCTGGTGCTGAGGCGGAGCCGTCCACGCAGGGCCGTACCGCCCGCCAGCGAGAGCTGAAGATCTGACACAAACTCGTCGCGACCATCGAGGTCGACGCACTCAGTCCACTTCGAGGACCCCTGCTGCTCAGGAGAGAACCCGGTCATGGCCACCCATCTGTGGTTTGCGTACCGGGGTTGCCCGTCGGGGCCCAGCAGGGCCATGCCGACGGGGGCAGCGTCGATGAGAGCACGCAGGGTGGGGTCAACCTCGATCACGTGCGGACGGAGGGACTCGAACCCCCACGCCTCTCGGCGCCGGCACCTAAAGCCGGTGCGTCTACCAGTTCCGCCACGTCCGCAGGGGGCCAGCCTACGTCGCGCCCCGGCCCGCTGGACCGACCTCGGCGCCAGAAGCAGGCTGGGGCCGAGAGAGTGACGTTCAGCGCATCTCCCCGCGCCGTGCGATCACCTGGTCGATGATTCCGTACTCACAGGCCTCGTCGGCGGTGAACCAGCGGTCCCGATCACTGTCGGTCTCGACGGTTTCGACGGTCTGCCCGGTGTGTTGGGCGATGCGCTCCTGGAGAAGCTTCTTTGTGGCTCCCATCTGCTCGGCCTGGATGGCGATGTCAGAGGCGTCGCCGCGTACCCCGCCGAGGGGTTGGTGCATCATGATCCGGGCGTGGGGGAGGGCGTAGCGCTTCCCTGGTGCACCTGCACAGAGCAGGAACTGACCCATCGACGCACCCAGTCCCATACAGATTGTTCCGACCTCGGGGCCTACGAACTGCATCGTGTCGTAGATGGCCATGCCGGCGGTAACCGAACCGCCGGGGGAGTTGATGTAGAGCCAGATCGGCTTGTCGGGGTCCTGGGCCTCGAGAAACAGCATCTGGGCGATGAGATAGTTGGCGACGTCGTCGTTGACGTCGGTGCCAAGGAACACGATCCGGTCCTTGAGGAGACGGTTGAAGACGTCGAAGCGGGCCAGGTCGGGGCTGTCGGCCTCAGAGACCGTGTGAAGAGGTGTATCCATGGTTGGGCAGGGTAGCGGTGTGCCGAGAAGGCCCGGTGGCTTGCACCCGTGGATTCAGGCGTGGTTCAGGACCTGGCTGCCTCGGCCCGATGCCTGAGGTCGGTGACCGCATGTTCCAGACCTTCGGGGTCCCGGTAGAGGGCACTACCCGAGACGAACACGTTGGCTCCGGCGGATGTCACACCGGCGACCGTGTCGGGTCCGATGCCACCGTCGACCTCGATGTCGCAGTCAAAGCCCTCAAGTAGGGCCGATACCGCCGCGACCTTGGGTTCCATCGAAGAGATGTAGGCCTGACCGCCAAAGCCGGGGTTCACGGTCATGACGAGGACGATTCCGAGAAGGTCCCGCACGTGGGTGATCACGTCTGCCGGGGTGTGGGGGTTCAGGGCCACACCCGGGGTGGCTCCCAACTCGGCGATGTGGGCGAGCGTGCGATGCAGGTGGGTGCAGGCCTCGGCGTGCACCAGCAGGATGTTGCAGCCTGCCTCCACGTAGCGGTGGAGCAGCTGGTCTGGCTCCGCAACCATGAGGTGGGCCTCGAAGGGGACATCCACATGTGGCCGGATCGAGGCGATCACATCGGGGCCAAAGGTCAGGTTCGGTACGAACACGCCGTCCATGACATCCCAGTGGATTCGGTCAACGCCTGCCTCCTCTAGTGCAACGCACTCCTCGCCCAGCCTGGCGAAGTCGGCTGGCAGGACAGATGGGGCAATCTTGACCGGTCTGGACACGGCGGCGACCCTAGTCCGCTGCCTCGGTTGTCCGGCGACGAAATCGGAGGCGTTCGGGATACGGGTAGAAGTCCGGCAGGTCGCCGTGAGCCAGCTCTTCCTGCACCCCGCTCCAGTAGTCAGCTGTGAACAGGTCGCCGTGAACCTCGCAGAACTTCTCCCAGATCGAGTCCGGGACATCACGCGGGAACCGCATGAACGTCGGGAACTGTTCAGGGAAGACGTCGCCGGGTTCCACGGCGAACCAGACCTGAGAGGACATCTCCAGTTCGTGGTCGTCTGATTCGGGGATCACCCGGAACCTGCATTCCTCTAGCAGGGTCAACTCGTCGTAGTCGTAAAAGACCACGCTGCCGTGGCGGGTGACACCGAAGTTCTTGGTGAACAGGTCGCCGGGGAACACGTTGGCGACAGCGAGGTCCTTGATGGCGGCGCCCCAGTCGAGTGCCGCTGCCTCGGCCTTGTCGGCCGACATCTCTCGCAGGTAGAGGTTCAACGGGTACACCTGCCGTTCCGTGTAGACGTGTTTGATCACGACCTGATCGCCCTTGACCCGTACAGATCCGGCAGCCTCAGATAGCAACTGCTCGAGCAGGTCCGGGTCGAACCTGTCCCGGTCGAACGAGAGGTTCTCGAACTCCTGGGCATCGACCATTCGGCCCACCCTGTCGTGGTTGTAGACGAGGTTGTAGCGCCGCATTACTGCATCGCGGGTGGTGTTCTTTGGTGGGTCGAAGTGGTCCTTGATGATTTTGAACACCACGTTGAACGACACCAGGGTGAACACCGACATGACCATCCCGGGGGTTCCCCGTGCCAGCACGAACTTGTCGTTGGAGTTCTCCAGGTGCCGGTAGAGGGACCGGTAGAGGCTGGTCTTTCCGTGTTGGGGGAAGCCGATGGCGGTGTGTAGTTCGGCCAGGGACTTCATGGGCAGCAGCGACTTGAGAAAACCCACAAGTTCGGCCGGGTTGGGCCATTCCACGAAGAAGTAGGACCGGGTAAAGCTGAACAGGCGGCTGACCTGCAGCTCGGTCAGAAGCAGGCTGTCGACCCTCATTCCGTCGTCGCCATGAATGATCGGAAGGACAATCGGCGCAATTCGGTTGAGTTGCCTCAGGCGACCGATCAGGTAGGCGCCCTTGTTCCGGAAGAAGACCGGCTTGAGCATGTCGACGCTGTCCACCTCGAGGCCGTCCCATGCCTCGAGGAGAAACGAGTCCAGCCTGGCGGCCACCCGCCTGGCGTCACCTTCAAGATCCACCCATGGGGCGTCAAACTCGTAGGACTCCAGAATCGACACGATCAGGGCGGCTGAGTCACGGGTGCGGGTCACGGATGTGAACATCTCAGCCGAGGCCTCACCGCGGGGCACGCTCGTGGCTCCGAACCAGCGGAGCTCCACATCGTTGTCCACGCCGATGGTTGTGAACACCCGTCGGGTTACAGAGTTGAAGTAGGTCTCGGCCAGCACCATGTCGGAGCGTTCGGCGATGCGGTGTTTGAAGTGCCCTCGTGCCGACCGCCACTCGCCGCGCCGGTCCGGTTGTTCTCCGAGGAGGTCCTCAACGAGGCCGACGGTCTTCCAGACATGTTCGTTGTGGAGGTTGAGGCGTTCGGTTGCGTCGGCTTCCTGGAGGGACCACTCAAGTTTCTCGAAGTGGCTGCGGGCGCGCCTTGAGATGAGGTTGAAACCGGCTATGTAGTCAACGAAACCGGAGTGGATCGTGTCGGCGATTCGGCGTGCGGCTTCGGTTTCCTGAGAGTCCAAGTTGTGGCCCTCCAGGCCCATCTGGCAGATACGACCCCACTAGCGTGCCCGAGGATGACAGACCTAAGCGACATGAGGCGGCGATTTCCCGGTTTGGTCGGCGGTTGGAGCCGCTTTGACGGCCCGGCCGGCACCCAGGCGGTGGACGTCTCCATCGAGGCAATGGCCGAATGGCAGCGCAGCGGAAATAACGCCAACAGCCATGGTGCATTCCCCGCGTCGCAGGCCTGTGATGCCCTGACCGAGCAGGTGAGCGGCACCGTCGGCGAGCTGCTTGGAGCAGATCCGGCCGGAATGGTCTTTGGCCCGAGCACCACAGCCAACATGATGGCCCTCACCCGGGCTATCGCCGCAGACCTGGTTCCCGGCGACGAGATCGTGTGCACGACCCTTGATCATGATTCGAACGTGTCCCCGTGGCTGCTCGCTGCCCGCGACAGCGGTGCGACCGTGCGAATGGCCGAGATGGACCCCAGTACCGGTCGCCTAGGCGCAGATGCGGTCATTGACCTGATCGGTACGTCAACCAGATGGGTGGCGGTGACCGGGGCCTCAAATGCCGTCGGAACGATTCCAGACACAGCGGCCGTCACCGCCGCCGCCCACGCTGTAGGCGCACGGGTGGTGGTCGACGGGGTGCACCTCACCCCGCATCGCCGAATCGACGTCGAGGCCATCGGCTGTGACGTGTTCACCACCTCGTCGTACAAGTGGTACGGACCACACGCCGGGATCATGTGGGTCGAGCCGGACCTGCTCGACTCGCTTGCCGCCTACAAGGTGAGGCCTGCACCGGACTCCGGGCCGGGGCGACTCGAGTACGGCACCCCCTCGTGGGAGGCCATGGCCGGAATCGACGCTGCCGCACGCTTTCTCCTGGACACGACCATGGATGCGATCATCGAACACGAGGAATCCGTATTCGGACGCCTGCTGACCGGCCTGCACGAGATTCCCGGCGTGAGGGTGGTCGGCCCGGCAGATCTCGCTGACCGGGCCCCGACGACCATGTTCCTCGTCAATGGCTTCACGCCGTTACAGGTGGCCGGAAGGCTGGCCGATGAGAGGGTGGCGGTCTGGGACGGCCACAACTATGCGGTAGAGGCGATGGCGCCTTTCGGGTTGGATGCCGAGGCGGGAGCTGTTCGGGCCGGTGTGTGTGCCTACATCGGCGACGATGACGTGGACCGTCTCCTTGCTGCCGTGGACGCACTGGGCGGCGACTGATCGCGTACCCTTCGACCACGATGATGCTCAGATCGAAAGGGGGTGGATGATGCGACGACTTACACAGTTCAGTCACGGCGCTGGTTGAGGCTGCAAGCTCGCCCCCGGCGAGTTGGCGCACGTTGTGCGCCACCTGACCCCGGCAGACACCCCTGACCTTCTGGTTGGGATGGACACCGGCGACGATGCCGCTGTCTGGCGGATCTCCGACGACAGGGCACTTGCCCTTACCGCCGACTTCATCACGCCCGTGGTCGACGATGCGCGCGCCTGGGGGCGTGTTGCAGCGGCCAACGCTGTCTCAGACATCTACGCCATGGGGGGCACGCCCCTGATGGCCCTCAACCTCGTGTGCTGGAACAGCGACGAACTCTCGGCTGATCTGCTGGTCGAGGTACTTCAGGGTGCCCAGGAGATCGCCTCAGAGGCCGGCTTCGTGATTGCCGGTGGACACACCGTTGATGACCCTGAACCCAAGTTCGGCCTGGCCGTCATGGGAGAGGTCCATCCCGACAGAATGCTCACCAACACGGGTTTCCGACCCGGAGATGCCCTGGTCCTCACCAAGCCATTGGGGATTGGCGTTATCACCACCGCCATCAAGTCCGGAGATGCCCCGCCCGACGTCGTTGAGGCGGCAATGCAGTCCATGACACGCCTCAACGCCGATGCGGCAGCGGTCGCCGTCGCAGCCGGAGCAACCGGCGCAACAGACATCACGGGTTTCGGCCTGCTCGGACACCTCGGGAGGGTTGCAATCGAGTCAGCCGTCGACCTTTCAATCAGTGCGGCAGACGTTCCGCTGCTGCCGGGTGCCCGTGAGCTGGCCGAGGCCGGTTCGATGCCCGGCGGAAGTCGTCGCAACCTGGAATGGGCCGACCAGATCCTCGACAGGGGAGACCTGTCTGACCTGGACGTGCTGCTCCTGGCTGATGCACAGACCTCGGGAGGCCTGGTGTTCTCAGCATCCCCGGCAGCTGCTTATGAAGCTGTTGCCCAGCTCGCCGCAACGGGCCACACGGCGGCCGTGATCGGCGAGGTGCTAGCTGGCACCGGCCGAATCCATCTGTCCTGACCCCGGCTGGGTCCCGGCGACGAACCGGGAACTACCGTCGTCTCATGCCTGACGAGATGGAGTGGGATCCCGAGTTGGCCGAACTGCGTGCCCGTGAGGAAATGGCAGAACGCATGGGTGGTGAGGAAAAGGTCGCCAGGCAGCACGACCGCGGAAAGCTCGACATCAGACAGCGAATCCAGAAGTTGCTGGATCCCGGCTCCTTCCATGAGATCGGCAAGATCGCAGGCAGCGCCACCTACGACTCCGACGGCGAGCTGGTTGATCTGGCACCTTCCAACTTTGTCTTCGGTCGCGGTCGCATCGCTTCAAGACCCGTCGTTCTGGCTGGCGACGACTTCACCGTCAGGGGAGGCGCCGCGGATGCATCCATCGTCGCCAAGCAGATTGCAGCCGAACAGATGGCACGAGAGCTGCGCCTCCCGATTGTCCGCCTGATCGACGGCACCGGCGGGGGTGGTTCGGTCAAGACCCTCGACACCAAGGCCGAGGAAAAGGGCACGAACATCGACGGTGCAATCGGCAGGGGAGCCCGGACCTACGTGCCGCTGAACCCGGCATGGGACCACGTGGTGGCCAACCTGGCAACGGTTCCGACGGTCGCCCTCTGCCTCGGTCCGGTAGCGGGTCTTGGTGCGGCACGGGCAGTGAGCAGCCACTACTCGGTGATGGTGAAGGGTCTGTCGCAGTTGTTCGTGGCGGGCCCACCGGTGGTGAATGCTCTTGGTGGCGAGCAGGTCGACAAGGAGAGCCTCGGCAGCAGTCGGCTACACACCCGCAACGGCGCCGTCGATGACGAGGTCGCCTCCGAGGACGAGGCGTTCGAGCGGACACGACAGTTTCTGTCCTACCTTCCATCTTCGGTTCACGAACTTCCCGAGCGCGGACCGGCCACCGACGACCCGGACCGGACGGACCGCTCCCTCGTGGGGGTCGTGCCGAGAGATCGACGCAAGGTCTACAAGATGCGCACGGTTATCGAATCTGTGGTTGATGCAGGCTCGTTCTTTGAGATAGGGAAGGGTTGGGGCCGTTCGGCCATCTGTGGTCTGGCGCGCCTCGACGGCTGGCCGGTGGCTGTGTTGTCAAACGATCCCTACCACTACGGGGGAGGCTGGACGGCCGACGCAGCCGACAAGGTGACCCGGTTCGTGGATCTGGCCGAGACGTTCCACCTCCCCGTCGTTCACCTGGTGGACAACCCGGGATTTGTCATCGGAAGCGAGGCCGAGAAGGCCGCAACCATCCGCCACGGAGCCCGAACCCTGGCTGCCATTCATCAGGCGACTGTGCCGTGGTGCACTGTCATTATCCGCAAGGTGTTTGGCGTGGCAGGTGCCGGGCATACAGCCGGCAACCGCTTCCTGTACAGGTATGCCTGGCCTTCGGGGGACTGGGGCTCGCTGCCGGTGGAGGGTGGTGTGGCGGCTGCCTACCGGTCAGAACTGGAGGCCTCCGACGACCCCAGGGCGCTCATAGCCGAGATAACAGAGCGCCTGAACTCCGTACGGTCGCCGTTCAGGACCGCAGAGGCATACCTGGTTGAGGAGATCATCGATCCTGGCGACACCAGGCCCCTTCTCTGTGAGTTTGCCAACCTGGCTGCGCCACTGCGCACAGCCGGCCCGGCAGGTGCCCCCTACAGGCCCTAGTCGGACTCGATCACCGCCACCGGATCGTCTTCGATCACGCGGTCGCCCTCGGCCACACACATTTCTGTGATGGTTCCGCCTACCGGGGCGTCGACGGGGATCTCCATCTTCATTGACTCCAGAACCATCACGGGATCACCGGCGGCGATCGTGTCGCCAACTGCGGCGATGATCTTCCACACGGTGCCCGTTACCGGTGATTCGACTTCGGTTCTGGCCATCAGTTGAGTCCACCAGATCGAAACGACCGTTGCCACCACGGGGCCAGAGGCGCTGCGGCATGATGGGTCCGTGGGCAGTTGTCCGACGATTGAGACCGAGCGTCTCACAATGCGTGCATTCAGACACGGCGATCTGGACGCGTACTTCGCCCTGTTCAGCACGCCACAGGTCCGCTCGTCGCTGTACATCCCGGAGTCCTTCGACCCGGAGCAGGCATGGGCCCAGATGGCCCTGTTCCTCGGTCAGTGGGAACTTCGCGGAGCTGGGCTCTGGGCTCTTGAGGAAAAGGAAACCGGAAGGCTTGTGGGGAGGGCCGGCCTCTACCACCCCGAACGCCCCGACTGGCCCGGCCTTGAGGTGGGTTGGGCGCTACACCCTGATGTGTGGGGGCTCGGGTACGCCACAGAGGCAGGCGCCAGGGCTGTCGAGTACGGCTTTGATGAGGCAGGAGCGGAGCGGCTGTTCAGCTGCATCCTTCCAGAGAACAAACGCTCTCAGGCTGTGGCCCGACGCCTCGGTTTCAACCTGCTTGAAGAGCGGGTTCTATCTCACTTCCCCGAAAAGCCCCACGGCATCTGGTTTCTGGACCGCTGAGGCTCGGTCAGCGAAGCTCAGCCAGCCGGTATCTGGCTGTCCACTCCGGGGCCCACTGCCCGGAGGTGGCTGCAGCCGTTGACCAGGTCCGACTCAAGGGTCTCGGCGCCTGACACGACGGTGGTGGCGTCGGCGGCCAGGACCCCTTCGCCGGCCCAGGTGTCAAACACGTAGATGGCTCCCGTGGAGGGTCGAAGCAGCGCTGGTGTCGGCAACCCGTCGCAACCGGCTCCGTCTGGTGCCGACCAGTCGCCGACCACGACCACGTCTCCGACGGCTCCCAACTGGAAGCGCTGCCCATCGTGTTCGATGACCGGTCCATCAGGTGAGACGGTTGGGGCTGGGGGCGGCGTGATCGTCGCCCGCTCACCTCCACGGACTGCCAGCACCCCGACAGCGACCGCAGCCAGCCCGGCTACTGCGACCGACACCCTTCGCAACCTGCCTGTTCCACGCCCGGTTCTGGTGACCCTGGCCCTGATGCTCTGGTCAAGGTCGGTGGGACTCTCTTCGACTACGTCATCGGTGGTCTCTTGTTGGAATGAGTGGCTCAGCTCGGCTAGTCGGGCCGCCATGTCGCCGGCTGTCTCGTGACGCACGGGTCGACATGCCTTGTTGAGGCGTCGCCGCCTCTTCAGCTCGGTCCCGTCGTCGGAGGGCCTGAGCTGTCCGTGGGCACCCAGGAGCAGTGAGCCCAGGGCCTTCACATCGTCGTCGGGGGTTTCGCCGGGGCTGACGACCCTGGCGCTCGTGAAGCCGCTCAGCACGGGCATTCCGGCCTGATCAACGAGCACCACATCGGACCGCAGGTCTCCGTGGGCGATGCCTGCCCTGTGTACTTCTGCAATGGTACGTGCGAGGGCCGAGCCCAGGCGACAGAGCGCAACGGCGTCCACGACGGGATGTGCTGTCATGTCGGGATGGTCTGCCTCGCCGAGCTTCATTTCGGCCATGTTGCCCCTCCGCGAAAAGCCGAGCAGTACCACGACGCCCGGCAACTGGACGTCGGCCAGGATCTGGGCCTCGTGTTCCATCTGGTCGGCGGCAACCGGGTCGGCGGCCTGCCTGATGGTTTCGTTGGTGTCGCTCAACGGTGGGTCCTTACGGGTTCTCTGTGCCGAGTGAGCCGGCAGCAACCGGGACGACCCCGCCATCGTCGACTCGACCGGCCAGCAGGTCGAGGGCGGCGAGAACCTCCCGTGCCAGGAGGCCTGCCATGTCGTCACCACCGCCGGGTGGGCCAGTTAGCACGAGTGGCCCGTCGACACCGGATGGGGTGGTTCGGGCCAGTTGACGGGCCTCTCGTCTGGCCCGTCGTCGGCTGCCGCTGGGCTCGGCAGTCAGGATGGGCAGCAGTCGGGCAGGGGGGATGCCGGCATTGTCAAGGTTGGAGAGCACCCTCTCCATGGATCGTGTGCCGTGCTTACCGGTGATTCCAACCACGACCACGATGTCGGCGAGGGACATGACGATTCGACAGGGTTCGCCAGGGGTGGATGGACCGAGGGTCTGTCCGGGCGGGGTCAGGTCGATGAGAGGGTCAACATCGACGACCGTGATCAGATGGTGGCGACGGATGTTGACAAGCGTGGCCCTAAGGCTGGGGCCACCGATGGACGGCCAGTCGCGACGACGGCGAAGGCCCGGCAGCAATCCGTAGGACCTTCCAGCGGGTCGGACCGTGAGCCGCTCAAGGGCGGTCCTGTCAAGGTCGCCGCCACGGTGGGCATGGGTTACCTGTTGCAGGTCGGGTCCCACATGGTCGTCCGTGAGGCCGTGGAGGAACGCCTGATCGGCTTCGAGGCATGCGTCAACGAGCAGAACCGACCCGCGGAGCCTTGGATCGTCCCCGAGGCCGGAGGCAATGCAACGGGCCAGCTCTGAGGTGCCCGTGTCGCCCGCTCCGGTGACGGCCACAATCCTGCCGGCCCAGCCGTGAGCCGTGGGCTCCGGTGGCCCGACGCCGAGGTCGAGGTGGTCTGTGGTCGGGATTGGAGAGGCGTGGTGCCGTAGAACGTCGGTGAAGCTGCTGACGGGGAGGTCGTAGGCGACCACCGTGGATGCACCCAGGAGTCGCCACCTGGCGGGGTCGTCGCTGTCTCCGACCACGACTACAGGACAGTCGGCCGAGGTGGCCCTGCTGATCAACTCCCGGTCGAGCCCCACCGTTCTGTGGTCAACGAACAGGGCCGAGAAAGTGCGGCCGGTGCCCAGTCTGTTGAACAGGTCTGAAATGTCGGAACACAGGATGAACTCGGAGCGGGGTTGCGAGTCGGCAAGGCGCGCCACGATGGTCGTGGTCCAGGTGGGGGTTCCTGAGGCCAGTCCGAGGAGCACATGGCGCTGCCCGTTCACCGTGTCGACCATACCGGAGGGTCGCCGGCTACTCCAGAGAGAGGGTCATTCATGCTGCAAACGATAGGAGAATGATCTAGGATCGCCGACATGGCACAGGACATGACAGATTCACCCGGGGCGACTTCGGAGTCTGAGTGGTTGAGCACCGAAGCTGCGGCGCGACGACTTGGTGTGAATCCCAGGACCATCTACAACTTCATCAACGAAGGCGATCTAAAGGCCTACCGGTTCGGCAGGGTCATCCGCCTCAAGTCGGTTGATGTGGCCGCCTTCGAAGTGGCATGCCAGATCCAACCGGGCACGCTCGCCCATCTGGTTCAGGAGTAGGAATCAGGAGCTGACGCGGCGCTTGGGAATACTCCTACGACGGTAGGGTTATTCCCGTGGACGGGACCGCACTGCGGGATCCGTCCCACACATCCTGCCGACCAAGCCCGCCCCGAGGTCCCGTGCCGAACGCCTTCAATCCTTCCGTGTCGGCAGCACTTCCCGGTTACCAGTGGTTGTCGGATCTCCGCATTGAGGCTGCTGAGGGTCTTGATGGCGTTGCCCCGCCGAGCGCCGACGAGGAGGTCTGGAGGTATTCGCGAATCAGAGACCTTGACCTTGAGCAGCTTGGGCCCCTCGTAAGCCAGGTTGAGTCAACTGGCCCGTCTGCCATCTGGCCGCAACCGGGAACAACTGCAGCAACCCTCTTTCTGCGAAACGGTTGGCTCGAGGATGCAACAATCTCCGCCGAGGCCGAAGCACTGGGGGTGACGGTCGGACGGCTCTCAGACAACGAGAACGGTTCCAGGTATCTCGGCTCCGTTGAGGGCGCCCCCGCAGACCTTTTCGGCCACATGAACCGCGCCTTCGGACCGGAACCGTTGGCAGTGGTCGTTCCTGACGGGGTCCGGCTGGATGCACCGATCGTCATCCTCGTGCACACGGACGCCGATTCGGCAGCGGTGTTTCCGCGCCTGTTTGTGAGCTGTGGTGCCGACTCAGATGCCACCGTGGTGGAACAACACACATCAGCTGACGTCAGATCCATGGTCGCACCGGTGCTGGAGGCAGCCGTCGGAAACGATGCCAGGTTGCGACACGGCCTAGTTCAGGATCTCGGTAAAGAGGTGTGGCAACTCTGCCACCAGACCTTCCAGGTCGGCCAGAATGCAACTCTGGATTCCTTCGTGGCCGGCATGGGTGGGTGTTATTCCCGAACACGAACCGACTGCCGTCTAATGGGCAGGGGAGGCCATGCCAGTCTCACCGCCGCCTACCACGGAGAGGGCGAGCAGACCCACGACTTCCGGACCTTCCAGGAACACGTCGCACCGGACACGACCTCTGAACTCCTGTTCAAGGGAGCCCTCGACGGCGCATCCAACTCCGTCTATTCGGGTCTCATCCGGGTGCACCCTGAGGCGGTTCGCACCCGCGCCTACCAGACCAACAGGAACATCAAGCTGTCGCCCGACGCATGGGCACAGAGCGTTCCCAACCTCGAGATAGAGACCGATGACGTGATGTGCAGCCATGCCTCGACCGTGTCGCCGGTGGACCAGGATCAACTCTTCTATCTGGAGAGCCGAGGGGTACCCACCACGATCGCCGAGAGGCTTCTGGTGGAGGGATTCTTCGGAGAGGTCATCGACCGGGCCCCGACAGCGGCTGTTGGTGAAGCACTTCGGAGTGTTCTGGTGGAGCGCCTGGATCGACGCTTACGTAACGCCGTTGCGGGTGAAGCGGCATGAGCAGCGTCCGCGTCTGTTCTCTGGCAGACCTTCCAGACGGGACGGCCCGCAAGGTCGACGTCGACGGTGAGCCGGTGGCGTTGGTCCGGATCGGCGAGCGGATCATGGCGGTGGCCGACACGTGCAGCCACGCCGAGGTATCCCTCTCAGAGGGCGAGGTCGTGGTCGATGAATGCGCAATCGAGTGTTGGAAGCACGGCAGCCTCTTCTCGTTGGAGACCGGCGAGGCCCTGACCCTGCCGGCCACGCAGCCGGTGATCGTGTTCACTGCACGCATCGAGGGTGACGACATCATGGTGGATGAGCGATGACCGTCGACCGGGTGCTCCGAATAGAAGGACTCTGCGCCAAGGCCGGCGACACACACATCCTGAGCGGCATCGACCTTGAGATTCGTCCCGGTGAGGTCCACGCAGTGATGGGGCCCAATGGATCTGGAAAGTCCACCCTTTCGCATGTCCTGATGGGCAGGCCCGGTTACGAGGTGACGGCCGGCTCGGCAACCCTTGATGGTACGGACCTGTTGACGCTCGCTCCATGGGAGAGGGCACAGGCGGGCCTGTTCCTGGCCCTCCAGCATCCGACCGAGGTGCCAGGTGTGAGCCTGGAGTCGATGCTGGTAGAGGCGGCACGGGCCGGCAACCGGGACACGACCGGAGTCCGGGAATCGCTGGTCGCCGAGGCCGAGAGGATCGGATTCGATGAAAAGTTCCTGGATCGACCCGTGAACGTGGACCTCTCGGGTGGTGAGAAGAAGCGGAACGAGGCCCTCCAACTATCGGTGATCCGACCCCTCTACGCGGTTCTGGATGAGATCGACTCGGGCCTGGACGTGGATGCGCTGGCGGCAGTGGCCAGGCGCGTTCAGGACGCCACGGATGAGACAGGGCTGGGGGTGCTGGTGATCACGCACTTCAGTCGCCTGCTCGAGGTGCTCGAGCCAGATCGCGTACACGTGCTCTCCAATGGGCGGATTCACACCTCGGGAGGACCCGAGTTGGCTGAACGGCTCGAAGCCGAGGGCTATGTGGGAATCCTCGGGGAGTCAGCTGCCGCACCAGAGGTGGCTGTAAGCCTGGGTCTGGGCGAGGACCCGTTCGCCGACCCTCTGGCCTAGGTCAGCTGGCGGAAGCCGATTCGTTGAGGCCCTGATCAAGCGTGTTCCAGGCCAGCGTGGCGCACTTGATGCGAACTGGGAACTTCACCACCCCGCGCAGGGCCTCGAGGTCTCCGAGACCGACCGCAGGCTCCTGTGCCTCACCGGTGCTGTCTCCGCCGAGGTCGTCGCCGTGGATGGACATCATCGCCTTGAACGCCCTGATCACCTGATGGGCCTCATCGACGGTCTTGCCCATCACCGCCGTCGTCATCATGGAGGCTGACGACTGGCTGATCGAGCAGCCCTGGCCCGAGATGCTGACGTCGCGGATCGTGTCGTCGTCGACATGCAGGAACACCTGGATCTCGTCGCCGCACAGCGGGTTGAAACCCTCGGCCATGTGGGCGGGCGGGGTTTCCAGCTCGCCACGGTTTCGCGGGTTGCGGTAATGGTCGAGGATGATTTCCCTGTAGAGGTCTTCTAGTCCTGCCACTTTGCTGCTCCAGGGTTCGGTGGGGGGTCAGTCCGGTTGGTGGGAGAAGAAATCGCCGGCTTCTGCCAGCCCGTCCGACAGTAGGTCCACGTCGGATTCATCGTTGTATATGTAGAGGGAGGCCCGTGCAGTTGCACCCACGCCGAGCAGCTTCATGAGCGGCTTGGCACAGTGGTGGCCGGCCCTCACGCAGATGCCACGTTGGTCGAGCACCTGGCTGAGGTCGTGAGGGTGGACGTCTCTGTAGCAGATGGACAGGACCCCTCCCCGTTTGGTGGTGTCGACAGGGCCGTGGATTATCAGATCATCGCCGTGGCGTTCCCTGAGGGTTCGAAGCGCGTAGTCGGTGAGCGCCACCTCGTGGGCACGTACGGCGTCCATTCCGATGGCCTCGAGGTATGTGATGGCAGAGCCGAGGCCGATGATCTCGGCGATTGGTGGGGTGCCTGCCTCGAACTTCCACGGCAGCTCGTTTGGGACGAAGCCTTCACGGGTGACGTTCAGGATCATCTCGCCGCCACCCAGGAACGGGGGCATTGCATCAAGCAGTTCGGTACGTCCCCAGAGCACCCCGACTCCCGTGGGCCCGCACATTTTGTGGCCGGTGAAGGCCATGAAGTCGCAGTCCCATTCGGTCACGTCGGTCGGCATGTGGGGTACGGCCTGGCTGGCGTCGACCAGGCAGAGGGCACCTGCGCCGTGGGCGGCGTCGGCCAGTTGGCGTACCGGTGTGAGCGTTCCGAGCACGTTCGATGCGGCTGAGAAGGCAAAGAGGCTGACCCCGTCGAGCATCTGGTCCAGGTCCGTGAGGTCCAGTCGGCCGTCGTCTGTGAGGGGCAGCCAGCGGATCTCGACACCACGCTCAGCGGCCAACTGCTGCCAGGGCACGATGTTGGCGTGGTGTTCGAGGGCGGTGATGAGGATTGCGTCGCCTTCAGTCAGGTTGGCCCGTCCCCACGAATAGGCGACGAGATTTATGGCCTCAGTAGCGTTCTTGGTGAAGATGATCTCGCTGCTTGACGGTGCGCCTATGAACCGTTGAACGGCTTCTCTGGCGTCCTCCATGGCTGAGGTGGCCTGTTCGGCGATGTGGTAGGCGCCACGGTGAACGTTGGCGTTGATTTCCTCGTAGTACCGATCGAGGGTGTCGAGCACCTGGCGGGGTTTCTGTGAGGTGGCGCCAGAGTCCAGGTACACGATCGGCTGGCCGTTGACCTCCTGTTTCAGCAGCGGGAAGTCTGCCTTTATGGCGGCAGTGTCGAGAGACATGTCGATGCTGTCAGGGGGAGGGGTCATCGGAACGCCTCGTAGCCGTCCCTTTCGAGGCGTTCGGCGATCTCGGCTCCGCCCTGTTCGACTATCTGGCCGTTCACGAGGATGTGGACGACGTCGGGCTCCAGGTGGCGTAGCAACCTCTGGTAGTGGGTGATTGCCAGAACGCCCAGATCGGGTCGTGCAGCACGCACCTCTGAGACACCGTTGGCGACCACCTCGAGTGCGTCGATGTCGAGGCCGGAGTCGGTTTCGTCAAGGATTGCCATCTCGGGTTCGAGGATGGCCATCTGCAGGATCTCGTTGCGCTTTTTCTCGCCGCCTGAGAACCCCTCGTTTACGTACCGGTCGGCGAATGCCGGGTCCATGCCGAGACGGTCCATCCAGTCCATTATCGCCAGGCGCAGCTCAAGCACCGACAGGTCTATTCCCTTTCGGGCCGACAGGGCCTGGCGCAGGAAGTTGATGACCGATACGCCGGCTATCTCCAGTGGGTACTGGAAGGCCAGGAAGATGCCCGCCTTGCCGCGCACATCGGTGGACCAGTCCGTGATGTTGTCGCCACGGAAGCGGACCGAGCCTTCGGTCACCAGGTATTCGGGGCTTCCGAGCAGAACCGATGCGAGGGTCGACTTGCCTGAACCGTTGGGTCCCATGAGGGCATGAACCTCGCCGGCGCCGACCACCAGATCGACTCCCCGCAGGATTGGCGTGCCATCGACGGTTGAGGCATGCAGGTTCGATATCTCGAACAGGGGGGTGGTGTCTGCTCCTGAACTCATCCCGCAAGCCTACGACCCTGTCCCATTATCCCTATGCCCGTAGGAGTAATTGCCGTGGGAGAAGCACGGCTACCAGCCTCTCCTGACCCACTCGTCGAGGTTGGGCGACTCGGCTGAGATGCTGGTGTCATCGCCGTGACCGGGCATCACGATTGTGTCCGGATCAAGGGCGGCGAACAGTCGCCGGTCAATCGACTCGATGATGGTGTCGAAGTCTCCGCCCTCAAAGGTTGTGGCACCGGGGCCACCCGGAAACAGGGTGTCACCCGAGAACACCACCGGCGAACCCTCCAGCCTGAAACAGATCGAACCCGGGGTGTGGCCAGGTGTGCAGATGGTGTGGAGGGAGAGGCGACCAACCTTTATGACGGTCTCATCTTCGAGCAGATAGTCGTAGCTGGGGAGCATTGCGGCATCGGCTGCGGTTACACCAACCTTGTAGCCGGCATCGCGTACAGCCGGCACGGCCTGGATGTGGTCCCAGTGGCCATGGGTTTCGAGCACGGTTCGCACGTCGAGGGCCCGGCACAACTCCAGGAGCTTCTCGTGTTCGTTGGCGGCGTCCAGCAACACCGACTCGCCGGTCTGTCGACAGCGGAGGACGAAGACGTTGTTCTCGTACGGCCCGACGACCAGCTTATGGATCTCAGCCTGCGTGTCGCTGTAGTGGAGGGTTGCTGTCATAGGTCCATTGTGTCGGATGCAGCGGCCCGGAGCCACGCCTGCCGGATGTGGCCGTGCACACGGTCGGCTGGTAGAACAACAGCGTTGGTGACCGAATGACCAAGGAGCACGTCAGGTGAACTTCGCATTCAGTGAGGAACAGGAGCAACTGCGCGAGTTCGTGCGTCAGTTCCTCGAGAACTACTCCCCTGAAACCACTGTCAGGGAACTCATGGAAACCGAGGACGGTTACGACCCGGAGACCTGGTCCATGATGGCCGAACAACTCGGCCTCCAGAGCCTCATCATCCCCGAGGAACACGGCGGGCAGGGCTTCGGTTACGTGGAGTTGACGGTCGTTATGGAAGAGATGGGCAGGGCCCTGCTGTGCGCGCCGTTCTTCTCGACCGTCGTGCTGGCAGCGAACACCCTCATCCACTCCGGCGACGAGGCCGCAGCAGCCGACATGCTGCCTGGCATCGCCAGCGGCGAGACTATCGGGACGCTGGCATTCACCGAGGAAAGTGGCCTCTGGGGCGAGGACGGCATCCAGATGTCGGCGGCTCGAGACGGTGACTCCTGGAGCCTCACGGGAACCAAGATGTACGTCCTCGACGGACATGTCGCCAACCTGATCCTGGTGGCGGCTCGTACCGACGCCGGTGTATCCCTTTTCAGGGTCGACGCCGACGCCTCGGGTCTCACCCGGACAGCGCTGGCCACGATGGATACGACCCGCAAGCAGGCCCGCCTCGACTTCGACAACGTTTCAGGCACCCTCATCGGCACTGACGGTGGCGGATGGGCAGTGCTTGAGAGGGTCCTTGACCTGGCAGCGGTGGCCCTTGCAGCCGAGCAGGTCGGCGGAGCACAGATCTGTCTGGATACCGCCGTGCAGTACGCCAAGGACCGCGTCCAGTTCGGGCGCCCGATAGGCAGCTTTCAGGCAATCAAGCACAAGTGCGCCGACATGCTCCTCGAGGTCGAGTCGGCCAAGTCGGCTGCCTACTACGCCGCATGGTGCGCCGCCGAGCTGAACGACGAGCTGCCGTCGGTGGCGTCGTTGGCCAAGGCCTACTGCTCCGAGGCGTACTTCCACACGACCGCCGAGAACATCCAGATCCACGGCGGCATCGGCTTCACATGGGAGCACTCGGCGCACCTCTACTTCAAGCGTGCCAAGAGCTCGGAACTGCTCTTCGGTGACGCCACCTACCACCGCGAGCTCCTGGCCCAGCGCATAGGCATCTGAGAACTGAACCTCTGAGGGCTCCCGGGCTGGCATGATCAGGCGGTGACCTGGCTCTTTTTGATAGTCGGCCTTCTGCTCGTTGTTGCAGTCGGCTTTGTTGCCGTCGGATCGGCAGTCGGTCGTCTTGAGGCAACCGTTCCACCTGCGGTCTTCGAGGTGGAAGATGTCGTCGACTGGGTCGCCGAGCGTCTGCCAGACGAGGCTGCGGGGCAGCTCAGCCGCACGAACGTGGTGACGATTGTGGGCTGGTATCTGGACTACTTCAGGTCTGTGGGTCTTGCCACCGAACATGGCCAGGAACTAGGTGAGGCCGCCATTGATGCTGAAGCAGGGCGAGTGGTGGCACACCTCGGCGACGCTCTCGACTCCCTCGTTGCCCGAGGCATGGAGGAGCCGGAGCCACTTGAGGCCATCTCGGTTGCTGTGGTCGTAGACCTGCTCGGCGTGTACATGGTTGAGATGGGTGCGGTCGGTGGGGCCGCTGGATCTGAGGGTGGCGGGTAACGTCGCTTCATGATCGACCGCGACGCACCGGTCTTTGTGGCCGGACACCGGGGGCTGGTCGGCTCGGCTGTTGTCAGGCGATTGGGTGCGGCCGGATTCAGTGACCTGCGAACGGTCGGCCGGGAGGAACTCGACCTACGCGACCAGGCCGCTGTCGAAGCCTGGTTCAGGGCCGAGGAACCCCGCTACGTGTTTCTCGTAGCTGGCACCGTCGGCGGAATCCAGGCAAACAGGACACGGCCCGCTGAGTTCCTCTACGACAACCTGATGATCCACGGCACCGTCGTGCATGCCAGCCATCTCGTAGGCGTGACAAAGCTGCTCTACCTGGGGAGTTCGTGCATCTACCCCCGCCTCGCTGATCAGCCGATCGTGGAAGAGGCACTACTTGAGGGCCCTCTTGAACCCACCAACGAGGGCTACGCCCTTGCAAAAATCGCCGGCATCAAGCTCTGCGAGAGCTACCGCCGCCAGTACGGCTCAGACTTCGTGTCGGCCATGCCCACCAACCTCTACGGTCCCGGCGACAACTTTGACCTTGACAGCGGCCACGTTCTTCCTGCACTGATGCGCCGCTTCCATGAGGCACACGAGGCCGGCGCGGGGGAGGTGCCAATCTGGGGTACCGGTTCGGCACGCAGAGAGTTCCTCCACGTAGATGACCTCGCCGACGCCTGCCTTCACATAATGGACAACTACTCGGGGGCCGGGCACCTCAACGTTGGAACCGGTGTCGACATCTCCATCAGGGAACTGGCCGAGATGATCCGCGACCTCGTCCACCCTGCGGCGGAGTTGGTCTTTGATGCCACTAAGCCAGATGGAACGCCCCGGAAGGTGCTTGACGTGTCCAAGTTGACAGATCTGGGTTGGATCGCCGACACCCCACTCGACGACGGGCTGGTTTCAACCTACGAGTGGTTCAGGCAGGCCATGGCGGACGGCACAGCACGACTTTGAGGTCCGCCCCTACTGTTGCTTTGTCTTGCCGGCGGCCTTCTGGGCCTTCTTCCACTCACGAACCGTGGCCAGGGCCTCGGGCCCGTTGATGTCGGCGACAGATCTGGGTGTGTCATCGGCGAATGGTCCGGCTGCCTCCTGCCATCCGTCGGGCTTCACACCCATGCGTTTGGCCAGCACGGCGGTAAAGATCATGGCCTTCTCGTCGCCGTAACCGGGAAGGGCAACCAGACGCCTGCGCAACTCGGCTCCGGACCCGGCGGTTTCCCAGAGGCGGGCAGCGTCGCCGTCGTAGTTGTCTACGACGTGTTGGCACAGCGCCTGAATGCGCTTGGCCATCGACCCTGGAAAGCGGTGCACAGCAGGCTTGGCCCGACAGGTGGCGTCGAGCTTGTCGGGGTCCATGGCCGCCACCGTGGCGGCATCGAGTGACCCAAGCCGATCAAGCAGGGTCGCGGGACCGCGAAACGCCCATTCCATCGGAACCTGCTGGTCCAGGAGCATGCCGATGAGCAGCGCCAGAGGGTCGGTGTTGAGGAGGCCGTCGGCATCCGGGTCGCCGGTGACGGCGAGCGTTCCTGTGAGTGGTGGTGTCATCTGGGGAACCTACTTCTCGGAGCGTCCGATGCCGTGTCCCGTGGCCGGTACCGAGTCGTGGCGCCCGGGGTCGGGAAGATCAACGTCGATTCCGTGGAGGGCTATCGCCTCAGCTACAACCGATGATTCGACAGCGCCCGTCTCGGCGAGGGCAGACAGGACGGCGACGACCACATGACCGGCATCGACCTCGAAGAAGCGGCGCAGGGCCTCGCGGGTGTCGCTGCGTCCGAAGCCGTCGGTTCCAAGAACGTGGAATGGCCTTGGAACCCATCTGGAAACCTGGTCGGGGACGGCCTTCATGAAATCTGTAACCGCAACCACAGGTCCGTCACCGTCAGCTAGCAGCCTCGTCACCAACGGGTCGACCCGGTCACCTTGTGGGTGTAGGCGGTTGTGGCGCTCGACCTCGAGAGCCTGTTCGCGAAGTCTCTTGTACGAGGTAGCGCTCCACAGGTCGACGCCGACACCCCAGCGGTCCGCCAGCTCCTCAGCAGCAGTCATTGCCGCAAGGTGGGCTGGCCCGGAGAACAGAAGCGTCGCCGAAATGGGTCGTTCCGGTGCATCGGTCATCTTGTAGAGGCCGGCGACGATGTCGGCAGGGGTGACGTGGTCGGGACGCGGAGGCATCACGTGGGGCTCGTTGTAGACCGTCACGTAGTAGAAGATGTCCTCGTTGGCCTCAGGGTCCTCGTTGCCGTACATGCGCTGCAGCCCGTCGTCGACGATGGCCGCCAACTCGTAGGCGAACGCAGGGTCGTATGACTGGCATGCGGGAACGGTCGACGAGAGAACATGGCTATGGCCGTCAAGGTGCTGGAGACCCTCGCCGGCGAGGGTGGTGCGGCCGGCAGTGGCACCCATGAGGAAGCCGCGGGCCCTGGAGTCGGCAGCTGACCAGATGAGGTCGCCGACACGCTGGAAGCCGAACATGGAGTAGAAGGTGAAGAACGGAACCATCGGCACGCCCAGGTTGGCGTAGCTGGTGCCGGCAGCGATGAAGCTGGAAAGCGAGCCGGGCTCCGTGATTCCCTCTTCGAGGATCTGCCCGTCGGTGTCCTCGCTGTAGGAAAGCAGGAGCTCATGGTCGACTGGCTCGTAGAGCTGCCCGAAAGGTGCATAGATGCCGAACTCGCGAAACAGCGAGTCCATGCCGAAGGTACGTGCCTCGTCGGGAACAATGGGAACCACCCTCGGGCCAAAGGAGTCGTCTCGCAGAAGGTCGCGTAGAAGGCTGGTGAGAGCCATGGTGGTTGAGACCTCGCGTCCTTCGGACCCCTTTGAGAGGCCCATGAATACCGACGGGTCGGGCAGGGTCGCAGGGCGGCGGTTGCGTATCCGCCGCTTGGGAACGCTGCCGCCCAGGGCCTGGCGACGCTGCATCATGTACTCGAACTCGGGGCTTCCCTCGGCGGGTCTGAAGTAGGGCGCCCGGTCTTCCTGGAGGGCCGATTCGGGAATCTCCTCTTCGAGGTGGAGGCGTTCACGCAGGTCGAGAATCTGGGACGAGGTCATCTTCTTGATCTGGTGCGTGGCGTTGCGGGCCTCGAAGCCTTCGCCCAAGGTCCAGCCCTTGATGGTCTTGGCAAGGATCACCGTGGGGGCTTCGTTTTCCTCGGTGGCTGCCCGGTACGCGGCGAAGACCTTCTGGTAGTCATGGCCGCCACGGGGAAGGTCGCCGAGCTCGTTATCGCTGAGGTGGTCGACCATGGCACGTAGGCGGGGGTCAGGGCCAAAGAAGTGCTCGCGTACGTAGTCGCCGCCTTCGACGGCCAGGCGCTGGTACTCGCCGTCGACGGTGGTGTTGAACTTGTTGAGCAGAACCCCTTCCAGATCCTTTTGGATGAGCTCGTCCCATGCTGATCCCCAGATGACCTTGATCACGTTCCAGCCGGCGCCCCGAAAGACACCTTCGAGCTCTTGAATGATCTGGCCATTACCGCGGACTGGGCCGTCGAGGCGCTGAAGGTTGCAGTTGACGATCCAGATGAGGTTGCCGAGGCCCGAGCGGCCGGCGAGGGAGATGGCACCGAGGGTTTCGGGCTCGTCGCACTCACCGTCACCGAGAAATGAGAAGATTCGTGATCGGGAGGTGTCATCGATGTGGCGGTGTTCGAGGTACTTGTTGAAGCGTGCGTGGTAGATGGAGTTGATGGGGCCAAGACCCATTGAGACCGTCGGGTACTCCCAGAAGTCGGGCATGAGACGCGGATGCGGATAACTGGATAGGCCCTTGCCTGAGATCTCCATGCGGAACCTGTCCAGGTGGTGGTCCTCGAGACGGCGTTCGAGGTAGGCCCTGGCGTAGACGCCGGGTGCAGCGTGACCCTGGAAGTAGATGTGGTCGCCGGGTTGGCCGTCGTCCTTGCCGCGGAAAAACCAGTTGAAGCCAACTTCGTAGAGCGATGCCGAGGAGGCGAAGGTGGAGAGGTGGCCGCCGATGCCGTCGGAGGTCTTGTTGGCATTAATGACCATGGCTGCGGCGTTCCATCGGATGAATGCACGTATCCGGCGCTCGATGTGCTCGTCGCCGGGGAACCACGGCTGATCGGCCGTGGCGATGGTGTTCACGTACGGCGTCCAGGTGGGCGGGGCGTTTCCGACGTTCAGCTCGCCGGCACGTTCCATCAGGCGGGCCAGCATGAAGCGTGCCCGGGAACGCCCGGCCCGGTCCACGAGGGCGTCAAAGGAGTCGATCCATTCCCGGGTCTCTTCCGGGTCGCCGTCTGGAAGTTGGTGGGTGAAACCGTCGATCACGTCAATGATCATGCCAGCACCGGCATGACACCGCACCACGACAGGTCAGCGGTTGGCTGGGCCGTCCCGGTTAGTGTCGCCGCCGATGTCTCAGCCGACCACCACCGTGTACACCGACGGCGCCTGTTCGGGAAACCCGGGACCCGGTGGGTGGGCCTGGGTGGTTCCCGACGGGCCGTACGCCGCCGGATTCGACCCGGGGACCACGAACCAGCGCATGGAGCTGATGGCGACGCTTGAGGCGATGCGGTCCCTTGAGGGTCCGCTTCACGTGGTCAGCGACTCGACGTACGTTGTCCACTGCTTCCGGGACCGCTGGTGGGAGGGATGGTTGCGTCGGAGCTGGAAGAACAGCCAGCGAAAGGACGTGGCGAACCGCGATATCTGGGAACCTCTGATCGAGCTCTACCGGGAGCGTGGCGACGTGACCTTTGAGTGGGTGAAGGGCCACTCAGGTGACAGGTGGAATGACGAAGCTGACCGGTTGGCTGTTGAAGCCGGGTCGCTCCAGGCCGACCTGCGGGGCTGAGGGACTGCGTCGGGTTCGGGGTCCGGCGGGTGCGTGCACCGGTGGTGCCGGAAGGCGTAAGGTCTGGACACCGAAAGAAGGGAGGTGGTCCAGATTAGTAGCAGATCTTGTGGGACTTCGGAGGTGGGCGGCCGCTAGGCGGCGCTGGACCACCCGGCGATAACACGCCGACCACCCCCGGACACCGATCGTCGACACTGGTCCCCGTCGACGCGACAGGTCGGATCCGGGAATACCAGAACAGTATCTATGGCGTGAGGGCGTGCTTTGGCACGCCCTCCGTCATGTTCACGGCCGGGTCAGTCGCTAGCCTCGGCCTACATGGACAGACCTTCGGCTTTTGCAGAAAATCGCTTTCTCGGCGACAAGCGGACCCAGCAGGTCTACGACCTGGACGAGGTTGCCGATGAGGAGGCCATGGCCATCGTGCTAGACGAGTTGATGGCTGCCGAGACCTTTTTGTGTTTCGGTCCTGACACCCTGGCTGAGGCCAGAAACCGCGGCTACCGCCTCAGGAGCATCTAGCCGGCGCCGGTTTCTTCAGGGTGGCGGGCCTGGTGTCTTATCAGGTTGAGGGCGCTGCCGGCGCGGAACCATTCGATCTGGGCCGGAGACATGGTGTGGTTGGCGGCGATTCGGGTGGTGGTGCCGTCCTGGTGTGAGATGGAAACGTCGACCGGGGAACCGGGGGCAAGGTCGGCCAGACCGGTGATCGAGATGCGGTCGTGCTCACCGACCTTGTCGTAGTCGGCCGGGTCGGCAAACGTGAGCGCAAGGACGCCCTGCTTCTTCAGGTTGGTTTCGTGGATTCTGGCGAATGAGCGGGCCATGACTGCCAGTGCTCCACGGAACCTGGGTTCCATGGCGGCGTGCTCACGGGATGAGCCCTCACCCATGTTCTCGTCGCCGATGGCAACCCAGGGGATGCCGGCCTCGTGGTACCGCCTGGCGATCTCGGGGTAGGGGCGTGTCTCACCGTCGGTGATGTCGAGGCCGGTGCCGACGGCGTCGGTGAAGGCGTTGACGGCACCCATGTAGAGGTTCCCGGAGATGTTCTCGAGATGGCCCCGGTAGCGCAGCCACGGGCCGGCCATGGAGATGTGGTCTGTCGTGCACTTGCCCTGTGCCTTGACGAGCACGGCCAGGTCGGTGAAGTCCTCGCAGTTCCAGGCGGCAAAGGGGGCGAGAACCTGAATGCGGTCGCTGTCGGGTGACACGGTGACGTTCACGCCGCTGCCGTCCTCGGGTGGGGCGAGGAACGTGGGCGCGCCGGGATCGAAGCCGTCGGCCGGCAACTCCTCGCCGACGCCGACAGATAGGCGCACGTGTTCACCTGCATCGTTGACGAGGGTGTCGTTGGCGGGGTCGAAGTCGAGTTTCCCGGCAAGGGTGAGAGCGATGACCGTCTCTGGTGAGGTGACAAAGGCGTGGGTGGTGGAATAGCCGTCGTTGCGCTTGGGGAAGTTGCGGTTGTAGCTGGTGACGATGGAGTTGGGCACCCCGTCGTCGAGATCCTGGCGGTCCCACTGGCCGATGCATGGGCCGCAGGCGTTGGCCAGAACCGTCGCCCCAAGTGCCTCGAAGTCGGCCAGGAGGCCGTCGCGTTCGATGGTGGCCCTGACCTGTTCGGACCCGGGGGTGATGAGGAGGGGAGCCTTGGCTGTGAGGCCCTTGGCTACAGCGTCGCGTGCAATGCCGGCGGCCCGTGTGATGTCCTCGTAGCTGGAGTTGGTGCACGAACCGATGAGGCCTGCGCTCACAGCGAGGGGCCAGCCGTTTGCCTCGGCCTCGGCGCCCAGGTCGGCGACCGGACGGGAGAGATCCGGGGTGTGGGGTCCGTTGATGTGTGGTGACAGGGCGGACAGGTCGATGTGGATGACCTGGTCGAAGTAGGTGTCTGGATCGGCCTCGACCTCGTCGTCGGCCCGCAGGTGTTCGGCCACGGCGTCGGCGGCATTGGCCAGAGCTTCGCGGCCTGTGGCCTTGAGGTAGCGGGCGATGGAGTCGTCGTAGCCGAACAGGGAGGTGGTGGCACCGATCTCGGCGCCCATGTTGCAGATCGTGGCCTTGCCGGTGGCTGAGAGGCTTCGTGCACCTGGGCCGAAGTACTCGACCACGGCACCGGTGCCGCCCTTTACGGTCAATATGTCGGCCACCTTCAAGATGATGTCCTTGGGTGCCGTCCAGCCGCTCAGCTCACCGGTCAGGTGGATTCCGATGAGCTTGGGCCACTTGACATTCCAGGGGTTGCCGGTCATCACGTCGACGGCGTCTGCGCCACCGACGCCGATGGCGACCATTCCGAGGCCACCGGCGTTGGGGGTGTGGCTGTCGGTGCCGATCATCATCCCGCCGGGGAAGGCGTACTGCTC
>JACKQG010001434.1_pt1 | contig 33017 bp, 36 predicted proteins | sample 8237621 | NCBI WGS metagenome assembly JACKQG01 (sample SAMN15677084, study PRJNA649215) | marine metagenome | biome: marine; feature: Black Sea; material: saline water; isolation source: suspended particulate matter (SPM) from the Black Sea western gyre | collected 2013-06-09/2013-06-10 | depth...
AAAAGCATAATACCATTATCATCACATTCTATCAATTAATTTATATTACTCTGTTGAGTGTCTCTTTGAAATATTTAAAGCTATTTTTATATCTAATTCATGTTATCCACCAGTATCTATATTTTTAGACTTAACTATTGTTTAACACCCGCCTTTTGATAACATTACAAATGTAAAAATTACAAAATAAGACCTAAAATTAAATAGTCGTTGCGATTCCGTTGCGACTTTAAATCTTGAGAAAACTAAAAACAAGTCTTAAACCTCCTAAAAAGGCCAAAACCACACTAACCGACTATCGGACTCAAATCCGCACCAACAAAACGTCAAAAAACCGCCATACAAAAGAATTGCATGAAGTTTGTTTTTAGAGGTTTTTGAGGGGTTTAAGTGGTTTTAAGGAATTAAAACATTAAATAATATGGTGGGGCGTGAGCGATTTGAACGCTCGACCAGCGGATTAAAAGTCCGATGCTCTACCAACTGAGCTAACGCCCCCTATTGGTTTTTCAACACTTTGTGCGAAAAGTGAAATTATACATTATCCCAATTTAAAAACAACAAAAATTAGCCTTTATTTACCATTTCTTTTAAGCTTTTTCCTGGCTTAAAAAACGGCACATATTTCTCACCAACCTGCGTTCTTTCACTGGTTTTCGGATTAATTCCCTGGCGTGCTTTTCGATGTTTCTTTATAAAGCCGCCAAAGCCTCTAATTTCAACCCCTTCACCCGAAACAATCGATTGAGTGATTCGCTCCAATATTAAATCCACCGCCAGTTTTGCATCTGATTTTGCTAGATTTGAATTGTCGGTTAAGCGTTGAATTAGATCTGTTTTTTTCATCTTTTCACCATAAAAAAAGGCCGCTTCGTATTACTACTTAGCGGCCTTTTGATTAACGATTAGTTACTTATCTTTAGCTTGCTTAAGTAAGTCACCCAATGTTGAACCAGCTGCTTCTTCAGAAGACTGCTTATTGTAGTCTGCCATAGCCGCTTGCTCCTCAACTGAATCTTTAGCTTTTATACTAACAGAAACGTTGCGAGATCTTCTATCAACATTCATAATAACAACTTCAATTTCTTGACCTGTTTTTAGGACTGTTGTTGCATCTTCAACACGCTCTTGTGAAATCTCACCCGCTTTTAAGTAACCAGTAATATCTTCAGCTAGGCTGATAACTGCACCACGTGGATCAACTTCCATGATAGTACCTTTAACAATAGTACCCTTCTTGTTAGCAGACGCGTATTGCATAAAGTCGTCTTCAGCTAATTGCTTAATACCTAATGAAATGCGTTCTTTCTCAGCATCGATATTTAGAATAACAACTTCTAATTCTTGACCTTTAGAATAGTTAGCAACTAACTCTTCAGAAGACTGCTTATCCCAAGAAATATCAGCTAAGTGAATTAGACCATCGATACCGCCTTGTAAGCCAACAAATAAACCAAAGTCAGTAATAGACTTAACGTTTACGATAATCTTGTCGCCTTTGTTTTGAGTTGCTTCAAACGCTTCCCAAGGGTTTTCTAATGCTTGCTTCATTGATAATGAAATACGGTGCTTAGACTCTTGAACATCTAATACGACTACATCAACTTCCTGACCTAGTTTAACAATCTTAGAAGGACGTGCATTTGCATTTGTCCAGTCCATTTCAGATACGTGAACCAAACCTTCAACACCGTCTTCAATACGTACAAACGCACCGTAATCAGTAAGGTTAGAAACTGTACCAGTCACTTTCTTACCGATAGGAAGACGATCTGAAATATTATCCCAAGGGCTAGCAGTAAGCTGCTTAAGGCCTAGTGATACACGCATCTTCTCTTTATCGTAGTTAAGTACTTTAACCTTAATCTTGTCACCAATTGTAAGCTTTTCAGATGGGTGGTTAACACGCGTCCAAGAGATATCTGTAATGTGTAGCAAACCATCAACGCCACCAAGATCAACGAATGCACCATAGTCTGCAAGGTTCTTAACGATACCTTCGATTTCTTTGCCTTCTTCAAGTGTTTCAAGTAATGCTTCACGATCAGCTGAGTTAGCTTCTTGCATAACCGCTTTTCTAGAAATAACGATGTTGTTTCTAACTTCGTCCATCTTGATAACGATTGCTTCAATTTCTTGACCAGTTAGGTAAGAGAAATCTTTAACAGGGCGAACATCAACTAATGAGCCTGGTAAGAATGCCTTAACTACGCCAATATCAACTGTCAGACCACCTTTAACAGCACCGGTAACAATACCAGTAACTGTTTCTTTAGAATTCATTGCTAATTCTAATGACTGCCACAACTTGATGCGTTTCGCATCAGCATGTGACAAGAGTGTATTACCCAGGCCATCGTCGATTGATTTTAAAGCAACTTCTACTACGTCGCCTTCTGCAACTTCTAATTCACCTTTTGGGTTTTTAAATTCGTCTAGAGAGATGAAACCCTCTGATTTTAGTCCAACGTTTACAATCGCTTTTTCACGATTAAGACTAACTACTGTACCCATTAATAAGGCACCTACTTTTACGTTTTGTTGTTCTACACTGTTTTCAAACAGTTCAGCAAATGATTCTGACATATATTTCTTCTTTGATATTGACCGGTAATTGTTAGGCTAGTTACGGTGTACGCCTAATGCATATCGGGTTAGTTTATTTATAAAGCTTAACCGCTTAAGCTTTAACCAATTCGCTCACTTGAGCGATAACCTCATCAAGTGATAGCTCAGTAGTATCAATGACAAGGGCATCTTTTGCAGGTTTTAAAGGTGAGTGTTTACGTGATGAATCACGCGCATCTCTTGCCTCTACCTCTGCTAAGATCTGCGATATTATACCCTCTGATCCTTGTGCTTGCAATTGTTTTAAGCGTCTATTAGCACGCTCCTCAGCGCTTGCTGTTAAGTAAACTTTAAAAGCTGCTTTTTCAAAAACCACCGTACCCATATCACGCCCATCTGCCACCAAACCAGGAGAGATGGCAAAATCTTGCTGACGCTTTAACAAAGCTGCACGAACCACACCGATTGATGCAATTTTAGAAGCCATTTCCCCAGTTTGCTCAGTACGCAATACTTTGGATACATCTTGGTCATCTAAATAAACACTCACCAGTTCACTGTCTTTATGCGTCTTAAAACTTAAATCTAGATTTTTAGCTATCTCTTCCAAGGCGGCTTCGTTGCTAATATCAATACTTCTACTATCAACTGCCAAGGCAAAAGCACGATAAATAGCGCCAGAATCAAGCAGGTGCCAACCTTGTTGCTGAGCAATTACTCGTGCAACAGTACCTTTGCCAACACCACTTGGACCATCAATGGTTAAAACTGGTACACTCATTTAACTTCTGACCTCATGTGAGGAAACAACAGTACATCACGAATTGATGGCGAATCAGTAAACAACATCACCAAACGATCAATACCAATCCCCTCTCCCGCTGTTGGTGGCATGCCGTATTCTAGGGCACGAATATAATCTGCATCATAATGCATGGCTTCATCGTCACCCGCATCTTTTTCAGCCACTTGCGCTTTAAATCGCTCAGCTTGATCTTGGGCGTCGTTAAGCTCAGAAAAGCCATTAGCAATTTCACGACCACCAATAAATAACTCAAAGCGATCTGTGATAAATGGATTGTTATCATTACGACGTGCCAATGGCGACACTTCAGTTGGGTACTCAGTGATAAAGGTCGGCTGCATAAGTTTTTCTTCAACCGTAGCTTCAAAAATCTCAATTTGGATCTTACCCAAACCCCAATTATCTTTAACCTGAATTCCGAGCTTTTCAGCAGTTGCTTTAGCGTTATCCTCATTTAAATCTTGCGGCGTCAATGTTGGGTTATATTCCAAGATTGAATCGAACACGCTGATACGATTGAACGCTTTAGAGAAATCAAACTCATCACCTTGATAATGAATAGTTGTATTGCCACATACATCAACCGCAATACCTCTAAATAGATTTTCGGTTAAATCCATTAGGTCATGATACGTTGCATAGGCTTGGTAAAACTCAATCATGGTAAATTCAGGATTGTGACGCGTTGAAAGACCTTCATTTCTAAAATTACGATTAATTTCAAATACTCGATCAAAACCACCAACCACCAAACGCTTTAGATAAAGCTCAGGCGCAATACGTAAAAACATTGGCATATCTAGCGCATTATGATGCGTTTCAAACGGCTTGGCTGTCGCACCGCCCGGAATGGTCTGCAACATTGGTGTTTCCACCTCCATAAAGTCAGCTTCATTAAAAAAGTTTCGAATATAGTTAACAATAGCACTGCGGCGCTTAAAAGTATTACGCGCATCTTTATTGGTAATTAAATCAACATAGCGCTGGCGATAGCGAATTTCTTGATCAGATAAGCCGTGAAATTTTTCAGGCAAAGGGCGTAGTGATTTGGTTAATAATTTAATGCTGTCTACACGTACCGACAACTCACCCACATTAGTTTTAAATAAAGTACCTGTACAGCCTGCAATATCGCCAATATCCCACTTTTTAAACTGCTCATTATAAAAGCCCTCGGGTAATTCATCGCGTGTGACAAAAACTTGAATTTGAGCGCTAGAATCTTGCAAAGTGGCAAAGCTAGCCTTACCCATTACGCGCTTTAGCATAATGCGCCCTGCTACTGAAACTTGAATAGATTTTTCTTCTAAATCCTCTTTGGAAAACTGATCATACTCATTAATAATAGCTTGAGCTAAGTGCTGAGGTTTGAAATCATTCACAAAAGGGTTGCCCGCCTCTCTTAATTTATCCAGCTTTGATTTTCTTTCAGTGATTAGTTTGTTATCGTCTTGATCGCTCATAGGTATTATTGCAGTGTTTTATGTTCTAATTCTTGCTGTGCAAGTGTCTTGGCTTTGATTAAATCTTGTTCAGACTGAGTATGTTCACCCATGCGCTTAAGCAAAGTGCCACGATTATAATAGGCTTGATAGAAATTTGCATCCAATTCAATGGCTTTATTTAAGTCTGCCAAGGCCAATTCATCCTTGGCGATTTTAATGTAGGCGTTACCACGATTGTAAATGGCGGCAATATAATTATCATCTAAAGAGATAGCTTGAGTATAAGCATTAATGGCATCGGCGCTTTTATCCAGGCGATCGTAGCAATTACCCAAATTATTAAACACTCCAGGATCGGTGTCATTAAGTGCAATTGCTTGTTCAAAATAACCAATAGCAGATTCAAAATTCTCTTGCTCTTGTTCCAAGTAAGCCAAACAAAAATAGGCCTCTGAACTATTGGGGTTGGCTTTAATTGCCTTTGACATGCTTTCAATGGCCAGCTCGTCATTACCCTGCAACTGATGCAAATTACCCAAGCTTAAATGTGCATTTGCGGTTAAGTTGTTATCAGCTTCTGGATGTTTTATTAATTGATTCCAAGCTTGAATGGCTAACGATAAATCACCGTTTTTTTGGTGATTATAGGCCGCCACCATTAGATTGCTTAATTCTTGTTCGCTATTCATAACAGGGTGATGATTAATTTTCTCGCATTATTACCAGCACGATGTTCGTACAAAAATAAGCCTTGAGATTTACCCAAAGCTAATTGACCATCAACAACAGGAATTGTTTTTGACTCACCCGTTAAGATCGATCTAATGTGTCCTGACATGTCAAAATCTCCTTCATTGTTATGTCGATATTCAGGCTTAGCATCTTTAACACTCATCTGAAAATAATCTTCAATATCTAATAAAACGTTTGGATCTTCATTGCCGGTAATCATCAGTGATGCGGAAGTATGGGTAACAAATATATGGCACAATTTCGCTGAGCTTTGTTTAATTAGATTGTTTACTTGGTCATTAATACTAACAGCGCCACGTCCGCTAGTATTAACCATTAACTCAAATTGGCTCACTTTAATAAATCCTTAGCTTCGCTGGTATCAATCACTTTAGAAATGTTAGAATTTTTTTTACCTAATGAACGAATAAAGAAAAACAAGCCTAATGCTAAAAACACAAAGGGGGCGTACCATAACAACAAGGTGTTTTGATTGACCGGCGGCTTAAACACCACAAAATCACCATATCGATCTGTCATATATTGGCGGATGCTGTCGTCTGTTTGATTGTCAACAATGAGCTCGCGTACTTTTTCACGCAAATCTTTTGCCAAACCCGCATTAGAACCACCAATACTTTGTCCTTGACACACTGGGCAACGGATTTCATCAATCAAACTACGGTATCTTTGCTCGTGAGTTTCATTTGTAAAGCCACTTGCATCAATACTTTCACTCAAAGCTGGCTGAAAAGCTAATAATGCAATACATAGGGTAACTCTTTTCAATAGGGCTGTTGTTTGGGTAAAATTTCGCATACGCTATTTATTGAACACTAAAACCTAGATTTTACACTTCTCGACGGATGTAAAAGGAGACCCATGCCATTAATTACACTTGATAAAATTTCTTTGAGTTTTTCAGATAAGCCCATACTCAATGAGGTTAGCTCTACCATTTTAAAAGGGGATAAAATCGCACTCATCGGTCGAAATGGCGAAGGAAAATCAACCTTTATGCGCATTTTGGCTGGCTCTATCGAACCGGATGATGGCAAACTGAAAGTTAAAAATGGTATAAAAATTAGCTATTTGGAGCAAATGCCGCCTGAAGACAATGACAAAACGCTGTTTAATATTGTTTCTGAAGGCTTGGGTGAAATTGGCAATATTATCGCTCAATATCAATATTTTATACATATTGGCGATTTAGACAAAGCAGGTGATTTTCAACAAAAAATTGACCAACTTGATGGCTGGCAATACTTGCACAAAATCGAGGCAATTCTTAATCGATTTACCTTAAATCCACAAGCCTCGCTAGCTACTTTGTCAGGCGGCTGGCGACGACGCGTTATGTTGGCAAGGGCTTTAATTCAGGAACCTGACGTACTGCTACTAGACGAGCCAACCAACCACATGGATATTACCGCCATTTTAGATTTAGAGCGAATGCTCAAGGAATATCATGGAACTTTGGTCATTATTAGTCATGACCGCTCATTTATTGCTGGCATTGTTAATAAAGTTTTTGACCTTGATCGAGGGCGCTTAAGTGTCTTTGAATGTGGCTACAAAGATTACGTCAAGCGTAAAGATGAGCAGCTTCATGCAGAAGAGATTGCCAATGCTCGCTTTGATAAAAAACTGGCTCAAGAAGAAGTTTGGATCCGCCAAGGTATTAAGGCTCGTCGCACCAGAAATGAAGGCAGAGTAAGAGCCTTAGAATCTATGCGCCAATCATTCACCGATCGTCGTGCCAAAAAAGGCAATGTCAAAATTCATGCCCTGGAAGATGAAAATAGAGCCTCAAAGTTAGTCTTCGAGGTAAAGAAAATATCCTACGATATTGCTGGATTACAGCTGGTTAAAGATTTCTCAATGCTGGTACTAAAAGGTGAAAAAATCGGCATTATTGGTGGCAATGGCAGTGGTAAATCTACATTCATCAAGCTACTATTGGACGAACTCCAACCTACTAAAGGCACGATACGACGCTCGAAAACTATTCAGCTTGCCTATTTTGACCAAATGCGTGACAATCTTGATCCAAATATGAAAGCCATGGATTTTGTCTCTGGTGGTCGAGAGCGAATAGAAGTTGGCGGCAAAAGTAAGCATATTATTGGTTATTTACGTCAATTTTTATTCACAGGCAAACAAGCCATGGCACCTATTAGAATGTTCTCAGGTGGTGAGAAAAATCGACTCATGCTCGCCAAAATTCTATCTCAGCCTGCCAATCTTCTGGTGCTTGACGAACCCACCAATGATCTAGATGTGGAAACTCTTGAACTCTTAGAAGAAATGCTGGTTGAATACAACGGTACGCTCATTCTTATTTCTCATGACAGAACTTTCTTAAACAATGTTGTTGGTTCAACCGTGGTGCTAGATGGTGACGGTGTGATTAACCAATATGCAGGTGGTTATGATGATTATCTAATCCAAAAACAAGATAAGATTACTGACGAAAAACCCAAGTCAGTTAAAAAGTCAACCAACAGTGCAGCACCTACATCAAGTGCGGGACAAAAAAAGAAGCTTAGCTACAAACAGCAACAAGCCTTAAAAGACCTACCAGGAAAAATTGAAAAAACAGAAATTGAAATTGGAGAAATTCAATTGCAACTCTCAGACCCTGAATTTTTTCAAACTGACGAATCACAAGATGCGTTAATTCGTCTGGCCAGATTAGAAGCGGATTTAGAACGTTATTTTGACCAATGGGCGGAGCTAGAATGAATCAAAAAATACCCCTAATTGTTGATCTTGACCACACCCTGATCAATACCGACTTGTTGTACGAATCGTCAATCGGCACATTAAAACAACAACCTTGGTTAATTTTGATTTACCCATTTTGGTTTTTTAAAGGCAAAGGCTACTTAAAAAGCCAATTGGTTAAGCGCTTTGAAATTGATGTCACTAAGCTCCCTTATTTGCAGCCAACTATTGACTACATTCATGAGAGGAAAAAACAAGGCTGTGACATTATCTTAGCAACTGCCTCTCACAAAGACTATGCTTTTGCTGTTGCCAAACACATTGATCTATTTGATGATGTTATGGCTAGCAATGCTGACTTCAACTTATCTTCTCATAATAAAGCAGATAAACTCATTGAACGCTTTGGTCACAAAAGATTTGATTATATGGGTGATCACATGCGCGATATGCCCGTTTGGGAGGCTTCGAATTTGTCAATCTTAGTTAATGTTACCGATAAAATTATCAAGCGTACAGCGCACTTGAATACACTACTTATTTCTAAAAAAGGCTAGCCTTCAAGCACGTAAGATAAACTACCTAATAGTAAATAAATCACTGTCGTAACCACCAATGTCGCGGCAATTACGCGTGCCATTTTCAGATTTTTACCCAATACTTTGTTGCTAACAAACCAAACACAGTAACCAATAACAACAGCGATAATTAAAAGACGAATTAAAAACATGGTGATTTATTTATTGAAGAGATTCAACTATTTTAGTCGCTAATGCCAGATTAATACCTTTTACTTTTTGCATTTCATCAATAGAAGCATTTTTAATCTCTTGCAGGCCGCCAAAATAATTTAACAGCGCACTACGCCTTAATTTTCCAACACCTTTAATATTTTCTAGTGGCGAGGTGGTGCGTTTTTTTGCACGCTTAAGACGATGATTTTTAATCGCGAAGCGATGGGACTCATCACGAATATGATTAATCAACATTAGCGCAGGATCGTGTGGCGGAAGATTGATTTTATTGACTTTTTCATTATTAACAGTAATAAGTGTTTCCAGCCCCGCTTTGCGCTTTTCACCTTTGGCAACTCCGACCAATTGAACCTCATCAATACCGATAGAATCCATGACCATAATCGCCTGATTAAGCTGACCAAGCCCACCATCAATAAACACCACATCTGGCAATGGCTTATTATTTTTAAGCATTTGAGAATAACGCCTGAATATCACCTGATTCATGGCTGCATAATCATCACCAGGCGTTATATTTTTAATATCAAATTGTCTGTATTTACTCACTTTTGGCACGCCTTTTTCAAAGACCACACACGACGCTTTCGTTGCCTCGCCCATCATATGACTAATGTCAAAACACTCCATCACTTCCGGCAAGTTTTTTAGATTCAAAATACTTTGCAGATGCACTAAGGTGGTTTTTTTTCTATATCTAGCAAGCAAATTTTGTTTTAAATTCTCTTTTAACGTTAGGTTGGCAACATTAAGATAATGTTTTTTGTCTTTGTTGGGTGTGTCAATAATTTGAGTATTAAGCGCTCGTGCAATAATCTCTTTATCTACTAGCTTTTGACTAATTAACAATTGTTTTGGCGTGTTTTTACCTAAATAATACAGGGGCAAAAAAGCCGACAAAACCACTTCAACTGACTGATGATTAGAGTTTTTTGGCAAGATAAAATCCTGCCCCACTTGTTTTCCAGCGCGAATAAATAACACTTCAATTGCATTCACCCCGTCTTGTTGGGTGACGGCAATCACGTCAAGATTAGCTATTGAGTTAGAGGCGTGCTGTTCTTGAATTTTTCTCAAATCAATCAACTGATCACGCAATCTAGCTGCCAATTCAAATTCTTGCTCTTGGGCAGCCATTCGCATTTTTTGCGAAATTTTATCCAGCGTTTGCTTACCCTTTCCCGCTAAAAATAAAGACATCATATTTACATCTTGCTGATAATTTTGATCAGAAATATGCCCAACACAAGGCGCGCTGCATAGCCCTATTTGATATTCTAAACAAGCTCTAGATCGGGATCTATAAATTGCATTTGTGCATTGCCTAACCTTAAATATTTTTTTCAATAAATTTAACGATTCACGAACCACCTGAGCTGAAGGATAAGGGCCAAAATATTGATGCTTATCTTGCTTTTTTCCTCGAAAAAATCCTACTCTTGGATGTTTATCATTGCTAATAGAAATATAAGGATAGCTCTTTGAATCCTTAAGCAAGATGTTATAACGTGGCAACTGTTGCTTAATCAACTCAGCTTCTAATAACAGCGCCTGGGTCTCGCTTGCCGTTACAATTACTTTAAAAGTGTCAATATTGGATACCAACACCCGGGTTTTATTGTCCTCATGCTGCTTGGCAAAGTAGCTGGTGACACGTTTTTTTAAATTTTTTGCCTTACCTACATAAATCACCAAACCTTGTTTATCTAACATTTGATAAACCCCGGGCTGCTGAGTTAGATTATTAAGTTTTTCTTTAATAGACATTTATGAAAAAGGTAAAATAAAAATAAGATTATTTCTTTTTAAAACAATGATTAAAACCGCATTTATTATATTCGCTATTTTCTTTGGTGGCCAACCTTTAGCTGTAGCCAACACTCACAGCCAAGATAATACAGCCAAAGAGGTTGCTGACATTATTGATCCGCCGAGTTCTGCTGCATTAAACATAATGGTTAGTGCGCTAAGCTCACTTAAAGAGTTAAAGAAGCAAGGTAAAGATAGCAGGCAAAACGTTGAAACACTCATTCGCATGAAATTATTACCTAACTTAGCCATGGGTGTTGCAACTAAAATCGCCCTAGATAATCACTGGGAAGGTCTTAACATTCAACAAAAACAGTTTTTTCAATACTATATTTCTGAATCTTTAATCCAAGATTATGTAGGCATTTTGGCAAGCTACGATAAGCTTGATAGCGTACAAATTTCGGTTGATCCTAATATTCGTAGAAAAGACAACAAAGCCATTGTGAAACTTAATATTACCATCAACGAGGGTGAAAAGCCTTTTGCTGTTTCGCTTAAAATGATTAGGCTTGACGCGTGGCATGTGTATGACGTGGTTTTTTCAGGGGTTAGTATTGTAAAAAATTACCAAGCACAATTCAATTCTTACATTAAGCGTAAAGGAGTTGATGCTTTGATCAAAAGATCTGAGCAAAAGCTAGAAAAGCTCAAAGCTAAGTAATGTACAAACTAGTCATCAAAGGTGGTGTGCCTCTATCAGGTACAATCAATATTGCCGGATCAAAGAATGCTGCTCTGCCTATTCTTTTTGCGTCAATCCTGGCTGACGGCCCATTAAAACTTAACAATACGCCGCACTTGAGTGATGTTTCAACCACGTTGAGATTGTTAATGGATATGGGTGCTGAATTTATTCTTGAATCAGACAACTCCCTATTTATTAACAGTGCCAAATTAACCAAATTAACTGCTGAATACAATTTAGTTAAAACCATGCGCGCCTCCATTTTGACCTTAGGCCCCATGTTGGCTAAATACGGAGAAGCTAAAGTTTCCCTGCCAGGTGGTTGTGCCATTGGCACGCGACCTGTTAACCTACACTTAAAGGCACTAGAAGACTTAGGCGCCTCTATTGAGGTTAAGGGCGGCTATATTTACGCCAAAGCAAAACAGCTCATTGGTGCTAACGTACACTTTGAGCAAGTTAGTGTTACTGCGACAGAAAATATTCTCATGGCTGCCACACTTGCCCAAGGAACAACCACCATTCACAACGCTGCTCAAGAGCCCGAAATTGTTGATTTGGCCAACTGTTTGATTAATATGGGTGCAAACATTTCAGGCGCCGGTACTGCTGTTATTAACATTAAAGGTGTTAAAACACTTTCTGGTATTACTCATAGTGTCTGCCCTGATCGAATTGAAGCAGGCACTTATTTGATCGCAGCTGCCATTACTGGAGGTAAAATAACGCTCAAGCATACTCGTTATCAATCTATGCGCGCGATTATTGACAAGCTAATTGAAGCTGGCGCTGAAATTGAATGTGACAAAAGCAGTATCACACTTGACATGAAAGGCCAACGGCCTAAAGCGGTTAATATTAGAACCAGCGCCTATCCTAATTTTCCAACTGATATGCAAGCTCAATTTTGCGCTCTAAATATCATTGCTGACGGCCAAGCAAGCATTACTGAAACCATTTTTGAAAACCGCTTTATGCACATTCCTGAGCTTTCACGAATGGGTGCTGATCTCACCCTAGAAGGTAACACGGTTATTGCCAAAGGTGTAAAATCCCTGACGGGCGCAAATCTAATGGCAACTGACTTGCGTGCTTCTGCCTCTTTGGTGTTAGCAGGTCTTGCGGCGCAAGGCACAACAACGATTGAACGAGTCTATCACCTAGACCGAGGCTATGAAACCATTGAAGAAAAATTAAAATTATTAGGCGCTAACATTGAGCGCATACAAGATTAGAGACAATTATCATGTTAACCATTGCATTATCAAAAGGTAGAATTCTAGAGCAAACACTGCCTTTATTAAAAAAAGCCGGACTCGAAATCGCCGATGATGAGCTAAACTCTCGCAAACTCATCCTAGACACCAATTTAGATGATGTTAAAGTTATTATTATTCGAGCTACTGATGTGCCGGTTTTTGTTCAACATGGCGCTGCTGACATGGGTATTGCTGGTAAAGATGTGCTATTAGAACATGGTGCTAATAATTTATTTGAAGTGCTGGATCTGGGCATTGCCAAATGCAAATTAATGGTTGCTGCCAAATCTAGCGATCACCTCAATGAAAACACGTTAAAAGTAGCGACCAAATACGTTAATTCGGCCAAGCGTTACTTCGAAAAACAAGGTCAATCTTGTGAAATTATTAAACTCTATGGCGCCATGGAATTAGCACCTGTGGTTGGCCTGTCACACTGCATTGTTGATTTGGTTGATACTGGCAACACGCTAAAGGCCAATGGATTAATTCCACTAGACCACATTGAAGACATTAGCTCGCGCTTAGTGATTAATTCCGCCTCTTTCAAAACCAAAAATACCCAAATAAAAACTTGGATTAGCGCAATCGAGAACAACTTATGATTACTAAATTATCATCTACTCAATCTGATTTTCAAGCAAACCTTAGTCAATTATTAGCTTGGGAAAGTGTTTCTAACACGTCAGTTGCTAAAACCGTTGACGACATTATTGCCAATATTCGCACATCTGGCGATCAAGCACTGGTTGATTACACCAATCAGTTTGACACAATGAATGCTGCAAATATGAGTGAGCTAACTATTAAAGTTGACGACTTAAAACAAGCATTTGACACACTAGATGATAAAGAAAAAAGCGCCCTAAAAACAGCGGCTGACCGTGTTCGCAGTTATCATAACAAACAAAAACAAGACACCTGGACTTACACCGAAGATGACGGCACCATGCTTGGGCAAAAAGTAACGCCATTAGATCGTGTGGGTTTATATGTACCTGGTGGCAAGGCCGCCTACCCTTCATCGGTACTCATGAACGCCATCCCAGCTAAAGTAGCTGGCGTGGAAGAGTTGATCATGGTGGTACCTACACCAAATGGGGTAACTAACCAACTGGTGTTGGCTGCTGCTTATATTTCAGGGGTTGATACAGTATTTACGGTTGGCGGTGCACAAGCAGTTGCAGCGCTTGCGTATGGCACGCAAACCATTCCAAAAGTTGACAAAATTGTTGGCCCAGGCAATATTTATGTAGCCACGGCCAAGCGTGTTGTTTTTGGCCAGGTAGGTATTGATATGATTGCTGGTCCTAGTGAAATCTTAATTATTTGTGATGGCAAAACCAACCCTGATTGGATCGCCATGGATTTATTCTCTCAAGCAGAGCATGATGAAGACGCACAATCAATTTTATTGTGTCCAGATGCGGATTTTATCGACCAAGTTGAAGCAAGCATTGCGAAGCTACTACCAACCATGGAGCGCAAAGAAATTATTGCAACAGCGCTTAAAGATCGTGGCGCTCTGATTTTAACCAAAGATATGGATGAGGCGATCTCATTATCAAACCAAATTGCCCCAGAACATTTAGAGCTATCTGTTGAGGATCCTCAAGCAATGCTAGACGGTATTAAACATGCGGGTGCTATCTTTATGGGGCGCCATACGTGTGAATCATTGGGTGATTACTGTGCCGGGCCAAATCACGTATTGCCAACCTCTGGTACGGCAAGGTTTTCATCGCCACTAGGTGTGTATGATTTCCAAAAGAAATCTAGCTTAATCATGGTGTCTGATGAAGGCGCCAATGTTTTAGGTGATATTGCTGCAACACTAGCAGATGGCGAAGGCTTGCAAGCGCATGCGCAATCTGCCCGATACCGAATTAAATAAAAATAACAGCGTCTTTTCACTTCCTTCTACGTTGGATTACTAAAAACACTCAATCACATAGCTTTTACTATGTTCAATCGTATTTTCAATAATCCGCCTTGAAGATAAGTAAAAAATACTTGTTATTTAGGTATGAAATTAGCCATTTCGGGAAGGTGAATTGGCTTTAGCTACCTTGGGGGAGTATTATTTAGCTTCTCTTGACCATCTCCGAAATTTTCACATCAATAACGTCGTAATTAGTTAGTTAATTCACACGCTAGTAAAACAAACGGTAAATGTGGAACCAACACCCATTTGACTATCAATAGTTTGCTCGCCGTTATCCCTGTGAGCAATATGTTGCTCAGGGACCCCTTTACCAAAATCTTGAAGGGATTTTTGTTTAACTCGCTATCTCAGCTGGTGTTCTTGCTTTAATTGACAACGCATGAAGCTCACCTGAATCAATGTCCGCTCGTACAGCGGCTAATACCATTTTCTGTCTAGCCAGCAAGCCCATACCTTCAAATACTTCAGAGACGACTAAAGTTGAACAATTGCAACCATCACCTTCCATGGTAACGGTTGAACCCTCAACACCAGCCTCAAGTTTAGCTTGAATTTCATCTAAAGTCATATTAAGGACACCTTTAAAAACCTTGATAAAATTCTGCAAGCACTATTAGGCTTTTTTAACAAGGCATAATTTTGTAAGTAATAGTTATTCATATTGCTGAAAAATTTAACACAGTTAAAAAGCCTAATAGGCTTGCCTGAAAGGACTTAAGAAAATTACCCTATGCTTTATAAAATTATTTAACCTATAAATAACTAGGTTTTCAGAATTTAATTTTACATAGAACAATTTGCTATTGTCAGAAATTATCAGGGTTTTAAAGGTGTCCTTAAGCTCCAAACATACCTTTAAGCATAAAGAAGAAGATAATCGACATCAATGCGCCTGCTGGCAATGTTACCAACCATGATAAGAAAATCTTGTTAATCATGCGCGTATCAAGTGCAGCCATACCTCGTGCCAAACCAACACCGAGTACTGCACCTACTAATACTTGCGTGGTCGAAACTGGCAGGCCGGTTCCTGATGCAATAACCACCGTTGCGGCAGCGGCTAGTGTTGCTGCAAAGCCACGTGACGGGGTTAATTGAGTAATACCAGTACCAACAGTTGCAATCACCTTGTGGCCGTAAGTCACTAGACCAAATACAATACCACCACCACCAACAAGTAGTACCCAAACAGGTAGAACACTCTTTGAACCAATAAGACCACCACTTTCAATAACGCCGTAAATTGCCGCCAATGGACCAATCGCATTGGCCACGTCGTTAGAACCATGAGCAAATGCCATAGCAGCTGCAGTAATAATCATCAATACACCAAAAATTCTTTCCATTGAAGTAAAGTGAAAATCTTCATTTTCATTGGGATCAAGCTGAATGCGTCTGATAATGATTGTACCAACAAGTGCAACCAATACACCGAAGCCAATTGCAAGCATATAACTGGTGCCTAGATCAAAAGTTAACCCGACATGCTTAAGACCCTTAAAAATTGTTACCAAAGAAATCACAAAGCCCACTAAAAACATATAAAACGGCACGTATTTCTTAGCATTATCAAATGGATTCTTTGTGTCAATAATCAGGCTTTGCAAACTTCTAAACAACACAAAAGCCAAAGATCCAGCTAAAATTGGCGAAACAATCCAACTCATGGCAATTGAACCAACTTTACCCCAAGCCACCGCATCAACACCCACACCAACAGCACCAAAACCAACAATAGCACCCACAATTGAGTGTGTGGTTGATACTGGCCAGCCCAAACTAGAAGCAATCATTAACCACATGCCTGCAGCTAACAGTGAAGCCAACATACCGTAGACTAAAAGATGTGGACTGTCAGTGAATAATGCAGCATCCAAGATACCCTTACGAATAGTTGCGGTCACCTCTCCGCCAGCCAAGACGGCGCCAGCAAACTCGAAAATAACCGCAATAATAATTGCTTGTTTAATGGTAATTGCGCCAGAACCTACAGAAGTTCCCATGGCATTTGCCACATCGTTTGCACCCACACCCCAAGCCATAAACAGGCCGAATACAACCGCAAGCACTAATAAAATATCACCGTAATTTGCAATAATTTCCATGTCAGTCTCCTAATTGATTATTTGGCTAACAATACTTCAAGTCGAGAGCCGACTTTTTGAGCAGAATCTGCCAACTCACCTAACCACTCTACTGCACGGTAATAAAACATAACGTCAACCGGTGGTAGCGTAGCTTCCAATGGAAACAACTTAGTACGAATAGTATGTTGAATTTTATCCGACTCACTTTCTAAATCATTAACTTTACTAATAATAGAGCCAACCACTTTACGCTCACGATTACCAAAAGCAGTTTCTAACAGCTCATCTAATTCATTAACTGCTTTTAGCGCCATTTCAGAGGTTTGAATGCAAACATTGGTTAATTCGATAATATCTTCAAAAATTTCATCCGGCAAAGTCATCTTACGATTAATCATTAGCCCTGATACGTCTTTAGTGACGTTGGCAATAGAGTCTTGTATCAACAACAAGTCTAATAAATCACGACGAGAAAATGGCATCATGAAAGTAGATGGCAAACTTAGACGCAGCTTTTTCTTAAGCTTATCCGCCTCACCCTCTTTAGTGCCGATAACAGATTTAATACGCTCCGCCTCATCCCAGTTTTGCGCATGAATCGCAACCATAAAACCGCTTAATTCACCAATACATGAGTGCACATGTGACATGTGCTGTTGTAGTGGGCTGATCGGAGATCTACCAAAAAGACCATCAATAATACTTTTTGCCATCTTCTTTTCCTCTGTGATTAGATTGTTTTTTTTACTTTTCTACTGAAGCGAATTATCTATAAAGACAATCAAGTGTCAACCCCATTGTTAGGATTTTTTTTTGGGGTATGAATTTCTTGATCTTCATCAAATAAAATACGTTGACCCTCACCCTCAAGATCATCAAATTGACCTCGCTTAACCCCCATCATTAAAAGGATTACCAGCACAATACCAACAAAAATCATACTGGGAATTAACCAATAAATAACATCCATTTTTTATCCTTTTATTGCCTCAAATAGCATCTTAACACAATTTATTTTTAACGATTGGAATGAGTTTTTGACGAATTTCGGAGAAAGTCTGTAAAAAAGCTTCAAATTCTTGCCCATCAGGATCTTCAAATCCAACATGAATGAGCGACACTTTTCTAGGAAAAACTGGACAGGTTTCTTGTGCATTGCCACAGACAGTTACCACTAAGTCAAAGTCAATATCCATTACCTTTTCAATCACTTTAGAATGATATTCATCACGCCATAGATTGTTTTGCTCCAACACTCGCTTAGCATTTGGATTAACACGCCCACTCGCTGCCACGCCTGATGAATACGCCTGAACACACTCAGATAAGTCATGATTGATCAATGCCTCAGCAATGATTGAGCGGCAAGAATTACCGGTACATAAAATTAATACTTTTTTCATACGTTACTCCGTACCTTTAATAAAATTGACATAAACTTTGGCAGCAAGCATAGCGCCTAAAGTAGTTGCAATAATGTAAATCCATAAATAATCAAAATTACCACTGGCCAGTGCTGGGCCGATTGAGCGCGCAGGATTCATGCTTGCGCCGGTAATAGGGCCGGCAAACATTGCCTCCAAGCCCACAGTAAAGCCAATCGCAATACCGGCAAAATCTTTAATCGCCTTACCATGTACAGCCGAGGCAGCAATCACCAGCATCAAAATAAACGTTAAAATTAGCTCAAAGCCAAACGACTGCCACGCAGACCCATGCGGCAAAGTTGCACCTAAATAAGCCGCTTGCTGCATTGAGGTAATATCTTCTAGTAGCAAAAAATACAAACTATAACTAGCCAAAATAGCACCAACAACTTGCGCGGCAACATAAGGCAATACTTTGGATTTTTCAAACTCACCCATCACCCAAAATGCCACACTTACAGCGGGATTAAAATGTGCGCCTGATATATGTGCAAAGCTATAAATTAACGCCACAATCACAAAGCCAAAGGTAAGCGCTATGCCGGTATGTCCAGGCTCACCAGTAATGGCGCCAATAGCCATTGCGCCAGTACCTGCAAAGACTAATATATAAGTTCCTAATAATTCTGCGACTAAACTTTTTTGCATTATTTAATGAATATATTTTTTCTTAAATTATTATAAACAAGCCTTAGTTATTTTAAGACGTAAATCTTTATGAGAAAATTTTTCAAATAGCGTGATTTAGAATGGAAACTTATTGCCGCCACCTAGACCTGGCAACTTCATTTTAGATAGGTCTGGCATACTTGAAGGCATTTCACCACCACCCTGCATGCCGGCCATTTTGTCCATCATTTTTTGCATTTTTCCGCCACCCATTTTTTTCATTTGTTTTTGCATTTTTTCAAATTGCTTTAACAATTTATTAACATCTTGTGGCGACGTACCTGAGCCGTTGGCAATACGATTTTTACGCGACCCCTTGATGAGTTTAATATGAGCGCGTTCTTTAGGGGTCATTGAATTAATAATAGCCACCATACGTTTTGTATCAACACCACCCATCATTTGATTTTTAACACTTTGAGGAATTTGACCCATGCCTGGCATTTTATCCATCAGCGCTTCCATACCACCCATTTGCTCCATTTGCAATAATTGTTCGCGCATGTCACCCAAATCAAACTGACCTTTGGCCATTTTTTTAACAGATTTCTCTGCTTTTTTATGATCAACTTTGCGCGAAATTTCTTCAACCAAAGAAAGCACATCACCCATACCGAGTAAGCGCGACACCACGCGGTCTGGATGGAACGGCTCAAGTGCATCAATTTTTTCACCGACACCTAAAAACTTAATCGGCTTGCCGGTAATGTGACGAACAGACAGCGCTGCACCACCACGCGCATCACCATCGGTTTTGGTTAGAATAACACCGGTAAGTGGCAAGCTATCTGCAAATGCTTTAGCAGTATGCGCCGCATCTTGACCCGTCATAGAGTCAACCACAAACAAGGTTTCAATCGGGTTGACTTTTTGTTGAAGCGCTTGGATTTCATCCATCATCTCGCTATCAACATGCAAACGACCCGCGGTATCAACTAATAAAACATCATGGAATTGTTGCTGTGCTTGCTGTTTAGCAGCGGCCACAATTTTCTCAGGCTTTTGCTCAATGCTTGATGGAAAGAAATCAACACCGACTTGTTTGGCCAGTACTTCTAACTGTGCAATAGCTGCTGGACGATAAACGTCCGCACTTACCACTAAGACTTTCTTGTTTTCACGCTCTTTTAAATAACGCGCTAATTTAGCAATAGAGGTGGTTTTACCCGCACCTTGCAAGCCTGCTACCATCACCACGGCTGGTGGCTGAGTTTTTAGGTCTAAGGTTTTGTTTTCACCACCAATAATGTCGGTTAATTCAGTTTCAACTAGCTTAATAAAAGCTTGAGAAGGATTTAACCCCTCGCTCACTTTTAGACCAATGGCTTTTTCTTGGACACGATCTAAAAAAGCTTTAATAACTTCTAGTGCAACATCTGCCTCCAATAAAGCGCGACGAACCTCACGAATGGCTTCTTTTATATTGGATTCAGAAAGCTTATTTTTACCTTGTAGTGCTTTAAAACTATTGGACAGGCGATCGGTTAAATTATCAAACATTATTACTATTATTGAATCAAAGTATCGTATTATAGTACCTTATATTAATTCAACAAGTTAGTTATGTTTTTATCTTATTTTGCGATTTCAGCCTACTTGATGGCAGCCCTATTACTGATGCGTTTTTTCAGCAAAAATGAACTCAAACATCCGCATCATCAAACCACCTCATTACTGATTAGTTTTGCCATTATCGCTCAAACCTTAACTTTTACGGACTTTTGGACAAATGAAGGTATTGTTTTTGGCCTGTCCAATAGCGCCTCTTTTGTTGCGTGGCTGATTGCTATTTTGTTATTTTTATCTTCTATTTCTAAGCCGGTACATGCGCTAGGCATTTTGGTTTACCCATTAGCAGCCTTCTCACTTATGTTTGGCATTTTGTTTCCTGATACTAGTGACAAAGTTATTCCTTTGAGTATTGCCTCACATGTTTTCTTATCCATTACCGCTTACGCCCTTTTGGCGATTGCAGTTTGCCAATCAGTGTTGTTGAAAATTCAAGAAAAACATCTGCATGCGCATAGCATTAATGCATTTATTAACAAATTACCGCCACTACAAACCATGGAAAGACTACTATTCCAAAGTTTAAGAATTGGCTTTTATTTACTCACTTTATCCTTAGTTAGTGGTTTTATTTTTATTGATGATTTTTTTGCCCAACATCTCATGCATAAAACCACGCTATCCATTATTGCTTGGGTGATTTTTGCCACATTAGTATTTGGACGAAAAGTATTTGGCTGGCGCGGAAAGCAAGCTATTAGCGCAACGCAAGTTGGATTTGCCATTCTAGTCATTGCTTATTATGGCACTAAGTTTGTTTTAGAACGCTTGCTATCTTAAATAAATACGCTTATTAATCGATGTGCAATACTGCTAAAAAGGCCTCTTGCGGTATATCTACGCGGCCAACACTGCGCATACGCTTCTTACCTTTCTTTTGCTTTTCTAATAACTTACGCTTACGAGATACATCACCACCATAACATTTAGCGGTTACATTTTTTCTAAGTGCCTTAACATTGGCGCGTGAAATAATCTTAACACCAATACAAGCTTGAATGGCCACATCAAACATTTGACGTGGAATGAGTTCTTTCATTTTTTCAGCCAGCTCTCTACCCTTGCGCACTGAATCATCACGATGAATAATTAGCGCCAAAGCATCTACTGGCTCTTGGTTAATCATGATATCTAGACGAATCAAATCAGACTCTTGGTAACGTTCAAATTGATAATCCATTGAGGCAAAACCACGAGAAACTGATTTTAATCGGTCAAAGAAATCCAACACCACTTCGTTGAGTGGCAACTCATAAACCAGTTGCACTTGTCTACCCATATAAGTGATGTTTTTTTGCACGCCACGTTTTTCAACACACAAACTAATAACATTACCAACGTACTCATCAGTAACCAAAATATTAGCGGTAATAATCGGCTCTCTAAATTCTGCAATTGATTGGTTTTCAGGCATTTTAGACGGACTGTCAACGTGGTGAATATTACCCTTGGTGTCAAGAATTTCATACACAACTGTTGGCGCTGTGGTAATTAGATCAAGATCGTATTCACGCTCTAAACGCTCTTGAATAATCTCCATGTGTAGTAGACCTAAAAAACCAATGCGAAAGCCAAAGCCTAATGCGTCAGAGTTCTCAGGTTCGTATTGTAGTGCAGCATCATTAAGTCTAAGTTTGGCCAGAGCATCCCTAAATTTTTCATAATCTTCACCAGAGATTGGAAAGATGCCGGCAAATACACGCGGCTGAACCGGCTTAAATCCCTCAAGCGGCTCAGAAACTGGGTCTTTAGCGCCAGTGATTGTATCACCCACAGGCGCACCATCAATGTTCTTAATACTGGCAATTAAATAACCAACCTCACCCGCCTTAAGGCTTTCAGATTTTTCACGCTTAGGGGTAAAAATACCAACCTGATCAACCAAGTGCTCTTCGCCATTGGAAAATATTTTAATTTTTGTTTTGGCTTTAATTTCACCATCGATCACACGAATCAAGGAAACCACGCCTAAATAATTATCAAACCAAGAGTCAATAATTAATGCTTTAATTGGGGCATCAACTTCACCTTTTGGTGCAGGAATTTTCTCAACAATCTGCTCTAAAATATCTTGAATACCAATGCCTGATTTTGCACTTGCATGAACCGCATCCATCGCCTCAATACCAATAACATCTTCCACCTCTTCAATAACACGCTCAGGCTCTGCTGCTGGTAAATCAATCTTATTAAGCACGGTGACCACCTCTAGGCCATAATCCAATGCTGTATAACAATTCGCCACCGTTTGCGCCTCTACACCTTGGGAAGCATCTACAATTAACAATGCACCTTCACAAGCCGATAAAGAGCGCGATACTTCGTAAGAAAAGTCCACGTGTCCGGGTGTATCAATAAAGTTCAATTGATAGGTTTCACCATTGTTTGCTTTGTAATCCAAAGTAACACTTTGAGATTTAATGGTAATGCCACGCTCTTTTTCAATATCCATTGAATCTAATACTTGAGCAGACATTTCACGATCACTTAAACCGCCACAATACTGAATAAAACGATCAGCAATGGTGGATTTTCCATGGTCAATATGGGCAATGATTGAAAAATTTCGGATGTTTTTCATGAGGGTGCTAAAATGAGGACTTTAAACGCATTATTATACAAGCAATGGATAAAGTTCAACCGATTACCTGTGAGGCCACCAGTAATTTAAAAGTTAACATTCCCGATACTCAAGGTCGCTATATTGTGCTGTATTTCTACCCTAGAGATGCAACACCAGGCTGTACCACAGAGGGGCAAAACTTTAGAGATCAGCACCAAGCTTTCGTTGATGCAAATGCCGTTATCTATGGCGTATCTAAAGATGATCTGGCTAAGCATGAAAAATTTAAAGCCAAACAAACTTTTCCCTTTGAGCTGATTGCTGATATTGACGGATCTTTATGTGAGCAATTTGGCGTGTGGCAATTGAAAAAATTCATGGGTAGAGAGTTTATGGGTATTGTGCGTTCAACTTTTATCATTAGCCCTAGCGGAGAGATTGTTAATGCCTGGGAGAAGGTTCGTGTTAAAAATCATGTCGATGAGGTTTTAAAAGCCGTTCAATCTCTATGATAAAATTAAGCTTTTTAACTTAAGCAAGTACAGTGGCAATTATTATGAGCAAAATCCAAGCAACTAGCCAAGTAGACGTTCAAATTCCTGACGCTCAAGGACGCAATATCGTTTTATATTTTTATCCTAAAGATGCCACCTCGGGCTGCACGCTTGAAGGTCAGGACTTTAGAGATAATTACGATGCATTCACCGATACCAACACCGTGGTTTACGGCGTATCAAAAGACAGCTTAGAAAGCCATGAAAAATTTAAAAAAAATCAATCTTTTCCCTTTGAACTCATTGCTGATGTTGACGGGTCTTTGTGTGAGCAATTTGGCGCTTGGCAGCTGAAATCAAAGAATGGACAAGAAAAAATGGGCATTGTTCGCTCAACATTTATCATTAGCCCAACGGGCGATATTCTCAAGTCATGGGATAAGGTTGCCGTTGGCGGGCATGTTGATGAAGTATTAAAAGCGGTTCAATCATTATGAGCAATGTAGATTTTGACGAAGTTGATAAGTTTGCCCAACTAGCCTCACGCTGGTGGGATAAAAACTCTGAATTTAAGCCTTTGCATGATATCAACCCATTACGTTTAAATTATATTAAAGAACGCTGCAACAATACACTCAATAACAAAAAGATTTTAGATGTTGGCTGTGGTGGCGGCATTCTAAGTGAGGCTTTAGCTGGTGAAGGTGCTATCGTAACTGGCATTGATATGGCAGAGGCCGGACTTGAAGTGGCTAAATTACATTTGTTAGAATCTGGTCAACAGGTTGATTATCAAAAAATACCTGTTGAAGAGCTAGCCAAAACTCATGCCGGCCAGTTTGATGTGGTCACTTGTTTAGAAATGCTCGAACATGTACCTGACCCGAGCTCCATCATCAAAGCCTGTGCAGCGCTAGTTAAACCTGGTGGTCAGGTGTTTTTATCAACCATCAATCGCAATACAAAATCTTATTTGTTTGCTATTGTTGGTGCTGAATACATCTTAAAACTCCTGCCTCAAGGTACGCATGATTGGGATAAATTCATCCAACCTAGTGAGATGGATGAATATGCTAGATCTTCACAATTATCGCTTAAAGGCATGATTGGCATGACTTACAATCCTTTTACCAAAGTCTACAAGTTAGAAGATGACGTTAGCGTCAACTACCTTTGTCATTACACCAAAGATTAAATTAGTTGACCTAAATCATGGTTTTTGCTATATTTAGCGCTAAACTTTAAGTTAATCTCTAATGATAATTAGCCAGACCATGAAAAAAACACTTGCAACCATATTGTTGTTATTACACCTACCCACCCACAGCCTATCTCCCAATGAAATGTTAGTTATTATTGGTGCAGTTAAATATTACAACGAGAATTGTGCTGGCTTAACCCCTAAAGGCATGCATCAAATGAATAAAGGCTTAAAACGCTTTGATATGGACTCCACACCATTGTTCATTTTGGAGCAGAACAAAATGGCCGTTTCAGGCTTTAAAACAGCAGAAAAGTTTGGCTGTAACGGCACACAACAGGAAGCTCAGAAAGCCGGATACGGTCAATATATCAACTAAAAAGTTGTATTGTAGTCGTGGACTTCAGATTCTTTTTCTGAGCCAAGCTCTAACACCACAAAGGCAACGGCATTAAATTTCTCATCTGACAAACTTAAGTGTGCTTGTTTGATATTGTGGCTTAACAAATATAAACGTAGCTTTTCACTGGGAATAAAATAAGGTTTACCGCTGTCATTATTGCGAATGGTTAAATCTTGGAAGCTAACAATTTTTCCAATACCGGTTCCTAAGGCTTTTGCAAACGCCTCCTTTGCGGCAAAACGTTTGGCACAATACGAGGCGCTATCACCCTTATTAGCAAACAGGGCTTGCTCATGTTCAGACAAAACACGCTTAACAAAGCCGTCACGATTTTTACTGAGAATATGCTCAACCCGCTCGATATTAATAATATCTGTACCTACACCGTAGATCATGCCCTAACCTCGAGCATTAAATCTTTCATCTCTTGTGTGGCTTGCGCAAGACCGACAAATACCGCTCTAGCAATAATTGAATGGCCAATATTAAGCTCTACAATTTCAGGTAGCTCAGCAATAGCTGGTGTATTTTCTAGGGTTAAACCGTGTCCCGCATTCACTTGCAAGCCAATTGAATGAGCGTAAGTAGCCATCGACTTAATGCGCTCAAACTCTTTTTCTTGTTCAACACCGATTGTATCTGCATAATGCCCAGTGTGTAATTCAATAACCGGTGCACCACATTCTTTAGCCGCATCAATTTGTGCTTTTTGAGCATCAATAAATAAAGACACAATAATGTTTGAATCAGCCAATTGTGCACAAACATCCGTCATTCTTGAAATTTGACCAGCAACATCCAGACCACCTTCGGTGGTCAACTCTTCACGCTTTTCTGGCACCAAGCAACAATCCTCGGGCTTGATTTTGCCTGCAATGGCAATCATCTCATCGGTGGTTGCCATCTCTAGATTCATTTTAGTGGTTAGTTGCTCACGCAAAATTTCAACATCTGAATCTTGAATGTGTCGTCTGTCTTCACGCAGGTGCAGGGTGATACTGTCTGCGCCAGATTGCTCGCACAATAAAGCACCTTCAATCGGTGAAGGATAGTTAGTGCCACGCGCTTGTCTAATGGTAGCAATGTGGTCGATATTAACGCCTAAATAAATACTCATAATGTTGTTATTTACTAAAAAATAAGGATCGACTCTGCAAGGGCTTGTCACCCAATAGCGGTTTCAATCTAAGTCGATTTAAATCTCTACAAGCCCTTAGCTGTTGCATATCAGGCATATTATTAAGATCATCAGCCAATAATTGTCTGATTAATTTTCCTGATATTTTACCTGTAACACTAGCAGCAAACCCACCCTGATGTTGATATTCGTAAACACTGTTTTCTTGTATTTCTTCACCATTAATGTCGTATGAAAAATCAATACCATAACCCAATTCTTGCAGCAGATTATTTTCAAATAAACGCAATAACCAATGATGAAATTTCGCATCAATCACGCTTAATTGTCCAACAAATTTTTTATAGATTTCAAATAATTCAGGATGAGGATCTTGCTCTTGCAGTAGTCTTGATATTAGCTCATTGACATACATACCTAAAATTAAACATTCGCCCTTTAAGTGTCTAGGGGTGTCACTAACCTCCCAGTTATTCAGCCCCTTTAATTCGCCTCGTCCACTATAAGAAATTTTTAGCTGTTGAAATACTTGAATAGGTGTTTTTGACTTACGCAAACCTCGGCCAACCAAACGAATTTTTCCATGCTCTTGAGTAAAAAAGTCTAATAACAATGAAGAATCTTTAAACGCTCGACGATGAATTAAAAAAGCGGGTGTAAGATCAACTTTAGTCATACCCTAGTGAAGCAAGCGAACGCTTAGAATCAGACCAACCAGTTGAAACTTTGACCCATAGCTTCAAGAAAACTTTGCGATCTAAAAAACCTTCAATACTTTGACGTGACTCAGTGCCAATTATTTTTAACATTTCGCCTTTGTTGCCAATCACAATAGTTTTTTGCGATTCCTTTTCAACAAAAATTCTTGCTGCGATTCGCTGCATATTGCCATCTAACTCATACTGCTCAATCTCTACCGTTAGATCATAAGGCAACTCATCTTCAAGATGACGCATCAGCTTTTCACGAATAAATTCTGCCACCACAAACTTTTCCGACCGATCAGTAATATAATCTGCATCAAAAATCATTGGCTGCTCAGGCAAATGTTTCAGCACCAAGGTTCTTAATGCATTAGTGTCTTTTTGTTTAAATGCAGACAGTGGGAACAAATCGGTTGGCTGATATTTTTGCGATATTTTTTCTAAAAATGGCAGTACTGCTTGCGCTGATGCCAATTTATCAATTTTATTAATACACATAACAACCGGCACATCAATTTTACTCACGTGTTCTAAAACACGCGCATCTTCCTTGGTCCACTTGCCTGCTTCAACCAACCATAGAATCATGTCTACGTCTTTAATACTTGAGCTTGCCGCGCGATTCATGTAGGCGTTAATAGCTTTCTTATTGCCAATATGAACACCTGGTGTATCTACAAACACCATTTGGTAATCATCCGTTGTATCAATCGCATGAATACGGTGGCGCGTGGTTTGTGGTCGGTGTGAGGTAATAGAAAGTTTTTGCCCAATAAGCTCATTAACCAAAGTAGATTTACCTACATTTGGACGACCAACAACTGCGATAAATCCTGCTTGAAATGCCATTATTTTTTCTCCTTAAGCTTTTCCAGCAAAATTTGTGCACACGATTGCTCAGCGCGTTTAATACTTTTAGCATCTTGATCAACTTGAATATTCTGATCAGCCAAGAAGCAATTAACGGTAAAAATGGCATTATGATCTTTACCTACGGTCTTGATAAGCTCGTATTTTGGCAGGGCATTGTTGCGCTTTTGTAAATATTCTTGCAGTTGTGTTTTAGGATCTTTTAAAGAATCATTCGGATTGATTTCGTCAAGTAATTCTTTAAATAGATCCAAAATAACCGTATTGATCGTTTCTAAATCAGAGTCTAATAAAATAGCACCGAAAATCGCCTCAACCGCATCTGCTTGAATAGACTCACGTCGATAACCGCCACTCTTTAATTCTCCCGAACCTAAAATCAACACCTCGGATAAATTTAGCATAATGCCGAATTTTGCCAACGTTTGACCGCGCACTAGGTGTGATCTAAGGCGAGATAACTTTCCTTCTTCGACATAAGGAAAACGCTTGTACAATTCTCGAGAAATAACCAGACCTAAAATACTGTCACCCAAAAACTCAAGACGCTCATTATTTTTCTTACCCATGCTTCGATGCGTCAATGCAAGCGTTAACAGCGATAAATCTTTAAATTGATAGTTGAGTTTTTGTTGTAATTTTTCCATCTATAATGACGCAATAATAATTTATTACTTAAGTTTGTATGTTTTGGCAAGAAGACACTAAAGAAGAACATTTTACGCTTCCTGAGGCTATTCAAGAGGTTAGCTTTAAAATCCAGTCAAAAATACTGCCCATGGATCATCATTTTTTACTGGCTGAAGCACTACTAAAACACCTGCCCTGGCTAAGAGATGCTAATGCCGGCATTCATGATATTAGTGTGGCAGATGGCAATGGCTGGGAGCAAAATAAAGAAGGTGGATTTTACTACCCTTCAAAACGCTCTAAACTGACTTTACGCCTCCCTACTGAGCATATTGAAGCTGCTAAGGAGCTGAGTGGAAAAACACTAAATTTGGGTGACTATCAAATCAAAGTGGTTAAATACATTGGTACAAAGCTACTGAGCGATATGCCAGTTTTGTTCGCCAAACAAGTTGCTTGTGAATCAAACCTCAGTGAAGATGATTTTTTAAAATTGTGTTTCGAACAGTTGTCTAAATTAGGCATTCAAGTTAAAAAGATGATGGCCGGCTTAGAAAGTAATATTCAAACTGATATTGGCAAAATTCATACTCGCTCTTTAATGCTAGCCGACCTTAAAAAAGATGAATCAGTACTATTACAAGAAAAAGGCCTTGGTGATTATCGCCTATTAGGTTGCGGGTTATTCGTTCCTCAAAAAAACATCGAAACCATCGAAAGCTAATTCTAGACTTGTGCTGATCAAGTTTTTAGACTAGAATCTTCAAATATCTACAAAAATACTCTGGGGAGAGGTTATGCGCATACTGTTTGCTAGTTTTTTACTCTTGTTGTCAACTTATAATTTTGCACACGAACACGAGCCTTCGGGGGATTACCTAGGTGCCAAGATTGTTGATGAATTGCCTAATTGGTTCAAAGCTACTTTTATGGATTTTTCTGAAGATTTGGAAGAGGCCGCTGATGAAGGAAAGCATGTGATGATTTACTTTCATCAAGACGGCTGCCCCTACTGCGCAAAATTAGTACAAGATAACTTTCATGATAAAAAGCTCGTTGCCAAACTACAAAAGAACTTTGACACCATTGAAACCAACATGTGGGGAGATCGCGAACTGGTTGATTGGCAAGGAAATGAATTAACAGAAAAAGAATTTTCAACACAAATGAAAATTCAATTCACCCCTACCCTAGTCTTCCTAAACCCTAAAGGTGAAACCCTACTCCGACTCAATGGCTATCAGTCTATTGAAAAAATGCATGCAACACTTGACTATATTGCTAATAAAACATACCTCAAGCAAACCTATGCTAGCTATCTAAACAACCTAAAGAAAAATAAAACAGGTACGCTAAATGCCCACCCTATTTTTGAATCTGGTCCGCACATGCTAGCCAGAAGCCAAACCATGCCGGCAGAAAAATATTTAGCTGTATTTTTTGAGGAGCCTAATTGCAAATCTTGTGATAATTTACACAAAGAACTCATGCCATTAAAAGACACTCAAGACTATTTAAGTCAAATGCAAGTGGTGCGCTTTAACGCACTATCTGATGAAAAACTAATCACCCCTGCAGGTAAACAAACCACCGCCAAAGATTGGTATGACGAACTCAATCTTACCTACAAGCCAGCGATTGTATTTTTTGATAAAACCGGCGAAGAAATCATCAGACGGGATGCGTTTTTCAAAGCGTATCACACCCACGGCATCATGACTTATGTGCTCTCTGGTGCCTACAAAACTCAGCCAAACTTTCAGCGTTATTTAGAGGATAAATCAGACAAGTTACGCGAGCAAGGTATTACCGTAGATCTTTGGAAATAGATCTAAAACTTCAACCCAACCTTAACCGCCAAGCTATCCGAGTATCCTGCATCAACTGCCTCAGTTCTTTCGTAGCTGATTGAGCTATCCCATTCATCTTTAGTGTATAGGTCTGCACCTAAGACAAACTTCCAGTTTGAATCGGCTTTGTTATCAAGCTCTAGCTGATAGTTAGTCGTCTCATTGTTGTAATGCATATTAACCATTGATGAGCCTGAGACATCTGCACCATATTCAAACTTCATAAACGGTCTGATGTTGCCGTTTTGGATTGGGATTAAGTAGTCTGCATCAACGCCTGCTGATAGCACGGTTGAGTCAATCGTTTGCTCACCATAGGTGAGTGCGGTAGCACCGCCTGTTTCAGAGTAGCCATCATACCAAGTGCGTGAAGCGTACAATTTGCCATAAGGCGATAAAGAGAAGCTGCCTACGTTAACAGTCTTCTGCTTAAACATTAGCGAGGTAAAGAACTGATTAGCATCGTGTGCACCTATTAAAGTATCTGAGCCATCGATACGAGTCTTATCTACGTTGATATGACCATAGCCCACTATTGCTTGTGCCAAATCCTTATCATTTTGTCTGATAACACCATAAGCAGAGAGTGAGTAGCTGTCTGCATCAACGGTAGAGTTATTGGTGGTATCAGCATCACTCTTACCAATACCTAACACTACACCAACAATATGCCCTGCATTGTCTGAGGATTGATTGTCATCTTTGATGATTCTATCAAAACCTAGAGAGATGTTCTGAGTCTCAGAGTCTTGTGCAGATGAGTTCGAAGTAGAATATGTTTTACCTACGGTAATACGCCCTTCAGTCCAAACGTTCCAGTCGCCCATTACTTTGGTATTGCTGGTGGCGTTAAGCACTTTATCAATCGTGTCTTCGCGCACCTTGGCAAATTCATTATAAGCAACACTACTTAAGCCTTGTTTGGTGTCATCCGTTATGGCACTCACTTCTGGTGCTTCACCGTTTTTAATGTTGTTACGTATTAATTTAACAAACTCATTATTTAGCTCTAGCTTACCAGGTTTAACATAAGCGGTGTTCATTAGCTTATCTACCGTCGGGTTAGCAAAGTTAAGTCTAATACCTTGATGTGATAAATTACTACTACGAGCATTAACGCTTAGCCAACTCAATCTATTATCAACTGCATTAAGGCTCATCATTACAGCGTCGATAGCAACGCCACTCATAGATTTAATACTTGTATTTACATCTATTTTGCTACCTGGATTTAATAAACAAATCCAAATAAATTGAGCGTCATTTGTGTTGGCATTGTTTGACGAATCAGTAAACATTCCAGATTTCACACTAACTGTAGCTGTAACACCCTCTGTAATTGGCGTTAACGTTGCTGTGTAAACGGTAGATGAGGTTGCACTAAAACTTGAGAGCGTTCCATTGCTTACCGTAATGTCATCAACAGCAAAGTTAGAAGTGGCTTTATTAGAGGTAAAAGTCATTGTCAGTGTTGCATCGTCTGAGGTTGAGCCATTTGCAACACTACTAGCACCACTGGCAGTGATGGTCATTGTTGGTCCGGTTGAGTCGCCAGATAAAGTGGTAAAGTTAAGTGTGGTTGTGTCACTAATACCTGCATAAGAGTTTGATGAAGAATCATCAAAAGCAGTTGAAGCAATTTGTAAATAATAACCCGTTGAATTGTCTAAATCAACTGCTGGGTTAATGGTGATGGTGGTCGAACCTGAACCTGATATATCTGAAGTTACATCAAAGGTTTCTACAGTTGAGTCATCAGAGGTTTTTTTAAGGGTAATGTTGCCGCTCTCAGCATCAACCGCTTCGCTAAAAGTTAGAGTAATGTTGCTACTGGCATTAAAGTTATTTGACCCATCAGCAGGTGAAGATGAGGATAGAGTTGGCGCATCTTCATCCAAATCAGTTACTGTGATGGTGATAGATTGAGTGCTAGCATTACCAGCAGTGTCGGTTGCTGTGGCGGTAAAGCTATAAGAGGATTTAGTCTCATAATCAGGGGCTGAGTCAAAAGTAACAACGCCTGTTGATGAATTAATACTAAAAGATGCTGAGTCGCCACCACTGATTGAATAAGTAATTGTATTGGTGTCTGTCGCGTTAATATCAATTGCAGTGGTTTGGTTTTCAGCAACGCTAGCTGTAGATGATGAAGATACGCTTGGTGAGGTGGTATCTCCAATAACGGTAAAGTTCGATGTTGCACTACTTACATTTCCAGAAGAGTCAGTTTCTTTAACGTTGAACTGATAAGTTGTTCCATTAGCAACAGTCGCTGTATAACTCCAAGAAGTTCCACTAATCGTTGCTGCTCCTAACGAGGATGCTGCGTTAAACACTTCAACGCTAGACCCAGATTCATTAGATCCTGATAATACTAAAGCAGTATCATCTGTAGCATCTCCAGAACTAAGCGTGCCTGTAATGCTTCCCACATTATCTGTAGCAGCAGAGAACACGGCAGTTGGCGCATCTTCATCCAAATCAGTTACTGTGATGGTGATAGATTGAGTGCTAGCATTACCAGCAGTGTCGGTTGCTGTGGCGGTAAAGCTATAAGAGGATTTAGTCTCATAATCAGGGGCTGAGTCAAAAGTAACAACGCCTGTTGATGAATTAATACTAAAAGTAAATTCGCATCATAAGTGCACAACTAAGTTTAATTAGCAATGGTGTATTTTG
>JACKQG010001435.1_pt1 | contig 33009 bp, 35 predicted proteins | sample 8237621 | NCBI WGS metagenome assembly JACKQG01 (sample SAMN15677084, study PRJNA649215) | marine metagenome | biome: marine; feature: Black Sea; material: saline water; isolation source: suspended particulate matter (SPM) from the Black Sea western gyre | collected 2013-06-09/2013-06-10 | depth...
AATTTTGAAAAATTTCAACGCCTGAAGATCAGCGGCTTTGTCAGCCGGCAGGCGGCAAAATCACTTGCAGCCCAGCTGCAGCAGGAGTTTAAACTGGATAGTGTATGGATTAAGCCGGTGGGGTTTTAATCGGCCCGCGGCGGTAACGCCAACTGTATTTCACGCCCACCAAAACCATGCACCAGATCACCTGCACGTATCGTCACCTGTTGCAGTTGAGCGGGAATGTTCACCCCGCTTAAGGAACGTGTAAACGGCTGCTCCGTTTCATGTGGATGATACAGTACACGGGTCGCCAGGATAGCCCCGTCAGCGGCGACTATTTGCCATTGATTAGCATAATGATCCCAGCCGCTATCGGCATGCCGCACGGTCACGTGGAAGGTACAACTACGGTTACAGCTTACTGTGGCATCGATTACATCCGCCTTTGCCGCATACAAGGCCGAACTACTCAACCACAACAGCAGCAAAAGTCCCTGCTGGATCATCGCTTCAGCCAACCAGGCGCATGGTTGGAACCTGATTCTGTTCTCGGATGTTTAAAAACAGCGGTAGATTCTGCCTGAATAGATCAACCAGATCAGGATCAAAATGCTTTCCTTTTTCCTGCTCAAGATAGTCCAGAATTTTTTCCAGCGGCCAGGCTTTCTTATACACGCGCTCACTGCCGAGTGCTTCGAACACGTCCGCCAGCGCCGTAATTCGACCATAGATATGAATCTCCCTGCCGGCAAGTCCATTCGGATATCCACTGCCATCCCATTTTTCATGGTGCTGGGCAGCGATGATCGCAGCGACTCGCATAACCGGACGGTCAGAATGTCGTAGCAATTCATAGCCAATCGACGCATGGGTTTTCATGATTTCCCATTCATCTTCGTTGAGTTTGCCAGGTTTGAGTAAGATCGAATCGGGTATCGCCACCTTACCTATATCATGCAGCGGTGAAGCCATTTTCATTAGCTCGATATCTTCTAGCCGTAGGCCTGACAGCAACGCCAGCTGTTCGGAGTACTCTGCCACGCTTTTCACATGGTTGCCCGCCTGCAAGTTGCGGGTTTCACCAATCTCTCCCATGCGGAAGATCAGTTCTTTCTGAGACTCGATAATATCTTCACGCGTTTTCAACAGTTTGGTGGCATCGAAACCATAAGCTGCAATCAGTTCGGTGCCCGGTATAGGGTCAAAGTTGAGCAGGTAATGACTACCCTTATCATGAAAACTCAACAGTTCCAGACCATGCTCTGCATTAAAATCCGTATGATCTTCAACTTCATGTAAATCGTCCATTGAGCGCAGATTGACCAGGATATTTTTTGCCGCCGCGTTTCTGAACACCAGATCGCCATGCCGGTTGAACAGATAAATCGGTTCCGGGTTATGTGCTGGGATGAGTGAAAGGTGATAGTTATTTCTGGCTCTTTGCGCATTAATGCCGAGCACTTGAAAGAGTGGACAATAACCGCTTGCTCCGGTATAGATCAGCCCTATACCGGCGGTAAGCAAAATCCAGTCGTTCGAACTGGAGGCAAGACCGAGCAGGATAATGCCTGCTAGCAGTCGGATTTGATGTTCGTATGGGAAAAGATTCCGCATGATTTAATGCTCAATACTCAGGGTTGCATTTATGTTGGACACTTTTTACGCAAAAAGATCCTTAGATGTTAGTGGATTAATTCGGTTAATTTTCTAAAAGTGAGATATTTCTCATATTTGAGATTTTCCTATTGTGTCTCTAATCCCCTATTAAGCAAGACTTTATTGCTCGAATTTCTAGATTTACAGTACTATTGTTAAACGATTTACCTTTAACGACCTCATCATGACACTCGAAAGCGGACTCGCGTTCTTTCTGGCCATCATCATCTTCGCCATCACCCCGGGGCCGGGTGTATTTGCGCTACTAGCTCGCGCCATGACACAGGGCGCTATGTCCTGCTTTTCGCTCGCTCTCGGTATGACCATCAGCGATATTATTTATCTGGTTTTTGCCTGTCTCGGTCTGGCGGTGATTGCCGAAAACTGGAGCGGGCTGTTTAGCGTGATTCGGATTGCGGGGGCGCTCTATCTTATTTATCTGGGCTGGAAGATGTGGAATGAACGCGCACCGATTGCTGGCCGTACGAATCCTGCTACGCTGCAAAGCGAATGGAAGAGCCTGTTGCAGGGTTTTCTGATTTCGGCCTCCAACCCCAAGGTGATTCTGTTTTATATCGCTTTTTTACCCACGTTTATGGATCTGACGGTACTTTCCACAGAAGATATTGGGGTGGCCTCGCTGCTGTGCCTGGTCGGCCTGATGATCGGTTTGATGGCGATCGCCTTCAGCGCCTCGTGGGCGCGGCGCTATTTCCGTTCCGAACGGGCAATGACCGGATTAAACCGGGTGGCCGGCTCCATCATGATCTCGGCCGGTGTCTATCTGGGTACGCGTAGCTAGTATTAAAAAGTCACCGGAAAGCGACCACTGTGATAGAACGCATCCAGCTGGTTACGGTAGCCGGTCAGATCATAGCCATTGTCCTGCAACCATTTTTCGTTATAGCAGGTATGCTGATAACGCTCACCGCCATCACACAGGAGCGAAACCACGCTACCGCTCTGCCCCTGCTGATGCATTCTGGCCATTATCTGGAAAGACGCATACACATTGGTTCCGGTTGAGGCTCCACATTGCCGGTTAAGCAATTTCTGCAAAAAGTGGATCGTCGCAAAGGACGCTTCATCCGGCACCTTGATCATATGATCGATTACACTGGCGATAAAGGAAGGCTCGACGCGTGGACGCCCGATACCTTCCACCCGTGAACTTTTAGTGGCGGTCAGGCTGCGATCACCGGTCCTGTAGGCGTCATAAAAAACCGAATGCTCAGGATCGGCTACACATAACTGGGTGGAATGCTTACGGTAACGCAGATAGCGCCCGAGTGTTGCCGAGGTACCACCGGTACCGGCACTCATGACGATCCAGTATGGCTCCGGATAACGCTCACAGGACATCTGCTCAAAAATGGAATCGGCAATATTGTTATTGCCTCTCCAGTCGGTGACACGTTCGGCATTGGTGAACTGATCCATGTAATGCCCATCCAGCTCCTGCGCCAGACGTTGCGCTGCGCTATAGATATCGCCGTTATCGACTAGATGACACTCACCCTGATAGAAACAGATCTGATCAATCTTCTGTTGCGACGTGCCTCTTGGCATCACCGCAATAAAACGTAATCCGATCAGGCGCGCAAAATAAGCTTCGGATACCGCGGTACTGCCGGAAGAGGATTCGATGATCGGTGTGCCTTCCAGAATATAGCCATTGCACAGACCGTACAGAAACAGCGAGCGCGCCAGCCGATGTTTCAGGCTACCGGTGGGATGGGTCGATTCATCCTTCAGATAAAAATCGATGTCCGGCAATGCCGGTAATTCGACCTTGATCAGGTGGGTATCGGAAGATCGCTGAAAGTCGGATTCTATCCTGGCTATGGCCTGATTGACCCATTCACGCATAATTTTTCCTTCTTCTCATAGTAGTATTTTGTCCAGCCTAAGGTCGGGAATCGCTGCTACCATTAACCCTCTCAAACCGAGGCCGTTATGTTTAACCGAAATCAGTTCATCATCAGCTACTGCACCATTGTAGCCTTCGCCATCCTGTATGAACACCAGCCATTATTGCCGTTACTCGCCCAACAATGGGGGATTTCGCTCAGTGATGCGGCACTGCTAACCACCGTCACCATGCTGCCGCTGGCGATTGCACCGCTGATCTACGGCTATATTCTGGAGCAGTTTTCGGCACGTCACATGCTGATGGGCGGTTTTACATTATTGCTGCTGAGTCAGGCCATACTCTCGACCGCACCGGATTATCCGATCTTTCTGGTATTACGTGCTATCGAAGGACTGGTGCTGCCGGCGATATTTACTTCGCTGATGACCTATACCTCGGCCAGCGGTGGACAACAACATGCACGCCGCAATATCGGCATTTATATCGCGGCAACCATCGTCGGTGGTTATTGCGGACGTACCCTGACCGGTTTTGTCACTAGCCTGTATGACTGGCAAACAGCGTTCTGGATGTGGTCTTTTCTGGCCCTGGTTGCCGTTCTTGCTCTGTTCAGACTGGATTCCGATCCGCGCAGCAATCTGGTCAAACCATCGTTTGCCGAGATTAAGCTATTGATGAAAAAGCCGGTCAATCGTGAAGGCCTGCTGGCCGCCTTTCTGCTGTTTTTTGTATTTGCTGCGATGCTCAACTTCCTGCCCTTCCGTATGCTGGAGCTCGACCCGGAGATCACCACCCTGGCCATCTCGATGGTTTACACCGGCTATCTGATCGGCATCGTCATTTCTCTGTCTGCCAGTCGTGTGATTGCCTGGTTCGGCAGTGAGCGTAAAACCCTGCTGGTCGCTGGCGTGGTTTATGTAGCCGGTACCTGGCTGTTCATGTCGGACAGTATCCTGCTGCTGTATCCTGCGATGTTTATCTTTGCAAGCGGGATGTTTACCCTGCATAGCGTGCTGTCCGGTTACCTGAATCACCTGGAGCCTGCGCGAAAAGGGATGATTAATGGCCTGTATGTTTCGGCCTATTACAGCGGTGGTGCACTCGGCTCGTTTTTACCGGGTCTGGTTTACCAGTCGGTCGGCTGGACCGGGTTTAGCCTGGTACTGATGGCATTACTGCTGGTGCTGGGTGCCGTGCTATGGTCGATGCCACGGAATGACAAATTAGCCCCTAAGACAACAACGCCACACTCTTGACCTGGGCAAACACCTTTTTACCCGGTTCCAGCTTAAGCTCCTGAGCGGATTTACGCGTAATCCGGGACAGAATCGGCACCCCGGCAGCGCGCAGCTTGACTGTCACCTGAGCACTTCCTGTCGATAGTATTTCATCCACGGTAACCGGGAAAATATTGAGAATACTGGTTGCACTCTGATGCTCAAGGGTCAGGCTGACATCACGCGCCATCAGCCTGACTCTGACCATTTCACCCAGCTGCAGGGGCTGCGCAGCGAGCGTAATGACACCGCCAGCAAACGCCAGCTGCATCAGCTGAAACTCGGGATCGAACCCGGAGACATCGGCACTGATAATTGCCGAGGCCTCCAGCTCATGCGCCAGCGGCAGATCGAGGCGGGTAAACAGTTGCTGTATCTCACCGCTGGCGACCACCTTGCCAGCCTCCATCAGGATCAGATGATGCGCCAGCTGGGCCACTTCTTCCAGCGCATGACTGACGTAGATCAGCGGTATATCCAGCTCTTTATGCAAGGCTTTCAGATAGGGCATGACTTCCAGTTTACGGCGCTGATCGAGTGCCGCCAGCGGTTCATCCATCAGCAGTAAACGCGGGCTAACGGCCAGCGCACGCGCGATGGCCACGCGCTGGCGTTCACCGCCAGACAGGCTATGCGGTTTACGCTGCAGTAGATCCTGAATACCGAGTAGATGAACCGCCTGTTCGAGTGATATTTTTCGATCTGCCGGTTTGATCCGCTTCAGGCCATACTCAAGATTACGCAGTACATTCAGATGTGCAAACAGACTGGCTTCCTGAAACACATAGCCGATCGGGCGCTGATGCGGAGCGACAAAATGCGCTCCCTGTTGCCAGTTCATATCACCCACCTGCAGCATCCCGTCGTGATCGAACTCAAGACCCGCGATCGCCCGCAGTAGCGTGGTTTTGCCACAGCCGGAAGGACCAAACAGTGCACACACCCCCTGCGCCGGGACACTGAATGCAGCATCCAGCACAAACTCTCCACGCTGCAAAAGGAATCTGGCCTGAATGCTGGCCTGACTGTCGGAATGAGTTCTAGCTGGCATGTCTGACCAGACGAAAACGGCGATTGAACCCATACACCGCCAGCAGCATCAGAAACGACATCAGCAACAATCCACCCGAAAGCCAGTGTGCATTGCTGTACTCCAGGCTTTCCACATGATCATAGATCGCGATCGAAACCACCTGGGTTTCACCCGGAATATTGCCGCCGATCATCAGCACCACACCAAACTCACCCACGGTATGGGCAAAACCGAGTACCGCTCCGGTTAAAAAACCAGGGCGGGCCAGCGGCACCACTACCGTGAAAAATCGATCCAGCGGTGAAGCGCGCAGGGTTGCCGCCACCTCCAGCGGTCTGTGCCCGATCGCACTGAAAGCATCCTGTAACGGCTGTACCACAAACGGTAGCGAGTACACCACCGAGCCGATCACCAGCCCGCTGAAACTGAACGCCAGCGGGCTGGCTCCGAGTGATTGCAGCAAACCGCCCAGCGGGCCGTTCTGGCCGAGCATCAATAGCAGGTAAAAACCCAGTACGGTAGGTGGCAGTACCAGCGGCAACGCAATGATCGCTTCCAGTAAAAATCGGTAGCGCCATTGGGATCGGCTCAGCCACCAGGCTAGCGGGGTGCCGATAATGAGCAGAATCAGGGTTGTGATAAAGGCCAGTTTCAGCGTAATGCCGAGCGCCAGTAAATCAGACTCGTTGAGCATCAGGGGGTTTCGTAGCCAGAGCGTTGAATCAGGCTGCGCATCTGATCGCTTTTTACAAAAGCGATGAAGGCGCGTGCCGCGGGCTTATCCTTTAACAGCACAGCCTGTTGATCGATCGGCGCGTAGCGGTCCTGTGGCACGTGCCAGAAAGAGCCTTCGATTTCACCGCTTGCATCGATTACCTGCGACAGCGCGACCAGTCCGAGATCGGCATTCCCGGTTTTCACAAACTGAAAGGTCTGACCGATATTCTCACCCTGCACCATGCGCCCGCTCAACTTTTTCCACAGTCCTTTTTCATCCAGTAACTGTTTTGCCGCCCGCCCATAAGGGGCCAGACGCGGATTGGCCAACGCCAGATAGTTAAAATCACCCTGTTCGAGAACTGTTCCGGCAGAATCCACCTGCTGTGGCAGCGGACTCCATAGCACCAGCTTGCCACGGGCATAGGTAAAGCGGCTGTCGGCGATGATCCGTCCTTCCTGTTCGAGTAAAACGGGGCGCTCGCTATCGGCCGCGAAGAAGAGGTCGAAGGGCGCTCCATTTTTAATCTGCGCGTAATGCTTACCAGTCGAGCCCGAACTGATTTTGACCCGGTGGTCGCTGGACTTTTCAAACTCCTGGGAAATCTTTTTCAGCACCTGTACAAAATTGCTGGCCACCGCAATGCGCAACTCATCCGCAGCCGACACGCTGTTGAAGACACTTAACAATACAAGCAGGATGAGTTTTTTCATGGGGGTCGGTTCAGCTCAGAACGCTGATCATACACCACTCTTTATTCTACGGAATTCAAAAAGTGGATTTTGATTCGTGGCGATGACACCAGTTAAGCTATCATGTGCCCTGTTTAACGCTATCCATCCGGTTTTTAATGATCACCAAAATTCTGTTCACCATTGTTGTCGTTCTCGGCACCATTATTTTTTTTAAAAAAACACGTGGCCAGCAGGTTGCCAGGTCTTCCGCACCTGCCGTGATGAGCGAGGGACAGAAAATGTTTCGTCAGGGTGCCTACCTGTTCATGATACTGATGGTGATCAGTGCGATTGGTATATTTGTATTCCGGCTGGGCGATGATTATGCGACGGTGAATGTGCATGTGATCAACACCCAGACCGGTAAACGAGTGACCTATCAGGCTGAACAGAAACAGATCAAATCAGACCGCTTTAAAACCGTTGACGGTAAAACCGTGTTTGTCGCCGATATCGAACGGGTTGAGGTTGAGTCTGAGTAAAGCGGGCGCTACAGGCAGCCCGCTGAGTGTCCTGTCGTTACACTTCAACCGGGGATGGCTTCACCTTCCAGATTTTTGTGGCATAGTCCTGTATCGAGCGATCGGATGAAAACTTGCCCATGCGCGCCACGTTGAGTATCGACATCCGGTTCCAGTGCGCCCGATCCTGGTAGGCATGCCCGACTTCATCCTGACATTCCACATAGGCTTCATAATCTGCCAGCACCATGAACGGATCAAGGTTTAGCAGATTCTCGGTGAGTGGCCGAAACAGTTCCGTATCCCCATGTGAAAACAGCCCGCTATTGATCAATTCAATCGCCGTGCGCAGCTCTGCATTGCTGTTATAGAAGTCACGCGGTCGATATCCACGCTGCAATTGCTCATGCACCTGATCGGCGGTGAGACCGAACAGGAAAAAGTTTTCCGCACCCACCTCTTCACGAATCTCGACATTGGCACCGTCCAGAGTACCGATGGTGAGCGCGCCATTCATCGAAAACTTCATATTGCCGGTGCCGGAAGCTTCTTTGCCGGCCAGTGAAATCTGTTCCGACAGATCGGCAGCCGGGTACAGTCGCTGGCCATTTTTGACATTAAAGTTGGGTAAAAAAGCCACCTGCAGAGTGCCCTGGATCTGCGTATCCTGGTTAATCACCTCTGCCACCGAATTGATCAGTTTGATGATCAGCTTCGCCATCTTATAACCGGGTGCCGCCTTACCACCAAAGATAAAAGTACGCGGCGTGACGTGCAGATTCGGATTCGCCTTGATGCGGTGATACAGGGTAATGATATGCAGCAGATTCAGGTGCTGACGCTTGTATTCGTGGATGCGCTTGGCCTGCACATCAAACAGCGACTGTGGATCGAGCTTGACCCCGACCTCTTTTGCCAGCCAGTTTGACAGATCCTGTTTAGCCGCCGTTTTCACCTGCTGCCACTGCTCCTGAAAGCTGACTTCATCCGCGAACGGTTCAATTTTTTGCAGACAGGATAGATTACTGATCCATTCTTCACTCTGACAGGAATCTGTAATCAACCTGGCCAGACGCGGGTTGCTCACCACCATAAAACGGCGTGGCGTCACACCATTCGTAATATTGTGAAATTTCTCCGGCCACAATTCACAGAAGTCTTTCATCACGGTCGATTTCAGCAGTTCGGTATGCAGCGCCGCCACACCATTCACCGCATAACTACCAACCGTCGCCAGGTGCGCCATACGTACTCGCTTTTCGCCATGCTCATCGATGATCGACAGGCGTGAAATCAGCTCATTGTTGCCCAGATAACGTATCCGCATCTGATCCAGGAACTGCCGGTTGATCTCGTAGATGATTTCCAGATGGCGCGGTAACAGGCTCCCTATCAGCTCAACCGACCAGGTTTCGAGCGCTTCCGGCAGCAGCGTATGATTGGTGAACGCGAAGGTATTGCGGGTAATATCCCACGCGCTATTCCATTCCAGATGGTGTACATCCATCAACAGGCGCATCAGCTCCGGAACCGCAATCGCCGGATGCGTATCGTTCAACTGGGCGGCAAATTTTTCATGGAAACTCTGCAGCGGCTGCCCACTCTCCAGATGCAGGCGTATCATGTCCTGCAACGAGCAGGTCACAAAAAAGTATTGCTGCTTGAGACGCAGCTCTTTACCCACCTTCGGCTCATCGTTCGGGTACAGAACCTTGGTGATATTTTCAGCACCGACCTTGGCATTCACCGCACCATAATAATCACCGGTATTGAAGGCCTGGATATCGAAGGACTTGGGTGCCTCCGCCTTCCAAAGTCGCAGCAGATTGGCGTTACCCACGCCGTAACCGAGGATCGGGGTATCGTAGGCCACGCCATCCACCATCAGTTCCGGTGTCCATTTCACCTTGCTGCGTCCGTCATCGTGATAGCGTTCGGTGTGTCCGCCGAAACACACGGTATAGCGTAGCTTAGGCCGAGGTAACTCCCAGGGATTACCATTCCTCAGCCAGACATCGCTAATCTCCACCTGCCAACCGTTTTCTATAATCTGGTCGAAGATGCCGAATTCATAGCGGATGCCATAACCGATCGCCGGAATCTGCTGGGTGGCCAGTGAATCCATGTAGCACGCCGCCAGCCGACCCAGGCCGCCATTGCCCAGCCCCGGTTCTTCCTCCTGCTCGATAACGATGTCATCGAAGTTTAGCCCCAGCTGATTACCGGCTTCGCGCGCGGCATCCATGATTCCCAAATTGATCAGATTGTTCGCCAGATGTGGCCCCAATAGATATTCCGCAGAAAAATAACACACCGTGCGGGCACGTGTAAGCTGATAGCTGCGCGCGCTGTTGACCCAGCGATTGAGCATCCGATCGCGCACCGTATAAGCCGCAGACATATACAGATCATGCGCTGTAGCAACTTCAGGATAGCGTCCCTGTGAATAAAACAGGTTATCCACAAAAGCGCGTTTGAGACCCTCCATGGTTGAACTGGTACGGGTATGATCATCGCTGATGGGGCTAACGGCGGGGGTTTTGATGTCCTTCATAGAGTTCCTCGATATGCTTGATCAGCTCCAGTTTCTCCAGAGCTTCCTCATTTAGCTAAGACATGAGCATTTTTTCAGCAGACATTACATCAGCTTCTGTTCTGCTTCAATGTAACTGCGCTCAAGCATTCAAAATAACCGGGGTTTATTAAAATAAATTACCCTGTCGCCTGTTATTTGTACTTTTCAATCTCGCACACATAAGGCACATTAAAGCCTGAGGACAGGAAAGTCTTTTTTACCTATATCAGCCTGAACAATAAACAACAATAATCCTCTGCTAGAGTAATGACCCTGTTAACCATCATTGCCGCTTTTTTTATGATCATTGGCGCGCTCACCCTGAGCTATTCGCTGATCACAACAAAACAAATAATTGCCGCACTGCCCACCGGCATCGTCAGCTCACGCTGGCTTGTGTTACGCAAACTGATTACTTTTTTCATCCTTGCCTATGCTGGTTTTTTTGTTTTCACCCTGCTGTATGGTGCTGACACCAGCATCTGCCTGATCGCCATCGTTTTCATGCTGGGAGCCGGTTTCGTACATCTGGTTTGCCAGCTGGCACTAATAACGGTACATGATATCAAGCGTATCAGTGTGCTGGAGCGGGAGAGTACCACCGATGCGCTGATGGGTATTTTCAATCGACGCTATTTCGATGATGCGATCCAGAATGAGTTTAGCCGCGCCAGACGCTATCAACTTGATCTTGCACTACTGGTGCTGGACATTGATCACTTCAAACGATGTAACGATAACTATGGGCATCAGGCCGGCGATCTGGTGTTAAAAGCGTTCGCTCAACTGATCCAGCAGAATACCCGCAATACCGATATCGTGGCTCGTTATGGTGGTGAAGAGGTCGTTGTCGTGTTGCCCTCAAGCGATCTGTCTGCCGCCAGAATCTGTGCAGAAAAACTGCGCGCCTGCACTCAACAGAGCATGATTAGTATTGATCAGGATCTGACCATCAGCATCACCGTCAGTATTGGCATCGCCAGTATCAACAGCACGATGGATTCCAGCAGAGAGCTCTTTAAGCAGGCCGATGCAGCCCTGTATCTGGCCAAACAAAGTGGCCGTAACTGCATTCGAACGCAACAGGATGTGCTAAATCATCAGACCTGAATATCCATTCCAAACACATCCTTCAGGTATTGTTTAAACTGCCGGTAGCGGCGCTGTAAAGCTTCATCCGTCAGCGGCAGCCAGCTTTTTTCTATCCGCCCGGCTTTCCAGTTATCGGTATCTGGGCTGGATAGCCAGGCTATCCCGCGCGCAGTGGCCTCTGTATCCTGTGATCGTGCAACTTCAAATCCGCTCAGATTAGCGAGTGCCTGACACACGTAATCCTGATTCGATAATCCGCCGCTGATGTCAATTTGTTGCAGCCCGGTTTTTATCCGCAACATGCTCTGTATGTTCATCGTCAATAGAAAAACAATACTTTCGAGCACAGCGATCACGGCCTGTTGAGGGTCACTTTGAATACCCTGGCGGTCAATGAAGTGCGCTTTAATATCGCTGCGCCAGAGCGGTGAACCGATATTGCCGACCGCATTGATGAAGACGGCCTGTTGACCATCGCCGCTAAGTTTTGTGAGTAAAATCTGGCTCACATCCATATCCGGGTAGCATTGCTGCAGCCACTGGATCGCCGATGCGGCACCATTCACCGTGCCTTCGATATAGTAACTGGCTGCGTTCTGGTTGCTGGATGCAATTCCAGCCAGTAACCCGCTGCGTGTAAACGCCGGTATTTCCAGTAACGGTTTGGTTACCGGGGTTAATACAAAAGCACCGGTTCCCAGATTGACACGCAGGGCCTGGCTGGCCGGCTCTCCATCACTGTATAAGGCCGCCGTCTGGTCACCATTCACAGCCGTAATGGGTATCCCGGTCTGCTTAATGGTTCCATAGTTGTAGCTGATGGGTCGACACTCGGGGAGTAGCGCTGGCGGCATTGAAAACAGTTGTAGCAGTTGTGCATCCCAGTCACGCTGCTGGAGGTTGCACAACAGGCTTCTGCAAGCATTCGCAATATCAATCTGGATGTGCTGTTGATCTGTCAGGTGATACAGCAGATAACTTGCAAGCGGCGTTATCACACAATCCTGTTGAGCCAATGCCTGCTGAACATTCCGGTTATGCTGTAATAACCACTGCATCTTGGAAACGCTGTAGTGCGGGGACAGGCGTAATCCGGTTTTAGCCTGTATTAATTCTGCCTGTGACTCAAAACCACTAAGCCAGTCAGCGGCGCGTGTGTCCTGCCAGCTGAGAACCGGACTGAGCACCTTGCCAGAGGAAGGTTGCCAGGCCAGAATACTGGAGCGCTGGGTGGCCAGCCCGGCACTTTTAATATTTACCCGGGTGGCCTGCTGCGCCGCTAACACTTCATCCAGTACCGCTAAAATCGAGGCTAGAATTTCTACCCCATCCTGCTCAACATGCTGCGCATCGATGCGCTTTAAAGTGATACGCCGACTCGCACTACACAAAACGGTGCCAGTCTCGTCATACAGCAGCGCGCGCGATGAAAGCGTACCCTGATCCAGCGCCAGACAGGCTGTTGCTGGCGGGTTCAAAGGCTGTCGACCGGGCTAATGGTGAGTTGAGCAGTATCCGCTATCGCCTTGCTGGCGGGTAAAGAGGGCTGCAGTAACTGCATCACCTTGAGCGCTGTTGTTCGATACACCGTTAACTTCCCACCGAGCATGGAGATTACGCGCGGCTGATAGCGGCGATCGGTTTCCAGCACGATGTCTCTGGAACGTTTAAATGCGGCTTTAGCACTCGCCGGCAGCACACGCAACCCCGCCATTTCAGCGATGATCTGAGTATCTCGCCCGGGGAAATACTGACGATAGATGTTCAGCAGGTAATTTTTTTCCTGCTCCAGCACCGTCACTGTCGAAGGGTTACCATGATAGCTATTCTCGGTCGTGCCAAGCAAAGCTTTACCTTTCCATGGCAGCAGAAAAACAGCGCGACGATCCTGAGTGGCTTCCATGTAAAAAGCCTGCTGTATCGAGGCGTTTAACACCAGATGGGCACCCTGTACCAGCTCTGGTTGCTGCATCTGTGATTGCGGGGAAATGCGCTGATTCAACGAGTACACCCAGGGACCGCTCGCGTTCACCATCACCCTGCTGCTAATTTCTTTTTCGGTGTGGTTCTGTCGATAACGGATGATGAGCTGCTGATCCAGCATGGTAGCCTGCAGCATTTCGGCATTGCACTGGTATTCAGCACCCAGTGATATGGCTGAAGCCAGTACCGCCCGGGTTAATGCCTGATCATCGGTCTGCGCATCCTGATACTGGAATACCGCTTTAAGATTTTGGGTCGTGAGGCCTTCGAGTCGATCCCAGTACGCCGGTTTCAATCGATGATATAAACTGTGTGGCTGCAGCCCGGAAAGTAACGCATACAGGCTCAGCCCTGTATGCAGGGCCACACGTGAACGACTGGTGCCAGAGTAAACCGGGATATTGAATGTCTGTAGTGTAACCAGCTCCGGTGCCAGCTTTAACAGCAGTTCGCGCTCCTGCAGGCTTTCCCGGACCAGCGACCATTCGAAGGATTCAAGATACCTGAGACCACCATGGATCAGTTTGCTCGACCGGCTTGACGTTTCCAGTCCGGGTTGCGCATTTTTTTCCAGCAACAGGCAGCGGTAACCCATAGCAGCTGCGGCCTGCGCGACTCCGACACCATTAATTCCAGCACCGATAACAACGATGTCATAGCGATCATTCTGCATGCTAAATGATCCCTGGTTACTGGGCTGTTATGCTGGGGGGAGGGATTTAAAAATCATAGCTCTCATCGACCATCTTACTTTCCTTTTTCAGCTCGCTGTAACGATTGGTTTCAATCAGCTCTATCCCCAGATTGGCATAATGCTTGACGTCTTCCGCTTTATTAATGGTATACGCGACCCATTCCCAGCCGCCTTTCCATAGCTCAGCTTTTTGCTGCGGACAAAAGTCGATGTCGACAAATAGATACTGCGGTTTTAGCTCAACCGCCTTTTGATGGTTTTCTTCTGACCACTCCGGCAATACCCAGCCGACCGGAACAGCATAATTCTTTTTGGCGTAGGCGACGGCTTCTTCATCGAAAGAAATCAGCACAACCTGCGACTCTATTTCGCTCAGTGCTTCGAGTGTGATATCGACGGCCTTGAGTCCAAAGTAATTGATACTGGCAGATTTCAGTTCGATGAAACAGGTCACATCCGGCCAGTCTTTGAGTAAACCGGCAAACTGCTCCAGTGAGGCGATGCGGCTATTCGGGAACTTGTCGCCAAAGCGTTCTGCATAACCGGCAGGTATCTGCTTTATCTGTTCGAAACTAATGTCCGCCACAATAATCTGTTTACCGCTGAGCTTGAGCAGATGTGCATCGTGGCTTAGTAGTGGGATACCATCGGCGCTGATATGGACATCGGTTTCAACATAACCGGCTCCGGATTTAAGCACATGGCTAAACCCTTCCAGGCTGTTTTCAGGAAAAGAACGTGGTTGTCCACGGTGTGCGACAAGTGAAACTCGTCCAGTCATGACGGCTAATCCTCCTCAAAATTTTTTATTAGTATAGATCAGCCGCCTCTGCGGAACATTATTATCTTGCAAAAAAAAAGCTTATCTGTGGTAAGCAGATAAGCCCTAAATGGCGTTTAAAATACACGCCCTGTTTTCAGCTGTAAATCTCTGGTAGCACTATTTGCTTGCGCCCCGTTCAGTTCATGTAGGCTTTTGCTTCTTCCCCGGGGTTCGGCAGCCCGGCGATTTTCCACAGTTTCAGGCAACTGCCAAACTGTGCCTTCAATTCTGCTTTATCCAGCCCGACCGAGCGGCATACGGATCTCATCGGCGGTAACGCGCCGAGTCGCAGATATTTGTCTCGAATCATCTCTATCAGCAACCAGTGCTTACTGGTCAGGGTAACCTGGGCCTGCTGTGCTTTTCTTTCGGTAAAAGCCGGGCTCCACTCATGCGTATCGATTAGATAGCCTTCGTTATCGAGTCTTTCGTAGGTCTGGTTATCTGCTCTGATTTTGCCTGTATCAATCGTCAACATGGTCTATTTCCTCAAATGTATGTGCACATTGTATGCATTTAGAGTATTACTTAAAATGATAAATAATGATTTAATATCAATTAAATTAATATAGAATTGCGCCATGGATATACGTCAATTGCAGGCAATGATCACGCTGATCAATTCCGACTTCAGCGTTTCGGCCGCCGCTCAACAACTTTTTCTGGTGCAGTCGGCGGTGTCCCAGCAGCTTAAACGGCTGGAGCAGGAACTCGGCACCCCGCTGTTTGTACGTAAGGGGAAGCGCCTGACCGGCTTAACCGAACTGGGCTCTCAGGTGGAACGTCAGGCGCGTGAAATTCTGACCGGGGTGAGCAATATCCAGCTCATGGCGGAAGATCATCTAAAGCTTGCCCTGGGGGTACTGCGCATAGGCTGCACCCATACCCAGGCACGCTATATTCTGCCCCCGGTAATCCGCGCTTTTAATCGTACTTACCCGGCGATAGAGCTGCAGATCCATCAGGGCAATCCACAGCAACTGGTGGAATGGGCGGGTAACGACCGGGTCGATTTCTCCATCTGTACGGAAGAACTGGGGCAATCCAGCAAACTCGAAAATATTCCCTGTTATCAGTGGAATCGAAGCCTGATTACGCTGCCCGATCATCCACTGCAAGCTATCCGAAAACCAACGCTGGAGGATCTCTGCGCTTATCCGATCATTACCTATGTGGTCGGCTTTACCGGTCGTCAGCATTTTAATAGTATTTTTGCCGAGGCCAGATTGCAGCCGAATATCGTTTTGAGTGCGGCCGATACCGATATTATCAAGGCCTATGTTCTGGATGGACTGGGAATCGGAGTGATTGCCAGTATGTCATACGATAAAAATTTCGATGCCTCGCTCAAACGGCTCGACCTGAGTCATCTGTTTCCGTGGGAAACAACGCGTATTGCCTACCTTAAAAATAAATATATCCGGCGTTACCAGCAAACTTTTATCGATCTGTTTATGGCGACGATCCGGGATGAGCGATCGGATCGTTTCAGGCCGTGCTAATCCCCAGTTACTTTACCACGCAGCTGCTTTTTGCGACCGGTGAGCGTTTTGCTATCCATTCTTTTATGACGTGCATTTTTGCTGGGCCGGGTTGCTACCCTTTTTTTGTCGGTCTGGGCAACACTTCGGATCAATTCAGCTAAGCGCTCCAGCGCATCTTCACGATTTTTTTCCTGGGTACGGAAACGCTGCGCCTTGATGATAATCACCCCTTCCTTGCTGATACGGTTGTCCGACAGGCTTAACAAACGCTGTTTATAAAAATCCGGTAGCGATGACGCCTGGATATCAAAGCGGCAGTGAATCGCACTCGAAACCTTATTTACATTCTGCCCGCCCGCACCCTGAGCACGAATCGCCGTCAGCTCGATTTCGCTATCCGGAATACTCACGTGGGTCGATATTATCATCGTTATTGCCTGCGCTCTTTCAAGCTGGCGCCTGCTTCAGGCATTCGTTCCCTGACAGCTCTCCAGATCATGCAAAATCCCATTTTCTATATTATAAATCCAGCCATGCACGGTTAACTCCGCACCCCTTTTCCAGGCGTTCTGCACGATGGTGGTATTACAGACGTTGGTGACCTGCTCCTGCACATTCAACTCGCACAGACGATCAAACTTCTGCTGGAACTCAAGGCCCTGCAATTTCTCCTCATGGAAGCGATTCACATCCTTGATATGGCGTAACCAGTTATCGATCAGGCCATGTTCCAAGGTTTCCAGCGACGCCTTAATCCCGCCACAGCCATAATGCCCACAGACGATGATATGCTTTACCTTCAGCACATCGACCGCAAACTGCATCACCGACAGGCAGTTCAAATCGGTGTGGACCACCAGATTAGCGATATTGCGATGGACAAAAACCTCACCCGGCGGTAAATCCACAATCTGATTGGCCGGAACCCGGCTGTCGGAACAGCCGATCCATAGATATTCTGGTGCCTGCTGGCGCGATAGATTCTGGAAAAAATCAGGATCCTTTTGTCTGATCGACTCCGCCCAGCGATTATTTTGATCAAACAGTTTCTTTAATTTACTCATTTTTTACAGCAGCTCTATGCGGAATTTAGCGAATCCTAACATTTTTTATTATGTGTTCGTGAAAAACAGCCGGTAAAGGTGATTCCATCCCAATTTAGACTATATTAGCCCGCGAGTTAAATTTACAATCGTGCTCTTTATTTCCGCTATCGTCACAGTTGCTGTACATTCAACCGTTTCGATACCCAGTCACAACGAGAACAGATCAATGAGTAACACACTCCGGGAGCAACTGCTGAAAGCAGGGCTGGTGAATAAGCAGCAGCTTAACAAGGCCAAACAGGATAAACAGAAGCAACAGAAACAGCAGCGCAATATCAAACACAGCGCAAGCGATGAGGCACTCGAAAAGTCACGCCAGCTGGCAGCACAAAAGGCCGAACGCGATCGTGAATTAAACCGCCAGAAACAGGAACAGGCCCGGAAGAAGGCGATCTCGATAGAGATCGATCAGCTGATTAGTAATAACCTGATCAAGCGCGATGCCAAATGTGAAATCGCCTATAACTTTGAACATCGCAACAAGGTTAACCGGCTGTATGTGAACCCTGAGATGCGCCAGCAACTGATTCAGGGCAAACTGGGCATTGCCCGTATTGAAGGTCGTTATGAACTGGTGTCGCACTCGATCGCTGAAAAAATTCAGCAGCGTAACGAAAAGCGCGTAATCCTGTTTGAAGCGGAAGTCACCACGCCTGCCGTCGACGACCCTTATGCCGAATTCCAGATCCCGGATGATTTAATGTGGTAAGCCGACGCATGCCATCCATCTTTGCGCGATGCAGGCTCCGTATTTGCAACCTTTGCAGTAGAGACATGCATGAAACATCTGCCTGAAACTATCGTTGAAAAACTGTTTGATCTGATCCTGCAGCAGCGCCCGCTGGCCTTTCTTAAAATGGATCTGGACAGCACTCTGATCAGTGCGGGTGGCCAGCTTGAAACCTTTGGCCTGAGCGAGCTGAAGGAAGGTGTCTCGGTCAGGAATCAGGTCGATATACTGACCGGTTTGCTGGAACCGGAAAACCTGCCCATCGATTTACCTTTTTTAGAAACACCCTCCGGTGCCATCGCCGATGTCTATCTTTTTTTAAAACACGATCTGATCTGGGTACTGTTCCTGGATGCGGAAGAAAAGCAGAAAAATCAGCGCGCGGTACGCCAGAAAGTGAACGACCTGCGCTTAACCCACCATCGTCAGTCACGCATACTCAACCAGTATCTCGGTAAAGAAGTTGCAGAGCGGCTCGAAGAAGGGCTGGAAAATATCGAAAAATCCGGTGAACGGCGCAATCTTACCGTGATGTTTGCCGACATCCGCAACTTTACCTCGTTCAGTGAAAACACCTGTCCGGATGAGGTTTTCTCCGTACTGAATGTCTATCTCAGCACCATGATTCCGATCGTACTCAGCCGGCGCGGTGTACTCGACAAGATTATCGGTGATGAAGTAATGGCGATTTTCGGTATGCTGCCGGATGAAACGGAAGGCCCCAATCAGGCCTATGAAGCGGCGGTAAATATGCTGCTGGCGATTGAAAACCTGAATCGCCAGCGCCAGCAGGATGGAGAGCCGCTGTTACAGATCGGTATCGGCATGGCCACCGGGCCGGTATCACTCGGCGTACTCGGCAGTCAGCACCGTAAATCCATTACCGTGATCGGCAATCACGTTAATCTGGCGGCGCGATTACAGGGACAGGCAGCCCCCAGACAATTGATTATCGATGAAACGACCTACCGCGCCATCAGTCGAGATAAAACCTCTTTTACCCATCAAAAGCTTGAGTTGAAAGGTTATTCCAGCGCGCTCGATACCTATCAGCTGGAACTTTCACAGCTCCCGAAGCTGGAGCAGCTGCTGGCCAGAAACCGCTAATAACGCTGTTATTCAGCCTCGTCTGCCGGAACCAGGTAGATCGGAACTGGTGATTTCCTGATCAGTGCTTCACTGGTGCTGCCCAGCAACAGCTGACTGATCATGCCCTTGCCATGTGAGCCAACTACGATAAAATCGGCGGACAGTTTATCGACTTCAGCCAGCAGCATTTCCACGGTAGGGCCCTGAATCATCAGCCCTTTGGCCTCAAGATCCTGCTGGCGAAAATGCTCGGCATACTCCTGCAGGGTTTTATGCTCGTGATGAAAGCGCTGCGCAATCTGATTGCGAATCTCGGTTGGATCGATCGCGTACATCGCGGCAGGATCATAATCATAGGTAATATGATCTGGATTCGGCTCGGCAACATGAATCAGGAAAACCTCTGCTTTCATCGCCTGCGCCAGGATCTCCGTCTGTTTCAACACTTTCTGGGTAATGTCAGAGAAATCGATCGCTACTAATATCTTCATGAAACCTCCTTAATCGAGCTTACTCAGCCCATTGATATAATTACTTTATACGTATGCCCGCTGCTGCCACAATGATGTAAATCAACGCACACTCCGAGTCAGATCAATACCGTCAGCGTATTTACTGCTGGCACAGCTCGGCAAACTGCGCAGCGGTCAGCTGCTGCAAATCCTGCGGAGCCAGTTCGATCTCCAGCCCACGTCGACCTGCACTGACATAGATGGTGGAAAACCCTGCTGCGGACTGATCAATCAGGGTTTTAAGCCGGGTTTTCTGGCCCAGCGGGCTGACGCCACCGAGCACATAGCCGGTCACTCGCTCGACATCCTGTCGCTCCGCCATCGCCGCCTTTTTAGCCCCTGCTGCTTTCGCCAGCCGTTTCATGCTGAGCTGACTACCGACCGGAATAAGCGCGACCGCGAAGTTTTTCGGCTCCAGCCAGAGTACCAGTGTTTTAAATACCTGCTGAGGCGCAATCCCGAGCTTTTCCGCCGCCTCCAGTCCATACGAAGCAGCGCTCGCATCATGTGCATACTGATGCACCCGATGTGGAATTGCGGCCTTCAGAGCGACATTAATGGCGGGCGTCATGCACAATAGTCCCGCTTCAGACACACTCAGGACGGTTCAGCATGCAGCAGTTTTCTGTGGCCCCATTTTCGACCTGTATGGTCGAGTGCTCGATATCGAAATGATCATGCAGATGTTGCTGTATCTCCAGCAGGAAGCCATTATCGATCGTCGTCTGGTCAATCACCAGATGAACGGTGAGTGCGGTTTCCGTGGTGCTTAAGGCCCACACGTGCAAATCATGCAACGCCATCACCGGCGCAATGGAGTGAAAGTAATCCCGGATGCCCTGCATATTGGTGCCGTTCGGCACCGCATCTACCGACAGGTTGACCGATTCCTTAAGCAGCTGCCAGGTGCCGATCAAAATCACCAGTACAATCGCCAGACTGAGTACCGGATCGATCCATATCCAGCCGCTGAACAGGATGAGCACACCCGCGATCACTACCCCCAGAGAAATCCCGGCATCGGCGGCCATATGCAGGTAAGCCGCACGGATATTCAGATCATGCTGCTGGCCCGCCATAAACAGCCAGGCCGTGAGCGAGTTAATCACCACCCCGATAGCCGCGACGATGATGATAATCATGCCCTCTACCGGTTGCGGATCAAAAAGCCGGCCGAAGGCTTCCCAGGCGATGCCTCCGAGCGCCAGCAGCAGTAACACCGCACTCGCCAGAGACGCCAGGATGGTGACACGGCGTAGTCCATAGGTGCGCATTGCGCTGGATGGCCGGGTCGCCAGCCGGTTAGCACCCCACGCCAGCAACAGACTGATCACATCGCTCAGGTTATGTCCGGCATCCGCGATCAATGCCAGCGAGTCAGCCATGATGCCGTAACTTGCCTCGATCACCACGAAGATCAGGTTCAAACTGATGCCAATCGCAAAAGCGCGGTTATAGTTAGCCGCAGGGTGGTGATGACTATGAGACATGGTGGCTATTAGCTTGAGACTTAAGGCGTTAAACCCGCACAGCGATCAGTTTTCCTGAATCAGTACAAACAGCACATCTCTAACCCGGTCATGCCATTTGTCGATGATCTCGGCACTGATATGGATATCCTTCTGATCCATCGCCATGGTTGACTCAACCTCACCATGGCTTCTGCCGGAGGTGCTGGTGGAGCTCTGTTTCATCGAAAAACTGGCTTCAATATCAATCGAAACGCCTTTTGACATGGCGATATAGCTCAGTCCATTTTTATACGCACATTCCTCCTGCGCGATCAGACCACGGATGTGGGTACCGCATTTGCCAACGAAATTCGATCCGGGATTGCTGACCCAGTCAGGCCTCGGATTTTCTGGCATTTTAGGCGCACTGGCACAGGCGGAGAGGAATAAAACTAAACTGATGATGATGGTCTGGCGCATGATTGAAACCCTTTTTCTAGTTAGTCTTGGATTTGATAACGAGCTCGTTATTTTGCGTAATTTTTGCGCTGGAGTATAGCAATAGGTTTTATTTATCTATTACGGCATCATCGCGATCGGTCGATCTGCTGCTTTTATCGGACTTAAAGCCCGCTCCAGCGGTGCGCGCTGATTAATCCTGATAAATTCACCTGCAAAATTACTATAGCCACACATAACTTAGTAGATAGATAAAATTAATAACATAACCTATATACTGGTTCTAAGCCCCCCCTGTTCGCCTCAACCTCATTTAAGAGATTAATCATGAGCCTTGCTTCTATATTTCCTTTTCTGTCCTGGTTCAGACTGATCAGTAAAGAATCCCTTAAAGCCGATTTTCTGGCCGGTTTAACCGGAGCCGTTATCGTACTGCCTCAGGGTGTCGCCTTTGCCACGATTGCCGGTCTCCCTCCGGAATACGGTCTGTATACGGCCATGGTGACACCGATTGTTGCTGCCCTGTTCGGTTCCTCCTTTCATCTGGTATCCGGGCCGACCACGGCAATTTCTATCGTGGTGTTTTCTGCGATAAGCCATCATGCCGAACCTGGAACCGCAGAATTTCTATCCCTGACCCTGACCCTGACCTTCCTGGCCGGCGTCTATCAGCTCGCTTTCGGCCTGGCCAGACTCGGCGCACTGGTTAATTTTGTCTCGCATACGGTGGTCATCGGCTTCACCGCCGGCGCTGCGATCCTGATCGCCACCAGTCAGATGCAGCATATTACCGGTATCCCCGTGCCCAAGGGTGAATCCTTTTTGCATATCTGGGTTGACCTGTTTCAGGGTAGCGCCAGTCTCAACCTGTATCTGCTGGTGATCGGAATGGCCACCCTGCTAACCGCCATCGCGTCCAAAAAACTCTTTCCTAAACTGCCCAACCTGCTGATCGGGATGGTGGTTGGTAGTGTTATCGCAGTAGTATTCAAAAACTTTACTCCAGATATCAAACTGGTCGGAGAGATTCCCGCACATCTGCCTCCTTTTTCTATCCCCGAGTTTTCTTTGGCGACCATCAAAATGCTCGCGCCGGAAGCTTTTGCAGTAGCACTGCTGGGCCTGATTGAAGCGGTATCGATCAGTCGTGCCGTGGCCACCAAGTCTTACCAGCGTATCAATGCGAATCAGGAGTTTATCGGACAGGGCATGTCGAATATTTTCGGCAGCTTCTTCTCCAGCTATGCCGGTTCCGGCTCGTTTACCCGTTCTGGTGTGAACTATGCCTCCGGCGCGAAAACGCCTCTTTCGGCCATTTTTGCAGCACTGTTTTTAATGGTCATTGTGCTACTCATCGCACCGTTGACCGCTTATCTACCGATTGCCGCGATGGGTGGGGTTATCCTGCTGGTGGCCTATAAGCTGATTGACTTTCATCATATCCGTCAAACCCTGAGCTTCAGTAAAACTGAGTCGACTATTTTACTCACCACCTTTTTTGCCACCCTGTTTCTGGAACTTGAATTCGCCATCTACCTGGGTGTTTTATTATCGCTGGTGTTATTCCTCGCCAAAACCTCGACCCCTGGCATACCGACTTTATCGATCGACGATCAATCTGAAAACAATCATCGAAAATTTATCGATATCAATAAAAAGCCGATCAAGCAATGTCCACAGTTAAAAATTATTCGTATCGATATGTCGATTTATTTTGGCTCGATCAACCATATACAGAAACGTATTACCAAAATTACCGATAATGAACGCATCTATAATATTCTGATTGTGGCCAGCGGTATCAACTTCATCGATCTGGCCGGCGCGGAAGCACTGGTCGCAGAAAACAATCGCCTCAAGTCTAAAAATGGCGGTCTGTATTTTGTCGATCTAAAGCCATCGGTGTATGAATTCGCGGCAAAGTCGTTTTTTATCAAGCAGATTGGCAATAACCATTTCTTCGACTCCAAGGCACAGGCCATACATCGTATTTATGCCCGCCTCGATCGCTCGATCTGCCTGACCTGTAACGCGTTAATCTTTAACGAATGTAAATAGAGAAACTTAGCCGAGCCAGGATTTTTTTCCTGTCCAGTAACTTTTCCATAGCGCAATATGTAATAGATTATTATGAAATTATTATCCATAAAACTAATCAGAGCCTACGCTGCTTTACTCTTGCTGCTGCCCCTGATTTCACTCTCGGCAACGGCACAGGAAGTAATTCAGGCCACCAGCACGGTGAGTCCAGCAGATAAATTTATCGCACTTTGGGAAGGCCGCATCGAGCGCTCGGTTAACAGTAGAAGCGAGGTAGAGGCCCGACTGTTGCTGGCGAGAAAAGATGTGGCGGAACAGGAAAAACGCTTAACCACCGAAATCAATGAAGCCAACGGAATTGAGGATCTGATCGGTAGATCCGGCTCTAGCGGTGTAGTCAGCGAACGCCTGACGCTGACATTGCAGCAGATCCGTAAACGCCGCAAATTGCTTGACCGGATGCTGACCGCTGGCCTGATTGCCGATCTGAATGAGTACCGCGCACGTCGCTTTGAAATTGAAGATAGCCTGCTAGGGCTGGCTGAACTGTTTGCGGAAAAGCAGCATAGCGTCGCTGAAACACTGCCCGAGTCTGAACGTAGAGCCTTTCTTGCCAGCACTAATAAACTGCTGGACAGATACCGCAACCTGGCGCGAGATGAAAAAACCGCGCTCAGTGAGCTCATCAGCATCGGTCAGCAGATGCAGGAACTAACCTTCAAAAGGCTGGAAACCCTCAACAAACTGCATCAGTTTATTCGTGTGCGTGCGTTCTGGTTACGCGATGGCAAACCGCTCGATGGCGATATCTTCAGCCGCCTGTTAGCGGAGAGCCAGAAGTTTGGCGTATGGCTTGCGCGTGCCATTTCTGACCCGGTTCGGATTCATCTGGGAGAGATGCTGTCGAGTCCGTTATCGATCGTCTACACCCTGTTTTTATTCCCACTACTACCGCTTGGCCTGTTTTTTGCGCGCCAGAAAGTGAGAGCCTTAACGCGCAAAATAAACGACCGTGTCATTGCAGAGGGGCGCAGCCTCGGGCTGGTTATTCTTGTCATCATTACCGGCTTTACCAGTGCCGCGCTGGTTCCGTTCTATTTTCTGGTGGTCGCCAGGCTGGTTGAAACGGCAAACCTTCCGGCTGGCATCGGACAGGTCGCCTCTACCCTGTTTGAGCACCTGGCATTATTTCTGTTGCTGTGGTTTCTGATCCGTTCATTCTTCGCGCGTCGCAGTATTGCCGAGGTGCAGTTTGGAATGCCGGCCAACGCCGCCAACTCTTTTCATGCCTCCAGCCGCTGGGTTCTGTTTGCTTACGTATTCTGGTTGCTGCCGTGGTGGATCCTGATTCAGCCTCCGTTCGAATTCGAAGCCATGCCGCGACTTTTTTATACCCTGTTCCTGCTAACGGCGGGGTTCGGCGTGTACTCACTGGTGCGGGTATCATCCCTCTATCTGCAGCATTCACTCAGCTTTATGCCGCTATCCTTTGTGGCCCGCTACTGGGGCACGATTGCCACCCTGTTCTTTATCCTGATTTCAGCCATTATTCTGCTGGATGTATCCGGTTATCGCTATTCATCGCGTGCAATCCTCGAAAGTCTGGCCGTTTCACTCGCGTTGCTAATGATCCTGCCGCCACTCTACCGGCGTACCATCGAAACCATCAGCAAGGTGTCACAGCTGAAACGCCCGGCCATTTCGGAAATAACCGGTGATGAACTGGAACCGGTCGAGGAAGTCACCAGCCGTGCACAAAACTCTATCCGTTTCCTGTTTGTCGTGGTTGGTGTGGTGTTACTGGCCCGATTCTGGGGACTGGATGCGCAGATTTTACAGACCCTCGATGAAATCAATGTATTTTCGGTGCGTGGTGGCGGAGAGCAGATGGAGTTTGTCACCATCGCCGATTTTGTTCGTGCAATTGTTATCTTTATCGCCACCCTGTGGATTTTACGTGCGCTACCCGGCCTGTATGAGGTTGCGCTGTTTCCGCGCATCAAGACCGATGAAGGGGTGAAATACGCCACGCTGACCATCTCGCGTTATATGATTTTCGTACTCGGTATCTTTTTTGCGCTATCTGAAGTACATCTCGATCTCGGTCGACTCGGCTGGCTGATGGCGGCCATCGGTGTTGGCCTCGGTTTTGGTCTGCAGGAAATCGTGTCCAATTTTGTCAGTGGCATCATCCTGCTGGTCGAGCGTCCGGTGCGGCCGGGCGATACCGTCACCATTGGCGATATGTCGGGTAAAGTTCAGCGCATTAATATCCGCGCCACCACCATCATGAACTTTGACCGTCAGGAAGTGCTGGTGCCGAACCGCACCCTGATTACCAGCAACGTCACCAACTGGACTCGCAGCGATACGGTCAACCGACTGGTGATTTCGATCGGGGTTGCCTATGGCAGCGATATCGATCAGGTCAGCGCGCTGTTACTGCGCATCGCAACCGATCAGCCCGAAGTCATGAAAGATCCCGAACCGACGGTTATCTTCATGAATCATGGCGAAAGTTCGCTCGACTTTAACCTGCGCGTATTCCTGCCCAGCCCGAGTGAATTGATGCCGTTACGCAATCGGCTGAATACCCTGATCAACAAGGAGTTCACGGCGCATGGTATCGAGATACCGTTTCCCCAGCGCGATCTGCATATTCGTTCCAGTAGCGTGCCGCTGACGGCAGTGATGGGTACAGCGGATAGCCCGCTGAAATCCTGATACGGAAAACTTTATGCATGCCTTCCCTGTGGAGTCGCGCAGGCATGCTTTAAAGCGGTGCTTATTTGTGGCGCTTGTCGCGAATAAAAAGAGCCTTTGAATTGGTATCGCCGATCTTGCGCTGTTCCAGATCAAATAGCTTGGTTGCCGTGACCAGTTCGCCCAGCTTGGCATAGCCATAGTTGCGCGAATCAAAATCGGGTGCCTGTTTGGCAATATTGCTGCCGATCGATGCCAGATCTGCCCAGCCACTTTCATCCGAAGCCACCTCGGCTGCATTGCGCAACAGACTCACCAGTTTGGTATTCTGTTTGAGCTCGCTGCTGGATTTTTTGACGATGGTCGGTTCTTCATCCGCGCGTGCACGTAGTACCTCGGTATAGATAAATTTATCGCAGGCTGAAACAAACGGGGGCGGTGTCTTCTGTTCACCAAAGCCGTACACGATCAGTCCGGCCTCACGAATTCTGGAAGCCAGTTTGGTAAAATCACTGTCACTTGAAACGATGCAAAAACCATTAAAATTGCCGGTGTAGAGCAAATCCATCGCATCGATAATCATCGCACTATCGGTCGCATTCTTGCCTTTGGTGTAGGCAAACTGCTGGATCGGCTGGATCGAATGCTGTAGCAGTACATCCTTCCAGCCTTTCAGGCCCGGTCCGGTCCAGTCACCATAGATACGTTTTACATTAGCCGTTCCATAGTTCGCAATCTCGGACAGCAGGCCATCGACGATACTCGGTTGTGCGTTATCGGCATCGATCAGGACCGCCAGTTTTTGTGTGTTTTCCATGAATTTTCTGTTTGCCTGTTGATTGAGGTTAGAAAGTTATCAGCAACTTTGGCACTGTTTTACGGGTATTTCAAATTATTATCCTGGTCCAGTTTTCGATTCAATCCTTTTCCGCCCATTCGCGCATTTTACGCTTTAACTTTTTCTCTACTTTTTCACCGATCTGCTCCCAGTCCTTTGTGGCGTCAGTACCCTCCTCATCTTCGGCCCATTGTTTTAATTTACGCATGACCTTAACTTCAAGCTTATCGCCAATTTCTTTCCATTCCTGTTCACGTTGCTTTTTGGCAGCGGATTTACATTTGACATGGGAGCTTCCACCCCAGATAGAAATAACGCCTAACAGGAATCCAAAATCATACCAGCCGCCCGTATTGCTGATTTCATAGACCGCGACGTTCTGATTGAAGACATGGATGAGAAGACTGATTAACGCAATGACTCCATGCCACAGCCCAAACCAGAACCCGGCAGGAGTCTCCTGAGTAAATTGAGCATCGCCCGCAGCGCAGGCCGTTAACAACAGACCAGCGATGATCAGGATTATAGATTTAATAAATGATGGGTATGGCGGTGGCATGGTCAACTCCCTGTAGCTGTTGATACGTACCTCGATTTAGAACTCATGTATTTGCAGCTTAATCTTGCGCACAGCGGGTTCATGGCTGAGCATTATGGTCACTACGGAGTAACGCTTCGGGCCTGGTGTCAATCGCCCGCAACCCGAATGTAACAGTCATTTAGCGGCCTCCTTTTACGCTACATAAGTCCTCTGCAGTAATAATAAATCCAGCGTGTTACTAAATTCCATGATTCAGATCATTAACGCTGCTAAGCGCAATTAGTCTGCCAGAATCAGCTGATTAAAATCAAAATGATAGATGGGACAACCGTCGGTATCCATTCACAAGTTTGCCTGTACCAGCTAAGCTGAAATCGCGCGCCCGGTTGCGATTAGTTCCTTTATCCAGCTTAGTCGGTGGTACTCAATTGGAGACGATACGGATAACCCACCGATGATTTCTATCACCGCTATCAGAGATCTGTTACACAGCTCCGACCTCGCAATGAATCCATTCATGATTTACCTGATTGCCGGAAAATAATAGTATATTTTTAACTGAATTTTCACTCGGCATGTGTCGATGAACCACTCAAGTTATTAACTAAACTTTATTGAAATTAAGGATTACACTTTTTCAAGGAAAAGCTCATGAATAAATTGGTTAAATTCTTCTTGTTGCTTCTATTTGTTCTTACTCCAATAGTGATTTATTTATCTGGATGGGAAGATATTGAGTTTTATAGCGATGATCCAAAAATAGGCCGCAAATATAAATTTAATCAATCCGTTGTTTTCGTGACAGGTTTTGACGAATATTTAGGCGGTAAGTTTCTTTTCAAAAATTATCCTACAATTATTGGAAAGAAAGATTGGTGGGTAACAGGTTATATTTATTTTCCATTATCCAAAATTAATGAGATTCCCCCTGATATGTTATTTGAAATTACGGAAGTGTTTTCAAGTGAATCAAAAGGATTTTTAGCTCCGGGCATAGAAATTAAATACTCTGTGTTAATGGATAATCAAAATAAGGAATATGCGAACGCGAAAGCGTTCTTGATGAAGACACAGCAACTAGAATCGAATAAATCAGCTCACAGCTTTACCAGGACAGTGGTATATGAGCACCGACTCTTTTTAAGCCTTCGAGTTGGCTAGTTCGAATTCCTGTACAGTGATACAGGCTCTGTATCACCGGTCAAAACCACGAATAAACCCTTCGCAGTTAAATTATCGTGCAGAAAACCGGTATATTCCAGCTTACTACACGAAAAAATTTCAGGCGGTTTCTTGCGGCGAATAATCCGGATGGGTTGCAATAAAATGCATCAGGACTTCTTTTAATTTCTGGACCTGTTGCGGATTGCCTTTGCTCCTGGCGATCTCAATATCTTCGATGATGATTCTGCTTATTCTGGGGACGCCATCGGGACTATGGATCAGATAGGATGCCAGCTCAGCGGCGATAGCATCTGGTACGCTTTCGTGCATGGCAATGGCTTCTATTTCGTCTTCGGTACATTCGCACATACCCATAATATCTTCCAGGCTTAACATGATTCAGCTCCTAATATTAAATGTTGTTAGTATTTAATAAGATCTGGTAGCGGCTAATTTCCTACTCAGTCAGTACCTGACCTTATCAACCTGCCTGAAAAATAATACTCTCCTGATGTTTTAATGCATCTTGCATCATCAACTACAGGGTTCAGAGTCAAAGTTTTTTGACTCAGGTCAAACAAGCTTACGACAACGCGAATGCTGCACAGATACATCTAAATACTGATTATTGATGTGGTCGATAAAAATAAGCCAATTGCCGGGATGCCACTGCCTATTTATACTTCACGTCATCAAATAATATTGAGACATCACCCGTGGAAAAGATATTTACAATTTTAATCCTGCTGGTTTTCAGTGGCCCTGTGTTGTGTGCCTCCACGCCCTTTGCCGATATTCATTTGCACTTTAACTGGGATCAGAAAGAAATTATTTCAGCACAGGAGGTGGTCAAACGCCTGCAAGCCCATAACGTCGTTCTGGCCACGGTTTCCAGCACACCTTCCGAGCTGGCCCTGGAGTTATCCGAAGCCGGGGGACCCTGGATCCAGCCGTTTTTCAGCCCTTACCTGACTCCGGCGCATCGTGACCGCTGGTTTCTTGATGAAACGGTTCTAGTGGAAGCCGATAAAGGCCTCGCCAGCGGACGCTATAAAGGCATTGGTGAATTGCATATATGGTCCGGCATAGGGCCTCGACGAGACAATAAGATTCTGCTTGGCCTGCTAGCGCTGGCCGATAAATACCAGGTTCCTTTTTTAATCCACACCGAAGCTTCCAGCCATCTGTTTTTCACACCCCTATGTCAGAACTATCCGAGCGTAAAATTTATCTGGGCACATGCCGGCGGCCGACTAAAACCGGCATCAATAGACCAGCTGATGCAACAGTGCCCGAATGTCTGGGTGGAGGTTTCTGTGCGCGACCCCTGGCGTTACCACACACTGGTCGATGATCAGAACCAGTTGCTGCCGGGGTGGCGGGAACTGTTCATTAAATATCAGGACCGCTTTATGACCGGATCCGATCCGGTATGGAATGTAACTCATGGCCAGCGCTGGGCTCAGGCCGACAACGGCTGGGATCATTATGATCAATTAATGGAGTTCCATCGACACTGGTTAAAGCAATTACCTGCTGAAGTGGAGACAAAAATACGCCTGACCAATGCAACAGAATTGTTAACCGGCAAAGTTTCTGGTGCTAAATTTTCAGTGGAAGGTGATTAGAAATACCGTAAACGTCTAGCCAACCGCAGCTGTTGAAATAAAAGCAAATTGGGGGCATCCATTAATTTATTTTGAACGCGACCTTTTACTTTGTTACCAGTCTTTCAATCGATGGGTGTCTCTGTTTTTCTGCTAAAGGTAACTTCCGGCTGATTACGATCATGAAAATTTTGCTGAATTCAAACTTGAACCCTGATAACAAAGTTAAAGGCGTTTGAGTAATTCGCTTTTCTTCAAATGGTATTCTTCATCCGTTAGAGCACCTATTTCGCGCAACTGTGCCAGTTTTGAGATCAATTGAATCACCGCGTCACTAGAGCCGAGGTTATCATTAAACGGCTCCGGCATCGATGGTACTGGATTTGAAGAGTTGTTTCGCACAGGCTCTGCAAAATTGTTTTGCTTAGGAGGGGTTATGTTACCGGCACCCGAAACAATCGGCAGACTGGATACGGCGATGGTTCCGAACTGACTACTAAACGTCAGCGATGTATTGCCGCCCTGTTGTTGACTGACACCGCCAATATTATGATTTAGTGTGTCATAGACCGTGACTTGACCATTCATCTCGATGGCAAGTCTATTGGGAAATACGGCATAGCGTATATTATTCTGTGCGCCACTACTAAATGGGCTACCCAGTCCAGAAGGCCACCACTGGTTACTGTTTCTCGAGCCTGGAGCAGGAGCAGGAAAAATCTGCGTATTGGCTAATGCATTGGAAATCTCGGCACAGAGGTTATTCACCGTCATTTTTAGGCCATAGTTAAACATGTCGCCCACCATGGTCATTCCGCCACGCATCCATTGACCCGAACCACCCAGCTCCGGACAGTTAAACTGGGCCATCGACCCACCGCCGTTATTAACCGCGATAATCATGTGTATCACAGCATCATTACTTAAATGATAACGACTGGAAAGATCGTTGACTAAATTCTGGCCTGCCTGGGTGAGCTGTTGCATGGTATTTCTCTATTAAAATTAGATGCTAAAGATGGGATATTGAATGCTATCGATAATTGAAAAATTTGCCGATAGTAGAAGTCATGTCTGATGAAACCTGAATAAATTTAACCACCAGTTGATCGTCGCTGATGAACCCAAATCATAACAGATTAAAACGCTTTAAGAAGATAGTATGCGCTTAATATGGCAACAGATGCGTAACAAATATCTTACATTGGCATCAATACCGTACTAAATGTTATTAACCTTCTTATCTGCTGTTGATCCGTCATGAGTAATCCAGTTGCGAATAAGCCGAAGGTCACCCATAACATCGCACATTACATCATTTGTTTCGCAGCCAATCTCTTTAGCTACTTTTGAACGGTAATCTTCATTCCAAAGTTCATAGATTAGAACAATAATTCCATGAGCAATTAGTTGGCTAAATGGACCGTTTTTCGTCATTCCACTTAACGCAAATTTTGTAGGAATTTCAGCAATTGCAGGTGCCCCTTTTCCGGGTGGGCCGTTACCAACTTGAAATAAACCCTCAGGATTCATTCCATCCATTTTTGATATGTCCTTTTCAGTGTTGCTCATTCCATAATTCGCCATACTGTAAGCAATATGGTATGCGTGAGATAACTTTTTAAACTCGAGAAGTGTTCTTAGCTGGTTGTCTGACATTACGTTTGCCTAACGCTGCAATCACCGGAATTTTGCGGCGCGTAGCAGAGCAAAATATCCGTGTGGATTGGCCTTGTTAAGCCTTTACGCGTAATTGTTGTGATAAGGCAGAACATGTAAATCAGACTTGTTTTGGCGAGACTGCCAAAGGTCATAGGCATTTTGTAGGCGAAGCCAGTGGTCTGCAGATGGTTTTTTAAATACCAGCTCTAAACGTAGTGCCATTTCTGGCGTTATTGAACCTCTACCATTTAAGACTTTTGAAAGTGTTTTACGACTAACATTTAAATGCTCTGATGCATCTGTAATGGTGAGTTCTAAAGGGGTAATTACCAGCTCTTTTAGAATTTCACCAGGGTGCGCTGGGTTATGCATACTCATTAGTGATAATCCTCATAATTAACTATTTCCGCATCTCGACCTATAAATCGAAATGTTACTCTCCAATTGCCACTGACAGAAACTGACCATATGTTTTTACGACTACCTTTTAGTTCGTGTAACCGTAAGCCGGGCAAATCCATATCCTGCGGGCTTTCTGCCTGATCAAGGTTGGTGAGTATTAACCTTAACTAGAGTTTAGAGCGTAGCAATCCAATCAACCTGTTTTCCTCAGGTTGATTTTCATTCCAACTGCTCTCGCTTTTCGTTACTTTATGCTGCTTTGAGCGTATTTGACTCAGCATGCTCACTTCCTCTCCAGTTTGGTGGTTCGAATTTTT
>JACKQG010001438.1_pt1 | contig 32979 bp, 27 predicted proteins | sample 8237621 | NCBI WGS metagenome assembly JACKQG01 (sample SAMN15677084, study PRJNA649215) | marine metagenome | biome: marine; feature: Black Sea; material: saline water; isolation source: suspended particulate matter (SPM) from the Black Sea western gyre | collected 2013-06-09/2013-06-10 | depth...
CATCAACACTGCGGCCTCCTAAGTCCGAGGCTTTCAACTTAAATACGAAAGAACCAAATTTACTCCTGATCGTGGTGATTATCTTTTGTCTCTTGCTGATCATGCGCGTGCTGCGATTTATAAAGGTCCTTGATTTGTTTGAGTACATGCTGGAGCCGATTCTGCCCTTTTTTGGAATGAGTCGGCGTGCAGCGCCTGTTACAGTGGTTGGTATGGTGGTTGGGCTTTCGTACGGTGGCGCACTGATCATTCGCGAGGCCACTTCGGGTAAACTTGCACGACGTGAGGTCTTTAACTCATTGGCTTTGATGGGACTTTGTCATTCTTTGATTGAAGATACCTTGCTCATGCTCGCGCTGGGTGCGAAGGTTGACGGTGTTCTCTGGGGAAGGCTTGTTTTTTCTCTAATGGTCATGTTTTTGATTGTACGTCTGCAGCGAGGGCGCGGACATGGAACTGTTCAAGGTCAAACTGGTCAGGAATTTCCAGAACAAGTATGATATGAGAAGAATGAAATTGCGAACAATTGTCACCCCCGTTTCCCGCAGGTGACGGGATGATTCCTGTAGTTCTGTAGAAGTAAAGGAGAAGAGGCAATGAAGATATCCCAATTCGGACATAGAATGACCAGTGGTCCTGGAATTCTCAGTTTGATGGATGATCTGGGTCAGGCCATGGCTGCCGGGGATAAGATTATGATGGGCGGCGGTAATCCCGGCCATGTTCCAGCCCTGCAGGATTTGATGGCCTCCCGCTTGCATCGGATTGCAGATGATCCTGAGCAGTTGAGACGTCTGATTGGTATTTATGATCCACCTTCTGGTGAGAGCGAGTTTGTCAAATCATTAGCTGATTTATTACGTCGTGAGTACGGTTGGGATGTGGGTCGGGAGCATATTTGTCTCACCAATGGCAGTCAGAGTGGCTTTTTTGCACTCTTTAATCTTTTGGGTGGACAGTATGCTGACGGGACTCGCAAAAAGATTCGTTTGCCCATGGCTCCTGAGTATATTGGCTATGCTGATCTCGGGCTTACAGATGACTTTTTTGTGGCGACTCGGCCCAGTATTGATTTACTTGCTGATAATCTGTTCAAATATCGGGTAGATTTCGATGCTATGGATATTGGTGAGGAGACCGGGGCGATTTGTGTCTCACGGCCTACAAATCCAACAGGTAACGTCATTACAGATCATGAAGTGGCTGAGCTTGATCGACTGGCGCGTCAGCATGACGTGCCGCTTATTCTTGATAATGCGTACGGCTTACCATTTCCGGGGATCGTTTATTCTGATGCCCAGCCATTCTGGAACGAAAACACAGTGGTCTGTCTTTCCTTGTCCAAATTGGGATTGCCAGCGGCCAGAACCGGGATAGTTATTGCACGACCTGAGATTATACGGGCACTGGCAGCCATGAATGCAGTCATGAATCTGGCCCCTGGCAGTTTTGGGGCTATGCTGACCATGGAGATGGTGGCCAGCGGTGAAATCCTTGATTTTGGAAGAAAAATAATTCGTCCATTCTATCAATCCAAGGCCGAAAAGGCTGTGGCCGGTTTTCAGACGGCACTGAGTGGGGTTCCGTACCGGATTCACAAACCAGAGGGGGCCATGTTTTTGTGGCTATGGTTTGATGATCTGCCAATAAGCAGCCTTGAGTTGTATGAACGACTCAAAAAGCGCGGGGTCCTCGTTGTCTCAGGCCATTATTTTTTTCCAGGTCTCTCTGGTCAATGGAAGCACAGTGTTGAATGTCTGAGAGTTACGTATTCCCAAGATGATGAGCAGGTGGCTCGGGGAATTACAATCATCGGAGATGAAGTAAGAAAGGTGTATGCTGTCTAGTTTGTGTGGGTGTCTTGAAATGGTCATAGGTGAGGTGCAGTAATGGGTTGGAGTTACAAGACAGTTCATTTCGGGCTCAAAAAAGAGGGACTTCTGGGCGGTGCGTTCCTGGATGAGGTTGAACTGGAAGTTTCGTTAAATGAGTATGGGAGGCTGGGCTGGGAATTGATCTCTCTGGTGGACGTACAGGATGGCCTGATGGCTGTGCTCAAGCAACCTTTGGGGCGAGTTCCTGAACAGCAGGATGAATTTCCGGAAATTCCACAGGAGAGTGTGGCCGAACTACCTGAGTTGGAAGATGAAGTTGATTCTGAGTGTGAAGTTTATACTGAAGGAACGTTTGAAGATGGGCATCTGCAGGCAGAAGAGGAATCACAAGACAGTGACGATGAGCAGGCCGAAACAACATCAACTGATGCTCGTCCACTTGATCCCGGAGCCATGCGTATCGGTTGACGTGCGTTGAGCATCTGGTTGGAGGGGGCAGGTTTGAATAACACTCGAATGGAGTGTAGTGCGTAAGAATTACTCAGTTTTTGAAGCGCGTGGGTAAAGAATATCCAAGTTTGTTTTTCGCCATCGTCTGTTTCATATTGCTTATCTGGTTCTTTTCTTTAAATATTAGTATGTTATACTAATCGTGCAATGGCTGGCATGAATGTTGGAAGTCTTTAATTATCTTCATTCTCCCCCTTTTAGCGCCTACTCGACTTGTTCGGATAGGCGCTAATTTTTTGCGAGGTGATAAATAAATGGAGACATCTTTTTGAGGGAAATGGTTATCTTGCGGTCTGCTGAAAGAATTTTCAAAAAGTCATAAATAAGACGGCCCAGCTGTTGGTGCACCATATAGGGTGACTGTGGCGCTTGTGGCATACGATATGCAGTGGCCTGTCTGCGTTTTCTCTTGACATCATTACTTGAGGGAAGCTATGATCTTATTCAGGTTGCTTTAAACCTCAGTAATCGTTTCCTGAGAGGAGGGGATCTGTCTTTATAGCAATCTGAGGTCATTCAGGTGTCCGCTTTGCGGACGGTAATAGGGAACGCCGTGTAAATCGGCGATGGGCCCGCCGCTGTGACTGGTGACAATTCTTGCTATGTGTATGCCACTGCAGCTGAATTTTGGTTGTGGGAAGGCGCAGGATGCGGTTGAACCGGAAGTCAGAAGACCTGCCTGAATGAGCGGCCTCTCCATGCTTGGGGGGGCGGCTGATTACCGTCGTGGATCAACGGTAATTGTTGCTGATCACGTGGATAATTTGGGACATCCTCGGATCGATGTTGTTTATCGGTCTGGGGATTTTTTTTGCCCGGATCATACTCTCATGGGTATTTTGAAAAATGAGTATTTTCGTTCAAGATGAAGACGTGCTCAAAGTTTTACCCCAGGCATATGGCTGATATTCTGAGGACAAAGTTTTGAGTGCGACCTGGCTTTTGGGTGAAAAGACAATTCTTCAAGGTAGCCTTATTTTTTTTCAGGAGGTTTTCATGCGAATCAGTGAACGGATCATGACTAAAATTGTTCTTACTCAGATCAAAGACTGGGACAGCTTTCAACGTATAATGCGTTATTTGCTGTAGAGGGAAAGAAACTCAAATGATCCGGGGGGCTGCCTGGTGGGCAGTCCCCCGGATCAGAAGAAGCAAAAGAATCAGCCCAGACCCAGAAACATGCCGATTTGATAGACGGCCACAGACAGTATAAAGGCAAAGACAGTATTGAACGCCATGGAAAAATAGGCCCATTTCCAGGTGCCTGCCTCTTTGGCAATACAGATGACCGTGACAAAGCAGGGGGCGTAGAACATAATAAACAACATGGCCGAAACAGCAATCACCCGGTTCCAGTGTGGTGACTCAAGTAAGCGATCACCCAAAGGCTGAGAGGCGTCTGCCTCAATTTCGCCCATGGAGTAGGCCGTGCCCAGGGTCGAAACAATGACTTCTTTTGCAGCAAAGCCACCCATGAGTGCAATATTGGTTCGCCACTCAAAGCCGGCCATTTGGGAGATCGGTTCCAGGCTTGTCCCGATTTGCCCGGCCAGGGAATGGCGCAGGGCTGCTTCAGACTCTATGACATCAATGGTTGTGAGTTGATCCTGAAGTTCTTGAGACGCTGTGGACAGTTCCTCTCCGGCTGTGGCATCTTCAGAGCTCTGGGTGATCTTTTCAGCATCAATGTCTGACATAATTGCTTGACGTTGTGCTTCAAAGTTTGCGGCCTCATCTTCTGGAAGACCTGGATACGTCATCATGGCCCAGAGGACAACGGAAAAGGCGAGAATTACAGTACCTGCCTTTTTAATGTACTGCCAGGTACGCTCCCAGGTGTGAATTGCCAAACCTTTGGCAGTTGGAAAACGGTAAGGGGGGAGTTCCATGACAAATGGAGTGGGAGCGCCCTTCAGGACTGTTGATCGAAGTATCTTGGCCGATATCAGGGCTACCAGCCAGGCCAGAAGGGTGAAAAACATCATGTAGCTGGCCTTGTGGTCGGAAAAGAAAGCTCCGATAAGGAGGGCCAGGACAGGAACTTTGGCCCCGCAGTTCATAAAGGGCACTGTGAGCAGGGTGGCCATGCGCTCCTTGGGTGAACGCATGGTACGTGTAGCCATAACACCGGGAACAGCGCAGCCACCGGCAATACCACCAGAAATGATGAATGGCATAACGGATGAGCCGTGCAGTCCAAATATCCGAAAAATTCTATCCATCATAAAGGCGACTCGGGCCAGGTATCCGGAATCCTCAAGAATTGAGATTCCAAGGAACATAAACATGATTAAAGGTACAAAACCCAGGACTCCACCAACTCCATCAATGACTCCCGAGATGAGCATTGAACGCAATGGTCCTTCGGCCATATTGTTGCGAACTGTATCACCCAGGAATACAAAAACATTTTCCATCCAGCCAACCGGGATTTCACTCCATGTGAAAGTGAACTGGTAAAGGCCGAAAAGGATAAGGAGCATAGCCACGGGGCCAAAAAACCGATTGGTGAGAACTTTGTCGATCCGATCAGTGATGTGAAGCCTGTCCTGGTCAAAAGTGTGAGTGACAATTCCCTGGCGGAGGATTGATTTGATGAAGCCGTAGCGGTGATCAGCGATGATTGACTCTGGAAAAACTTCTGTCGTCTTAAGCGTGTGATCAGATACGGAAGTGACTTGGCTCTCTATTGTCTGGGCTGTGGTTTTGGATTCATCCTGTCCTTTGGAAAGGATCAGGTCGTCGTGTTCCAGGTACTTGATTGCCGTATATCTCGATGGGTAACTCTCGGTGAGAAAATTTTGTTCATCAATGATGGCCATCAGGTCGAGAATTGTTTCGTCAAGATCTTCACCGTAGGAGATATGGGTGGGAATCCATGGTTTGTTTTCCCGGGCAACCTCCATGGCGGCAGTCATCAGTTCGTCCGTTCCCTGGCCATTACGGGCAATGATAGGTATGACAGGCACCCCAAGGAGTTCTGTGAGCTTTTCCGCCTTGATCTTAATGCCGCGATCCTTGGCAACATCGATCATATTCAGGGCGATAACAATGGGGATGCCAAGTTCTAAGAACTGGCAGGTGAGATAAAGATTGCGCTCAAGGTTGGAGGCATCAATGATGTTGATCACAACTTTTGGTCGTTGGTTGATCAGGTAATCGCGTGCGACAACTTCTTCTTCTGAGTAGGCCGTGAGCGAATAAGTGCCAGGTAGATCAGTAATTATCACATGTTGATTGTCGAGTGTTAAAGAGCCCTCTTTGTAGTCGACGGTGATACCGGGATAGTTACCAACATGTTGACGAGCACCTGTTAGGTGATTGAAAAGAGTGGTTTTACCGGCGTTGGGGTTACCAGCCAGGGCCATAAGGAATTTGTTCATGGAATTCTCGTGGGTTAAGGTGAGTGTATTGTTTTTCTGAAAAAAATAGGGCTGGCCGATAATTTTTTCAGATAGCCAAATAAGTTATGTTTGAGGGGGCTCAGTGCAGATCTTTTTTGGGTAAATCGCAGATATTGTCGCAACCGGAACAACTGCAACCACAACCACCGGAGGTATCCAGGTTGGCCGCTCGTTTGAATTGGCGATAAAGCTTGATGCCGATAAAAAAAATGCAAATGACAACAGCAATAATGATGGCAATAGTCTGGAACATGGTCGTTTTAGTTTGTAATTGTTAGGTGGTCCTAATTGCAAAGGCCAAAAAAAAACCAGGGGTACGATCTGAGTTGATCTATGGCGCAGCAATTAAGATATTTTTCATACTTTCATGATCCAGGCTCAGTGTACTTCCGTGTATTTTCAGAAGGCATTGTGAGCCACCCTGCTTTGGACAGATAAGTTCGACTTCTTCACCGGGGTAGAGACCCAATGCAGCCATTCTGGCACAGTGACTCCGGTCACCTGTGACTTTGCATATTTTTACACGTCCCCTGTGGCAGGCCTCGGACAAGGGGCTGGTCTTCCGTGGACACGTGGAGGTATTGCTTTTATTATGACTCCTGCTGGAGCAGCAGTATTTTTTCTTAAACACATTAAAGGTCATATGAACTCTCGTTGTTTGAAATGTTTAGGTACACCAAACTTTAAGGGCTGTCAACAATTTTTCAAGTCTTGTTTTCCTGCCTCGGGAGAGGTTTAATGAAAGAAAAGGGAGCTGGGCTGCCAGTTTGATTGATGTGTAAGTCTTGGGGGTCAATGTAACTCGTGTAAATCGGAGAAAAAATGAGTGTTGAGGTGCCTGGAAGATATACTTTGAAGACTGCCGAACGAAGGGCGGTCATTTCAATTTGTCTCAATATAGTTTTGGCTTTGGGGAAGGGTGTTGCTGGTGTTGTGTCGGGATCCACAGCACTTATCGGCGACGCCATCCATTCATTGACGGATGTTCTTGGATCCAGTGTGGTTTTTGTTGGAATCTGGGTGGCTGGACGGGAACATCCTTCGTTTCCGTATGGTCTTTACAAGGCTGAGACCCTGGCAACTTTGGTTACATCCATGGCTGTTATGCTGGCCGGTTATGAAATAGGCCGGCAAGCCTTGTTTGGTGTTTCCCGCCTCCCCAATATCTCGGTAGCCTTGCCAGTGACCATCGTCTCATTTCTCGTAGCTTTGAGTTTTGGGCTGCTTCAACAAAAAGCCGCGAAACGTCTTGGTTCGCCAGGGCTTGCGGCAGATGCTCGTGATTATCTTACTGATTCCCTGTCAACTTTTGTTGTTTTGCTGAGCCTGCTTGCTGCAGGGTTTGGCTATCAAGTTGATCGTCTGGCTGCAGGGATTGTTTCTCTCTTTGTTTTTTATGCCGGCGGGCAACTTCTGGTGGGGGCATTGAAGGATTTGCTTGATGCATCCATAGATCGTGAAACCGAACGCGAGATTATTCATCTGGTTGAAGATCATCCACGAATCACTCGAGTAAAGCAGTGTTTCAGCAGGGTTGCCGGGGGACGCTTTCTGGTGGATATGGATGTGACTATGCAGACCCCGTCACATAAGGTCGCTGATCAAGTTGCCGATTGGCTTGAGGAAGAAATTCAACGGCAATTCCCGAAGGTGGTTTTGGCCAGGATTCGTCCCCATTATGCTCTAGGCGAATTTGTTCGAAGGCTGACTCCGGTGACTGGTATTGACGGGGAGCCCACCACCCATCTGGCATCGGCGCCATGGTTTTTGCTGGAAACCATTCGTGAAGCAGATGGGGTGGTTGAAAGTCGGAAGTTGGTGGAAAATAAATATGCGCAATCTGAAAAGAGACGAGGCCTTCTGGTGGGCCGTTGGTTGCTGAGCTTGAAACCCGATGAGGTTGTTGCTTACGATACCGGGGGAGCGGCTGCTCTTTTGTTAAAAGAGGCGGGGGTTGACTTGGTTCAACCCTCTTCGTTGACTCTCACAACGATGTAGTCCGCTTCGTTGTTGCGCAGAGTTAACGTGCTGCCCATGACTCGAATGGCCACCGGGTCGTAGAGAGGTGCCCGACCCTTGATCGTGATGACGGTGCCAGGGACCAGTCCCATTTCCCGCATTCTTGTTCCCATTTCATCTTTTGCCTTGATGGCGACAATCTCGCCCCGTTGGTTTTTCTTCATCTGTCGGAGTGTTATATCAGTCATGTGGCTCTGTACCTTTTGTTAAAATAAATTGTTGGGCGCTCCTAACTTTCAAATATTTTGTCTTATAGCCAGTACGTGTTGGGAAGTCAAGAGGGTTTTGATTGACGGGTTGTTTGCTGAGTGAAAAGAGTTTGCTCAGCTCAAAGGAGCTGAGCAAGCCTGTCTGGATGATGGAGTTGAGCGGTGTCGAGTTACAGACAGGATCTGCCAGTTGTATTTGTCGTATTTTCTGATGTCAATTCCGGTCTGCTGTTGATCTTCGTTCGTGAGTAAGCTTTGGTCAGCATAGAAGCACATGGCCAGATTGTGCCTGTGAGGGGAGTTTCCTGAGGTGCCCTTTTTCTTGATTGAGGTCAGTGCCCAATAACATTTTCCTGTGTCAATCTGGTGTCAACTGTAAAGTCGCCTGCCTAGGTAAAGGGGGGGGCAAGATAAGCTGCTCTTGTAGAAGTTGCTGCAGGCTATGTGTGTCCCTGTGTTTTGCGGGTCGACTTTGTTGTGGGCTATTGCACAGTGAGTTTGTGTCAGTTTAATCTGCACCTGTGTTTTGTGGGCTTGATTTTGTATGAGACTCGGAAAACAACATCGTTTCAGCAAGTTATGTATTTGTTTTATTTCTGATGTTCTGGCATGATTTTTTCATTCTTATTTATCAGTAAGTTATGCGTATGACAGTAGTATCAGCATTGACCAGGAAAGGTCCAGTGCCTGTCAGTGAGATAAAGAGTGAGAAGGTACGGTGTTATGTCGAGGGGAAATGTTGTGGGTGAATTGTCGAGCAGTACTCATATTGCGTGTTCCAGTGGCGCACTGAAAATATGCTCGACATATTATGCTGAAATGGGTGGTTATCAGTTGTTGACTACTGAAGAGGAGGCTCGCTATAGCAAAATATTGAGAGATTGTTTTGGTCACATCATTCAGGCTATACAGGACGCTGATTGTACTATTGATGACATGCTGAAACTGCAGCAAGAATTGTCAGATTATAGCTTGAAGAACCCTGCGCTTCCGCCAAGGAGCATGATTTTAATGTTGGCCTGTACAGGGCTTTCTGAAGTGGTTAGCCGTCATCCGGATAACCAACTCTTGCTTGATCTGCAACAGCAGGTTTGGGGATGGCGTCAGGAGTTGGAAGCTGCCAAAACGATAATGATTAATTCCAATTTACGCCTCGTGGTTTCCATTGCCAAATATTATGCATATCAAAACGATATTTCCTTCAGTGACGTTATTCAGGAGGGGAATATCGGATTAATGCGTGCCGTTTTTAGATTTGATCCACGGCGTGGAAATCGATTTTCCACGTACGCTACATGGTGGATCAGGCAGTCAATAACACGAGCGTTGATGGATAAGAGCAAAACGATTCGCTTACCTATTCACTTTGTCGAAAAGAAAAAATTGTATTATCGTTCTGTTCGTGAACTGCGTGAGACTTTGCAGCGCGAACCCACTATCCATGAAGTGTCTAGGACGTCTGATATTCCACTGGCCAAGATTCAGGAGATTTTGCAGGGCGGCTGGGATACTGTTTCACTTGAAACACCAATTGGCAGTGACGGTACGTCTACGATCAAGGATTTTGTGGAAGATACAAATGAACTATGTCCATATGAGAAACTGATAGGAAGAGAGCGTAAAGATCAGATCAGACAAATCCTCTCAACTCTTAACGAGCGTGAACAGCTGGTTTTGAAGCTTCGTTTTGGTCTTGATAACAGCCCGGAACAGACACTGGCTGAAATTGGCAGAAAGCTGGAAATTTCACGGGAGCGTGTTCGGCAGATCGCAGAGCAGGCTATAGAGCGTCTGCGTCACCCCAGTCGAGCGAAGATCATTGCTGATTATGGAGAAGTTCAAGTCTGACGTGCCAAGGTGTTAACTTATCCTGGACTTCTGGTATTTGAGTCTCGTCCTGTAATGCTTGCACATCTTTGTTGGGATGGGTTGAAATAAGAAGGCGGGTTGATTTTGGTGAAGCCTGTCCTGCGTAAGGCATGAAAGGTCAAAAAAAACGGGGTCTTTGCAAGTTCTGCAAAGACCCCGTTTTGTATCTTGGTGACCCCAAGGGGAATCGAACCCCTGCTTACGGCGTGAGAGGCCGTCGTCCTAACCGCTAGACGATGGGGCCAAAATGGTGGACAACTATTTACTGGACAGTGGTATCCTTGTCAAGGATTTGTTGCCTGTTCCTTGAAAAAGGGTGCGGGATCAATCCTGGCCTTCACCGATTACTCTTCCAAACTCTTTGGCTGCTAACAGCTGCTCTTCCTGCTGGAGCAAAGCATCCTTGCTCTCAACACCTCTGATAAGAAGCTCGCTTCCGTATTCAACATCCAAAGTGTCGGCAAAACATTGGGCGGTCAATATTGAGGCGTCAAACACCTTTTTACCATGTGTGGCGGCTGTGGCCAGCAGGTGTAGTGTACGTTTGTCACCTTGCCGAAAAGATTCGTGTAAGAGATATTTTCGTGCCCAGCGAGCTTGGAAACGGTCTATGAAACACTTCATTTGACCTGATACATTATAAAAATAAATGGGAGTGGCCAGCAAAAGCTGATCCGCATGATCAACTTTACCATAGAGCGGCCCCATGTCATCTTTGATAATACACGTCCCTGTCTTGTTGCAACCTCCACAGCCTTGACAAGGAGAGATGTTCAGCGGGTTGAGACGAATAAACTCAACCTCATGCCCGAATTCTTCCAGACTGATTGCAATATGTCGTGCCAGAGTTTCACTGTTGCCGTTTTTACGGGGACTGCCGAGTATGCAGAGTATGTTCATGGGTTCGATGAAAGAGTTGAATTTTATAAATTGGGCAAGCGATTAAAGAGAGCGGTGCTTTTCTTGAGGCTGCTGGCAACCTCTGGGCTGAGAAATTCAGGTGCGCAGCGCCATGACCAGTTGCCCTGTGAAGTTCCTGGTGTATTCATTCTGCAATCAGACCCAAATCCCAGGATGTCCTGCAGTGGAAAAATTGACAGCCTTGCAATGGATGACATGGCCAGATAAATCAGGTCGTTATGGATTTGATTGCTGCTGTGGATCTCCTGGTTGGCGTGGGCTTTGATCTTCAAACGGTCCTGATTGGTGAGTTCTGAACTCAAGAACCAGCCAACAGTGGTGTTGTTGTCGTGAGTCCCGGTGTAAACCACGCAGTTTGATGTGGAGTAGTTGTGTGGCAGGAAGTCATTGTTCGGATTGTTATCAAATGCAAATTGTAAAACCTTCATCCCGGGAAACCCAAGGTTTTCGCGCAGGTCGTTGACAGCTTCTGTGATCTCACCCAGGTCTTCTGCAATAATTGGCAGGGGGCCCAGTTTTTCCTGGAGATCTGTGAAAAAAGATATACCGGGACCTGGCAGCCATTGGCCGTTCATGGCTGTCTCTTCGTGTGCCGGAGTAGCCCAGTAGCTTTCAAAGCCTCTGAAATGATCAATGCGGGCAATATCAACAAGATTAAAAACGGCTTGAAATCGCGCGGCCCACCATTTGTTGAGTTTGTCGTTTGTTTTTTTGTCTTTGCTGTGCCAGCGGTAGAGAGGATTACCCCACTTTTGCCCGGTCTTGCTGAAATAGTCGGGGGGGACTCCAGCCACATGTTCAGGTCGTCTGGAAAGTGGGTCTAAATCAAAGATATCCTGATGAGCCCAGACATCTGCGCTGTCTGTGCTGATGTAAAATGGAATGTCTCCGATGAGTCGGATGCCTGCGTGATCGGCATGTTTTTGCAGAATCCGCCACTGTCTGTAAAACTCAAATTGTTCAAATTCGTAGTAGCTGATTCTTTCTTGTTCTTCAAAACGCAATTGTTTGAGGGCAGCAGGGGTGTGGGCGCTGATGTCTGCAGGCCAGGTGTTCCAGCTTTGCCCTGCGAAGCGATCATGGCAGGCCATGAAAAGTGTGTAATCGTCAAGCCACGGGGTTGAATCCCTGAAGTCCGTGAAGGCTTTCTGGTTCATGTTAAAGCGGCTGTGGGCCTGTTGGAGGAGCTGCTGTTTGGCGTGAATGACCGGTGGGTAACTGGTATGGTATTTCGATGAATTATGAAAGACCTGTAAATCGTTTTTATTGATGAGCCCGTGTTCCTGAAGCAGTATTGGTGAAAGAAGTAAGGGGGATCCGGCAAAGGCGGAACGCGTCATATAGGGAGAATTGTCAAAGAGTGGGTCCGTTGGGCCGGTGGGTAAAAACTGCCAGCAGCTTTGACCGGCACTGGCCAGGAAATCCATGAACGACCAGGTGTCAGGGCCGAGATCGCCAATTCCATAAGGAGATGGGAGCGAGGTGATGTGGGCCAATATTCCACTGGCTCTGTGAGTTGGGAATGAGCGATGAGCTTGAGAAGGGCTCCAGGAAGTAGGTGTCATAAAAGAAATCAATGATAAGCTCTTGTCAGGCCTGCTGGTCGACCTTATGGTTTCTCACGTTGCATGGTCTGGCTGACGTTCTTCTGCCGACAAGAGCTTCAGTTTGTGACAGGGGAGGCTGTGCCATAAAATGAGTAAGTGTGTTTTTTTTGTTCGTGTCTGAAATATTTATTTGTTTTTTGTGGATTGAGAATGTAATATATGGTGTTGGCGTACATAAGCCGTTGGCTTGTGTGCGCTTTTGCATTATTTTTTTATCATATATTCTGTAGTCTTCTCAGGCAAGAGACTTTTTACTCCCCTTGTTGTGCATGCAATTGTTTTTTTGCGAACGCGTCTTTGTGGGGCTGTTTGTCTTTTGGTTTAACCTAACTTCAATATAGAGATGGAGATGTTAGCTGGTGCTTGCTGAACTTAAAGAAAATCTTCTAAAAACCGGTAAGGCCAAGGGGTGTATCAGCTTCAAAGCTCTGAATGAGTTATTACCGGATGAAATAAAAGATCCAGATGCAATTGAGAAAATTTTTAACTTTCTTGGTGATCATAATATTCAGATTGTAACCATTGAGAAAAATGGTGAAAAGCGAACTCTAGCCGGCGAAGTCTGGAATGAAAAGAAGCAGGCCGAGTTTGAAGAAAGCCAACTGATTGATATTGACCCGATCCTCGACGAGGAAGACAGCCACGACGCAGAAGAGACCACGACCACTTATCTTCGTGAAATGGGTCGTTTTGATCTTTTAACTCCAGAGGAAGAAGCAAAGTACTCCAAGACAATTCGTCAGGGTTTTGATGCCATCATTTCGGCCATTCGAACCGAGAGCTCAGGGGTCAATGAGATGTCTCTGCTTCGTACCCGTATTGATCTCTGGGAGAAGCGTGATCCAACTCTGAAACCAAAAAAGCAGCAGTTGAACTTCATGCGCTATAATGTCGTCAGTGCAGCTAAGAAATACACTGATGAAAGGGACCTCTTGGAACTCCAGGCTCTTGTTGAGGCCTATAGTCGTTCCATCGAGGTTGCCAAGGATGCCATGATCCGGGCAAATCTTCGACTCGTTGTTTCCATTGCCAAACGCTATATGCATCAAGGCCTGACTCTGGCTGATCTGATTCAGGAGGGGAATCTGGGATTGATGCGGGCCGTGTTTCGCTTTGACTATACCAAAGGGAATAAGTTTTCCACTTATGCCAGCTGGTGGATTCGTCAGGCAATCACTCGTGCAATTCTCGATAAGACAAGGACAATTCGATTGCCGGTTCATTTCCTTGAGCTTCGGAGTCAGTTCTTCAAGGCTTTTTATGCCCTGTATAAGGAACTTGGACGTGAGCCCACGCCCCTTGAGATATCCAAGCACACCGATCTTCCCATGGATAAGATCCTTGCTATCCTTGAGGCTTCACGTGAGCCCATATCTCTTGAGACCCCCGTGGGTGATGATGACTCAACACTTGGTGATTTTCTTGAGAATCAGGAATCCCAATCACCCTATGAGGCGGTACAAGTCCGTGAACTGGCAGGACGTGTCACAGAAATTCTTTCAACCTTGAGTGAGCGTGAGGAGAAAATTATTCGCCTCCGTTTTGGTATTGGTGAAAAGGCAGAATATACCCTGGAGGAGATTGGCAAACGATTTAACGTCTCCCGTGAACGTATTCGACAGATCGAGAAAAAAGCACTCAACCGTCTCCGCCATTCCAGTCGTCGAGATAAATTGAAAAACTTTCTTGATTAATACCACAAGCCCGGTTAGAAATTCGTGAATCGAAACGCGGATCCATTAACCAGTTAAAATCTTAAGGATGAAGCCGGGGTTACGTGCCCCGGCTTTTTTTATTTAATCATGAGAAAATTAATAGAAAAGGCGGGTCTGGGAGCAATCCTGGACAAAGTTGAGGCCGGTGAGCGGTTGAGTGGGGCTGATGGTCTTCAGCTTTATCAGAGTAATGATATACTGGCCATTGGTTATCTTGCCAATATGGTGCGGGAACGACTCAACGAAGATAAGGCCTATTTTATCTACAACCAGCACATTAATTACTCTAATATCTGCACCAATCTCTGTAAGTTTTGCGCATTTGGTAAAGACAAGAGTTCTGAGCTGGCCTATGAGATGACCCTGGAAGATGTCAAGGACAAGGTTCGACAACGTCTGGGTGAGCCCATTACAGAAATTCATATGGTCGGCGGCATTCATCCTGATCTTCCTTTTTCTTATTATCTGGATCTCCTTCGGGGAATTAAAGAAATTCGACCGGAAGTACACATCCAGGCCTTTACCTGCGTTGAGATAGCCCATTTGGCAACACTGGCCGACAAGCCGGTGGCTGAGACGCTTGAACTTTTGAAAGAAGCTGGTTTGGGGTCGATTCCTGGAGGCGGTGCTGAGGTCTTTGCCCCGCGCATTCGTGAACTCACCTGTGAGCGGAAGTTACCAGGCCAGGACTGGATAGAGGTGGCCAAGACGGCACATCGGCATGGTTTGAACACGAATGCCACCATGCTCTATGGTCATATTGAAACATTGGAAGAGCGCATTGAACATCTCGAAGCCCTGCGCGAGGCACAAGATGAGACTGGCGGTTTTCTGGCCTTTATTCCCCTGGCATTTCATCCCAAGAATACAGAGATGAGCTCTCTTTCCCGAACAAGCGGTATTGATGATCTGAAAAATATTGCCGTGGCTCGATTGATGCTCGATAACTTCCCGCATATTAAGGCGTACTGGGTAATGATCGGGCCGAAGATGGCACAGGTTGCTCTTTCTTTTGGCGCTGATGATATGGACGGTACGGTCAAAGAAGAGGTGATTACCCATATGGCTGGTGCTGATACTGATCAGGCCATCGGGAGTGATACGCTTATTCGGCTCATTAAAGAGGCTGGTCGAATGCCAATTGAGCGCGGTACACTCTACGATGTGATCGCAGTCCACAACTGATGGTTCAAGAACAATTCTGATCTGATATCATGCAAATGAAGATGACAAAGCAAGAGTGGCAGGATATTGCTGATAAAGTTCTGGCCGGTTCCCGGATCAGTGACAAAAACTTTCTCGCCCTGGCTCATTCCGCTGATCTCTATCAGCTGGCTTTTCTTGCCGACCATATGCGGAGCCGGTTACATCCTGAGGGGATGGTGACCTATGTTATTGACCGTAATATAAATTATACCGATATTTGTGTGTCTGCCTGTCAGTTCTGTGCCTTTTTTAAAGCACCGGAGGACGAAACAGGATATCTGCTCAGCTTTGATGAACTGTCTGAGAAGATATGCGAAACCAAAGAGTTGGGCGGTACCCAGGTTCTGCTTCAGGGTGGGCTGCACCCGGACAAACCTCTCGAGTATTACGAGGACATGCTCCGTTTCATGAAGAAAACAGGTATTCATGTTCACGGGTTCTCACCACCTGAGATCTGTCATTTTGCAGAATTGTCTGACCTGAGCATTCGTGAGGTTCTGAAGAGGTTGATGGCAGCTGGCCTTGACTCTATTCCTGGTGGTGGAGCTGAGATTCTTTCAGACCGGGTCCGCAAACTGACGGCACCCCGAAAATGTACGGCTGATCGCTGGATCGAAGTGATGGAGGAAGCACACCTCCTGGGAATGAAGACCACAGCAACCATGATGTTTGGTCATGTGGAGACCATGGAGGAACGGCTCGAGCATCTGCGTCGCCTCCGTGAACTGCAGGATCGTACCGGCGGTTTTACGGCCTTTATTCCCTGGCCCTTTCAACCTGATCATACCCCGCTTATTATTTATACTCCGATCAATAAAACCAGCGGTATCGAATACTTACGCATGCTGTCACTCTGTCGGATTTATCTTGATAATTTTGATAATGTCCAGGCCTCCTGGGTGACTCAAGGACCTAAGATTGCCCAACTGTCTCTCTTTTTTGGCGCCAATGATTTCGGAAGTACCATGATTGAAGAGAACGTGGTGGCTGCAGCGGGAGTCAGTTTTCGACTTTCTGAACAGGAAATACGGACACTTGTTACTGATGCCGGTTTTCAGCCACGACAGCGGCTCATGGACTATACATTGGTTGATTGATTGTAACTCTTCAGTAGCGCCCCATCTGCTTTGTCATCGGCCTCTCATGTACTGATCAGTACATTTTGCAGGTCTCTTTCGCGTATCTGGCGCACTGCGGAAGAGTTACAGCGCACGGTTTTATGTTTATTTCCGGCATGAAGTTGAATAAGTTACGATTGATTTTTCATTTCACAAAACTGATATGTAGCTGAGAGCTGTTATGAGCCCTTTGCCGGAAACGTTTTTTCTTTATCGAGCCCCCTGGGTCCTGCCCATAGTCACCCCGGCCATTTCAGACGGGGCCGTTCTGTGCAGCGCCGGGCGTATTGTTTCCGTGGGCTCTGCTGTTCAGCTGCAACAGGAATTTCCACAGGCCGTGGTGCACCATTGTGATGGTGTCTTAATGCCTGGCCTGGTCAATGCCCATTGCCATCTCGAACTTTCACACCTTGATCAAATTTCACAACCCAATGAAACAGGAAGCATGTGTGACTGGATTCAGGAGCTCCTTGCCTGTCGCTTTCAAGATCAGGATACGACTGTGGCAAGAACTGCTGCACGCCGGGCATTGATCGGGCAGTACGAATCTGGTGTGGCTCTCCTGTTGGATATCGGCAATGATGAATCCTGTCTTGCTGACTATTCCGTCCAGGGACTTGAGCGTCTGTTTCTTCTGGAATGTCTTGCTGCTACAACTGTATCTGAACAACAGGCACTTGCCACGATTAAACAGTTACCTGATACTGCCCTAGCTACGGCTCATGCCCTTTATTCCACCAGGCCTGAGTTGCTCACGACTTTGAAGCAACGAGCAGACAGAATGAATCATGTTTTTTCATTGCATTTGGCTGAATCAATCGATGAAATGCTCTTTCTGGGCGATGGCCGTGGTTGTTTTGCAAATTTTCTTGCTGAACGTGGAGCTGCCGATTTTCCAGTCCCCAGAACTTCCATGCAGCATGGTGGAGTCACTGAAATCCTCGCTGATCTGGGTCTATTGAGTGAAAACTTACTCTGTGTCCATGGGGTTCATCTGACTCAACAGGATTTGGATCGATTGGCCCATGCAAAGGCTTCAGTCTGTCTTTGTCCCGGGAGTAATCGTTTTCTCAAAGTCGGGATGGCTCCAGTAACACAAATGCTTGTATCCGGTCTTCTGCCAGCGTTGGGTACAGACTCTATTGCCTCAAATGAGACATTGGATATCTGGCGTGAGGTGCAATTTATCCGTGAGGATCACCCTGAGATTCCACCTGAGACTGTTCTTGCCATGGCAACCTTGGGTGGCGCACGGGCCTTGGGTCGTGCAAATGACTATGGCTCTCTGGTTCCTGGAAAAAAGGCTCAACTCCTTCATGTGGTCTCATCTGCCCTATGTGAAGCAAGCAACTCTGTAGAACTGCTTGATGTGCTGACCACAGCTGGGCGGCCACAGGATATAGACTGGCTTGACGGTTCATCAGATGAGCCCTCAACAATGATGGTAAATAACGGGATGAACAGATGACAGATGTGAAGCTTGCCAGGATAGGCATGGTTAATTTCATCAATACTGCACCGATCTATGAAATTTGGAAGGAGCTTGTGCATCCCCAGAGCTGGCAAGTTGTTGAAGCAGTACCCACTGTCTTGAACCGGATGCTGTCAGAGGGCGAGCTTGATCTTGGCTTTGTTTCCTCCCATGAGTATTGTCGCCAGCCTCAGAACTACAGGATATTGGCAGATCTTTCCATCAGCGCCAACGGGCCAGTGGGCTCGGTATTTCTTTTCTCGCAGTGTCCGCCCCAAGAGCTGGATGGCCAGATTGTTTTGTTGAGTGGACAGTCCCAGACATCGGTCTATCTGCTCAAGATCATTCTGGAAGAATTTTATGGTATTCGTCCTGTGTTTCAAGTGGGTGATGTGCGAGAAGCTGGCGCGAAAGACTGGTCAGGAGCCGGGGTGCTGGCCATTGGCGATGACGCTCTGCGCCTGCATGGAGCGAAACAGTTTTCCTGGCAACTTGATCTGGCCGAAGTCTGGAAAGAGCATACTGGGCTGCCGTTTGTCTTTGCTGTTTTTGCGGCGCGAGAAGAGTTTTGTTTGAATTACCCTGATCTTCTTTCAGCGATCCACTCAAAGCTGGTCAGTTGCCGCAAGCAGGGTGCCAGTTCTCTGGTGCGGATCAGTCGCCTGGTGGCACCACGTATTCCTATGGATCCGGAACGTTGTTTGACGTATCTTCAGGCCATACAACATGATTTTGATTCCATCAAGCAACAGGCCTTGAGCCGCTTCTTTCAGTTTCTGATTCAGCGCGGAGAGGCAAGTGAGGAAGCTCAGCCGTTGAAAATCATCCCCCTGACTGCTTGATGAATTATGGAGAACAGTAGATGAAACTGTCGCAGCGTAAGAAAATCCTGGTTGCTGTCACCGGGGCCTCGGGAATGCTCTATCTGGATGTATTTCTGACCGAACTGGCCAGGCTTGATGTTGAGGTGCACGGCATCTGTTCATCGGCGGGACGACAGGTCCTGGCGTTGGAACAGGGGAGGGGGCCCGAAGAGTTGCCCGCAGTGTCTCGCTGGTTTGACGAGAAGGATTTTGCCGCCCCGCCATCTTCAGGCTCCAGTGGCTATCAGGCCATGGTGGTTCTGCCGTGCAGTATGGGGAGCCTGGCCGCAATTGCCCAGGGGTTGTCAACAAATTTAATTCATCGTTCAGCCGATGTGGTACTCAAAGAACGGAAAAGGCTTGTTCTGGTGGTTCGTGAGACCCCGTTCAACAGGACTCATCTGAAGAATATGCTTGCGGTCCATGATGCAGGTGGTGTGATTTGTCCACCATTGCCCAGCCTTTATTTCAAGCCTGAGACTCTTGAAGAGGCGGCCCGTACTTTTGCCTGGCGCCTGGCAGATCAGATTGGGCTGGATATTCCCGGCCGTAGACGTTGGGCGGATGAAGTATGCTGAAAAAGGTTTCCATTCTCCTGGAGATGATCAAGTTTAAACTGACCATCTTTGCGCTTCCCTTTGCCTTTATGGGTGCATTTCTGGCAGCTGGAGGAGTGCCTGAATGGATGATCTTCTTCTGGGTGGTCCTGGCCATGGTTGGTGCCCGGACTGCAGCCATGGGTTTCAATCGCATCGTTGACCGGCGTTTTGACGCTGCCAATCCGCGTACTGCCGAGCGTGCCCTGCCAGCCGGTGAAGTGAAGCTGGTCGAGGCCTGGGCTATGGTCATGCTAGCCTCTCTTCTTTTTTTCATCTCCTGCTGGCAGCTCAACCGTTTAGCACTGACCCTTGCGCCTCTGGCCCTCTCCTTAACCTTTTTCTACTCAGTGACCAAACGTTTCACCTCGTTTTGTCATCTGGTATTGGGGATTGCTCTGGCCTTCTCACCATTGGGTGGCTGGGTGGCAGTGAGTGGCAGCCTTGCGGGTTTTCCATGGGCATTATCCGTTGGGGTTCTGCTTTGGGTTGCAGGCTTTGATACTATTTACGCATGTCTGGATAGTGACTTTGATCGCAAGGCTGGTCTCCACTCTCTCCCCGCTCGTCTGGGGGCAAAGGTGGCCTTTCGCCTGGCAAAGGTCTTTCACCTGCTGGCCTTTGTCGGTTTTACTCTGACAGGTGTTCAGGCAGGGCTGAATGCCTGGTATTATCTCGGGATCGCGGTGACCGCAGGGGCTCTCTGTTATCAGCATTACCTGGTCAATCCCAATGATCTGTCGCGTATTCATGCCTCCTTCTTCTCTATGAATGGCCTGATCAGTCTTGCCCTGTTCATTTCTACCTGGGTTGCTCTTATCACTGCGGTCTGAACAGTATTGATCTGTTCTTTCTAGCCTTGTCCTCGTCCACCATTTGCAGAAGTATTATTCCGAGAATAAAAAATGAGATGAGCGAGAGTATGGCATTGCGTGAAGATCCGCTCCAATGACGCATGAGTCCGAAAATAAACGGCCCCAGTACTGCTGAAAACTTACTGACGACCGAGTAAAAGGCAAAGAACTCTGCCGAGGAGTCTTTGGGGATGATTGAGGCGTAGAAGGAGCGGCTGATGGCCTGTGAGCCTCCGAGGACCAGACCAACGATGCCGCCAAGCACGAGGTATTCGGTCTCTGTTTGAATAAAATATGCATAAACGACCACAGCAGACCAGGTCACCAGAGAGAGCAGTATTGCCTTTTTGCTGTTGGTTTTTTCTGCAATCCAGGCAAAGAAGAGGGCGCCGGGGATCGCGACCACCTGAACCAGGAGCAGGGTGCACATTAAGGCAGTTGCCGAAAGGTGGAGTTCTTGCCTGCCATATATGGTGGCCATAATAATGACTGTCTGAATGCCTTCATTGTAGACAAGAAAAGCCAGCAGGAACAGGAGCAGATGACGCTGGTGTTTGACTTGCCCCATGGTTTGCCAAACCCTGGAAAGACCCAGGGCCGGATAGGTCAAAGCCATGGTGTGAAACGCAAATCTTCTGGGTATTTCTCTGGCAACTTGTTTTTCCTGAAGCAAACAGGCACTGATCAGAGCAAATCCTCCCCACCAGAGAGCAGCACTCAGCATTCCCAGCCTTGCAGCTGACTCCTCAGTTATTCCGAATAAATCATGAGCGGCAATGAGTATCAGGGCACAGCCAAACTGAATGGCCCCACCTGCGTAGCCATAGGCAAAACCCTTGCTGGATACTCGGTTTTCCTGCCCCGTCATGGCAATATGGGGAAGGAAGGCATCATAAAAAACGTTGGCTCCAACAAATCCTATCTGCGAAATGACAAAAAGAACAATGGTCAGCCAGACTTGACCTGGCCCGCAAAACGAAAGCAGGGTGGCGCTGATTACCCCCAGATAACAGAAGCTAAAGAGAAAACGCTTTCTTGTTGCACTAAAATCAGCAATTGCCCCCAGGGTCGGTGCAAACAGGAAAATTATGAAAGCAGCCGCTGAAGCCATGAATCCCCAGAGGGTTTCTGCTGCAAACAGGGTCTCTCCCACAAGAAATCCCTGCGGTGGAACCACAACTGCGGCAAAGTACATGGGTAAGATGCCCACAGCAATGGTGGTCATGTAGGCGGAGTTTGCCCAGTCGTACATGGCCCAACCAAAAATAACCCGTTTGTTGCCACGTATGGTCGTTGTGTGTGGGGGAGGTGTTGGTTGACTCAACAACGTTCTCCGGAAAAAATGCAGTTAGCGTCGGTTGTTTTTACTTTATTCAATCATTGATTGATTATTTCTGGATCGTATCATCATTTTATGGGATTGTTAAGTCAGGCGGTTTGACATTGCAAACATGAGAATAGGATTTTGGTTTTTTGTTATACTTTAACAGAGCGTTAATATATGGGGACGTGAGTCATGCTTGAGAGGTTTATATTTTGATTTCACTACTGATCCGTTTAGTTGTACTCGGCTCCCTGGGGCAGCTGCTGGCAGGGACAGTGACTCTGGCCGAGTCGCTTGAGGCGCAGCCTCGGGTGAATGAAGTATCTGCTTTGGCCATTGACTGTCGGCCTGAAGTCCTGACCTATGATATCTCCTGGACTGGAGGAATTAAAATTGGAAAAATGAACCTGGCTGTTGTGCGTAATGACAAGGATGAAACGTGTGAAATTCATGCTCGTGTCAGGGATTCAGGTTTGTTTCGTCTTTTTTATCCGGTGGATGATACCTTTGTTACCCAGGTAGATGAGACTTGGCTGCCGCTCAGGTATGAGGTGGAGCAGCGTGAAGGGGAGGGCTACGAGGCCCGACGACTGACTGTCTATGACCAGAGGCAAGGATTGATCAGATACTGGAAAAATAAGGGAGAAGAACAAGAGTTTACAGCGGCTGGCCCGGTGCATAATGAGTTTACTTCATTTTTTGTGACACGTTTTTTGCCCTGGAGTACAGAGCACACTCGCTTTGTCGTGCCAACCTGGGCCGATGAAAGCCGTAACCCGGTTGAGGTGGAGTTACGTGGTACAAAGAGGATTTACAGTCATTACATGGGCACGGTGGAGACACTCGAGGTGCTACCGCGCATGACCTTCAAAGGCCTGTATGATAAGAGCGGTGATACCGTTATCTGGTTCTCTGACGACAGATGCCGAATCCCGCTTCGCATTAACTCAAAAATCTTAATCGGCTCTCTGACAGCAGAACTGAAGGAATATGATGGCGAGCGGTGCCCGGAATGGCTGGAGCGTATTGCTCAGCGTCGTTCAGCCCTTGCTCCTGAGCTGGATTGGTCAGGTATGGGCGACTAAATGATGATTTCAGTCTATTTCATCACTTAATCAACGGGTAAGTGCGGTTTTGGATGCGCCCCTTGATAAAAAAGTATATACTGTCAAATTTCATTTGGGGCTTTGTGGGTTTTGTGTGGTTCCACGGCCCTGTTCTGTCTGTCATTAAATCAATAACAATTGAAGGCTAGAAGGAGAAAATTATGAAACTGATACTTTTGGGTGCCCCCGGTGCCGGAAAAGGCACTGTAGCTAAATTATTGACCGCAGTTGACGGGTCTGTTCAGATTTCAACCGGTGATATCCTGCGTGGCGCGGTGAATGCCGGTACTGATCTTGGTAAAGAAGCTCAGGGCTACATGAATCGCGGTGATCTGGTTCCTGATTCACTGATTATGGGTATCATGGAAGATCGCCTCCAGGAGCCAGACTGCGAAAAAGGCTTTCTGCTCGACGGATTTCCACGAACCATTCCCCAGGCCGAGGAACTTAAGACTCTTTTGGCCAAGCTCAACATTGAACTGGATATGGCAGTTGAGATTGATGTTCCCCGTGATGTGATCCTTGATCGTCTTTGCACTCGTCGGACCTGCGCCAACGGTGACTGTCAGGCTATTTATAACGTCAAGTCCAACCCGCCTAAAGTCGAGGGAATCTGTGACAAGTGTGGCAGCCCCGCCATTCAGCGTGAGGACGAGACCGAGGAGGCCATCACCCATCGTCTCGAAACCTATAACGAGAAGACCGCCCCTCTCATTGGTTTTTACAAGAACGAAGGTCTGCTCATGACTGTTACCGCTACCTCCAGTGATGATGTAATTGCAGCTGTTAAGGCCAAACTGTCCCTGTAATTTTTTGTTTTTAGTGGCGGTTTCACAGCATATCAGTGCAGTGAAACCGCCTTTTTTTGACTCTGTAAAGGAGAATTGCCCCGATGACTGATGCTATGATAACAACTGATTTTCCGACCCTCAACCTCCTGCACCGTGGTAAGGTTCGTGACATGTATGGCATACCCGGCCATGATGATAAGCTGATCATGGTAGCCACAGACAGAATTTCCGCCTATGACGTTGTTATGGATGATCCCATTCCGGGCAAGGGTGCTGTTCTGACGCAACTGTCTTTGTTCTGGTTTGATTTGCTTGGAGATATTGTTGAAAATCACCTGATCAGCGCCGATGTGGATGAGTATCCAGAGGTCTGCCAACCCTATGCGGATCAACTTCGGGACCGATCAATGCTTGTTCGTAAAACACAGCCTCTTCCTGTTGAGTGCATTGTTCGTGGTTATATATCTGGTTCGTTCTGGAAGGCTTATCAGAAAAATCGGGTGGTCTGTGGTTTTGAGTTACCCGAAGGCCTGCAGGAATCAGATCAGTTTCCTGAGGTTCTTTTTACCCCATCCACCAAGGCTGATCAGGGTGATCATGATGAGAACATTTCATTGGAACAGCTTGAGGCCAAAATGGGACCTGAGCGCAGCCGTGAAATAGCCGAAATCAGTATACAGCTGTACTCCCGTGCGGCTGAGTATGCCCGCAAAAAAGGAATTATTATTGCTGACACCAAGTTTGAGCTGGGTGAAATTGATGGTAAATTGATTCTGATTGATGAGGTCCTGACTCCTGACTCCTCACGTTTCTGGCCTGTGGATGAGTATCAGCCAGGCAAAGGACAGCCCAGCTTTGACAAACAGTTTCTTCGCGATTATCTCTCGACACTGGACTGGGATAAAAATCCTCCTGCACCAGCATTGCCAGCTGAAATTACGGCAAAAACCAAAGAACGCTATGAAGAGGCTGTGCGCAGGATTACTACCTGATAGTCAGCTCCTCTGGTGACGTTGGATGAGTAAAAAAGCCTGACCGGAGATCTTCGGTCAGGCTTTTTTTATGGGTGCGGGTATCATTGGGAAATGAGGATTTTCATTCAGAATCAGGGCGCGCTCAGTCTATTACCGCAGGCATGCCATTGATCTCCCAATGATCAAAAGTTGAGCGCAATGCAGATATCGGGTGAAAAGAGAATTTTTCAGGGGAACCATGAGATTCAGCCCGGAATTTGTTGAACTTTAATCAGATTTGTTGTTCCAGGTTCTGAGACCGGACTGCCCAGTGTAATGACAATGATTGCCGCGGGAGGAAGCAGTCTGTGGGCGAGAATAGTTTCTTCAGCTGTCCTGATTAAAGATTCTGTGTCGGCCTGCATATCAATAGACATTGATCGTACACCGTGCAATATTGACAGTTGCTTTTGTACCTGGGGTGAAGTTGTGAGGGCCAGAATGGGGACCAGGGGTCTGTTTTTGGCCAGAAGCCTTGCTGTGGAACCTGTTTTTGTGAAGGCCACGATCAGTCCGGCTTTGACCGTGAGGGCGGTGCGACAGGCAGCTTGGGCTATGGCTTCATCAATTGAGGTGAAGTCATCACTGGCACGTTCTTTGAGGAATATAGAACTACATTTTCTATTGGCATACAGTTCCTGTTCAACTTCACCAGCGATTCGACTGAGTACCTGAACTGCTTCCCCCGGGAACTTTCCCACCGAAGTCTCACCCGAGAGCATCAGTGCATCACTGCCGTCGAGGATTGCATTGGCTGCGTCTGAGGTCTCGGCTCGTGTTGGTACTGGTCTGCTGATCATGCTCTCCAGCATTTGAGTGGCGGTAATCACCGGTTTTCCAGCTGCAATACATGCCCTTATGATGTTTTTCTGGATCATGGGTACTTTTTCAAGTTTCATTTCCACGCCCAGATCTCCACGTGCGACCATGATGCCATCTGTTGCGGCAAGTATTTTAGGAAAATCTTCAACTGCCTCAGGTTTTTCAATCTTGGCTATGATTTCGATCTTTTTACCGTGTGCATTGATTTTATGACGCAACTCTTCAATGTCAGAGGCTTGCCGAACAAAAGAAAGTGCGACAAAATCAAAATCCTCATCCAGAATAAAAGCAAGATCCTGCACATCTTTAGAAGTCAAAGCCGGGACTGAAAGGACACTGTCCGGTAGATTCAGTCCTTTGCGGCTTGTAATTGGACCGCCGACCACGACTTGACACTGAAGAGATTGATTGCTCTTGTCAAGAACCAGAAGGTCAATTTTCCCATCATCAATCAGGACATGTTGTCCGACCTGGATATCGTCAACCAGGAAGCGGTCAAGAATGGGAATGGATTGTGTCCCGAAAGGTTGCTCCAGGGTCAGGCTCACAGCATCACCTTGGGCAAGGATAATCGGCTCCTGGGGCAGGTCTCCGATCCTGATTTTTGGTCCCTGAAGATCTGCCAGTAATCCGATGACTTGTCCGTTCTCTTCGGCCAGACGTCTGATTCGCCCAATCTGCCTTTTTTTGGCGGCCAGGTCGCCATGGGAAAAGTTGAATCGAAACAGATCGACTCCAAGTTGAAGGAGTTTCGTCATCTCGAATTCCTGGTCACAGGAAGGGCCAACAGTGGCAATAATCTTTGTTCGGCAGCGGGTGGCTAGTGTCTTCATTATATAAGTTGCAGGGTGATGGGATGGAGGGGATCTGCACAACAGTGCTGCGAGTGATTATGTGAATAAGTCAGCGATGTGAATCATTTTACCATACTCTGTGATGGCTGTGGTATACTATCGCTGTTGTCATGGATTGTGGGTGAAATGTACACTTCAAGCTCAATTGTAATTTGTTGCAGTTGTATCTTGTTTCCCGAACAGTACTTTTTTTGGATAGTTTTCGCCTCGGTTTTTTATGATTCATTCCTTGGCGATGATTTTGTTCATTGTGAGCAGAATCGGTTCTTTTGAGAACTGGGCATGATAACGGTATTTATTACTTGAGCACAATAATACAGGATGGGAATGAATGACTGAAGAAAACGGTAGCACCACAGGCAGGAAGAGCGGCAAACCACAGAAGAGGCCTGGCTCCGGAGTGAAAAGTGAGGCAGGGGCGCCATCAGTCGGGGATGCGACTGGTTCCGGCCAGCCTCTTTCTCAGAGTAAAGCTGACAATAATCATGCCAAAAAAAATAATGATGCCCCAAGGCATAAGCGTGGCCCGAAGAAAAATACTCCTGAGAACAGTTTCTGGGATCCAGCCAGTTTTGTGGTTGAACCCCAGGCGGGTAAAACCCGTTTTCATGATCTGGATCTCCCTGCAGAGTTGATGCATGCTATCCATGATCTGGAGTTTGAGTTCTGTACTCCTATCCAGGCCGAGGCTCTGCCGCAGGCCATTGCCGGGCGTGATGTGGTGGCCAAGGCCAGTACCGGCACCGGTAAAAGTGCGGTTTTTCTGATTGCTTCATTTGCACGGTTGCTCCAGAAAGAGCAGGGACGACGCAGACCGGGCCGTCCGCAGGTCTTGGTTATTGCACCCACACGAGAGCTGGTTGTTCAGTTGGCCAAAGATGCGCGTGCCCTTGGCAAATATACAGAGCTTGAGGTTGTTGCTGCCTATGGCGGTATTGATTATCAAAAACAGCGTCAGCGCTTGCAGGAAAAGCGGGTGGATATCCTGGCAGCGACTCCCGGACGCCTGCTTGATTATGTGGGGAAAGGTGTTGTCAATCTGTCTGAGGTTTCCATCATGGTTATTGATGAGGCTGATCGAATGCTCGATATGGGCTTTATACCGGATGTCCGCAAGATCATCTATAAGACGCCCGATAAATCAAAACGACAGACTGTGCTTTTCTCCGCGACCTTGACCGAGGACGTTAAACGTCTTTCTTCACAATGGTGCAGAGAGCCGGTTTCCATTGAGACTGAGTCAGATCAGATGACAGTTGAAACGGTTGAGCAGATCGTCTACATGACCACCACGACTGAGAAGTATGATGTCCTCTATAATCTGCTTCAGAGTGGTGATTGTGATCGAGTCATGATCTTTACCAATATGAAAAATGAAGCCAGGCGTTTGAGTGAGCGTTTACGTCGTAACGCAATTGATTGCGTTCTCCTGAGTGGGGATGTCCCGCAGCAAAAACGGAGCTCCCGTCTTGAATCATTTCGTGAAGGCCGGGTGAAGATATTAGTTGCAACTGATGTGGCTGGGCGAGGTATCCATATTAATGGTATCAGTCATGTGGTGAACTATACACTTCCCTATGAACCTGAGGATTATGTTCACCGTATCGGGCGCACCGGGCGTGCTGGAAAACCTGGAATTTCCATAAGCTTTGCAGATGAATCTGGTGGCTTTTACTTGCCTGACATCGAGGAATTCATAGGCGAGAGCCTCCCTTGTGCCGTACCGCCAGAGGAGTTACTGGTTCCGGCTCCCAAAGGGACTGTGCAGATTAAAAGTGAAAAATTTATTGATTCAGGTAAAAGTAAAAAGGGGATGAAAGGAGGGCGTCGGCCACGCCGCTAATAATTGCTGAGATTTTGGCAGTTGGAGAACCCGGTTAGATAAAGGCTGGTCAGTTGAGTAATCACTGACCAGCCTTTTGTGTTTTGCCCGCTATGGTTGAAAAATCCTGCCTGCGCCAGGAAGGCGTCACCCTGACCACCGGGGCTACATCTGTAACCAGCAATAATTATTGTAAAATTGTAATGTGTAACTTCAGAAGAAGAAATCCCTGTTGAACACTCTGGGAAAAATTTAATAATTGAGACATATTTGAGGTGAATGATTATCGTTTTCGGTAAATAAAGAGCGTCACAGCCTAGACTGAAACAGAGAAGGAGCAAGTTGTGGACTTTCAAAACATAAATGAAATAGAACCGGGCAGAAACATCCTGGGGCAGGAGGAAAGTCCTTATCTCCTGCAGCACGGAAACAATCCGGTCCACTGGCAGGTCTGGGATGAGCAAGCTTTTATCCGGGCCCAAGTGGAGGACAAGCCCATCTTTTTATCAATTGGTTATTCCACCTGTCACTGGTGTCATGTCATGGCCCATGAATCCTTTGAAAATGAAAAAGTTGCCGCGTTTCTCAATACTCATTTTGTGAACATCAAGGTGGATCGGGAGGAGAGACCCGATGTGGATCAGGTCTATATGGCGGCCTGCCAGATGTTGACCGGAGCAGGAGGGTGGCCACTTTCTCTGTTCCTGCTTCCTGATCTGAAACCTTTTTATGCCGGAACCTATTTCCCACCTCAGGCCCTTTCTGGGCGGCCTGGTTTCATGGATCTCCTGCAATCAATTAATCAGGTCTGGAAGCATCAGCGCGGACAGGTCAATCAGACTGCGGAAGATCTGTTCAGTCGCTTGAAAGAACAGGATGCGTATGTTTCAGGGCACCTTGATGATCATTGGCTTGATCGTGGAACCGCTCAGTTTTCTGAAAGTGTTGATGTGAAACATGGAGGATTTGGCGGAGCACCGAAGTTTCCCCGCCCGGTTGTGCCGGATTTTCTCCTTCGCCATGGTGGTCGAATCGAAGATCTCCGTATTCAGAAGATGGGCCTGAATCATCTCCTGGCCATGGCACGGGGGGGAATTCATGATCAGGTGGGGGGCGGTTTTCACCGATATTCTGTTGATGAGGCCTGGCAGGTGCCTCATTTTGAGAAAATGCTCTACGATCAGGCTCAACTGGCCAATGTTTATCTGTTTGCCCATGAACAGACAGGTGATCCTTTTTTTGCCCAGGTTGCCAGAAATACCCTGGATTATGTGTTGCGTGATCTCAAGGATGAGCGTGGAGTCTTCTACTGCGGTGAGGATGCCGATAGTCCGGATCTGAAGTCACCTGGTATTCAACGGGAGGGCGCTTTCTATCTGTGGCGCTTGGATGAATTGAAAGCACTCCTGACTCCTGATGATATGAAACTCTTAACACTGATCTTTGCTCTGAGGGCTCAGGGAAACGTCATCCATGATCCACACCTGGAGTTTTCGGGGCAGAACGTTTTCTGCCGTCAGCATCACTGGCGCAGAGACTGTGTTGTCCAAGGTCTGGCTGAGCAGGATGTTGAAGAGCGCTTGAAAGGAATCATGGGGATTTTATTCGAGGCCAGGCGGCAACGACCGCGTCCTCATCGGGATGAGAAGATACTGGTATCATGGAATGGCTTGATGATCTCGGCCTTGGCACGTGCTGGAGCTGTTCTTAAGGATGAGCGTTATTCTCAGGCGGCGGTTCAGGCAGCAGATTACTTTGCCATGAAATTTCAGAAACAGGGCGCGTTGCGCCACTGGTGGCGATCTGATGAAAGGGATTGTCCTGCGGGGCTGGCTGATTATACGTCACTCGTGCAGGGTCTGCTGGACATGTTCGAAGCTGGAAGAGATCAGCAATGGTTGGATATTGCTCTGGCCTTGAGTCGAAAACAAGATGATATTTTTGCTGATGGTCGAGGTGGGCTCTATGATTATCAGGATCGTTCTGATCTCCTGTCGCGGGGCCGCACAGATTATGACGGGGCAGAACCGGCACCCGGATCGGTGGCTGTCATGAATTATCTGCGTCTTGGGGTCCTCTGTAATGATCAATGTTGGGTCCGGCGAGCCGAGGAAGTCTTAAGTACCTTTGCGCAATCCCTGAACCGTTATCCAGCGGCCCTGCCGCACATGCTTTCAGCCATGGAATACCGGCGCACTTTCTGCTGATCTCCTCTCCTGCAATCAAAATGCACACAAAAAAGGCGGTCTCAATAAAGGACCGCCTTTTTGTGTGCAGGTATTACGCGTTAAGCTTCATGGCAATTCTTGCCACATGCTCACCTTGATAGCGAGCACCGGCCAATTCATTCTCAGAAGGCAGGCGAGAACCATCCGTGCCGGCAATCGTTGATGCACCGTATGGTGAGCCGCCTGTGATTTCATCGTTACGCATCTGTCCGTCAAAAGCATAAGGCAGGCCAACGACGACCATGCCGTGGTGCAGGAGTGTGGTGAGAAAAGAAAGGATGGTCGCCTCCTGACCTCCATGTTGAGTGGCCGTCGAGACAAAGACACTGCCCACCGTGCCCACCAGAGCACCTTGCTGCCAGAGACTTCCTGTTGCATCAATAAACTGACTCATTTGACCGCACATATTGCCGAAACGAGTTGGCGTCCCAAAAATAATCGCTCCGGCTTCGGAGAGTTCATTCACTGTGGCAACAGGAATGTCGGTTAGATTTTTCTGGGCCTCGGTGGCACCCATTGCGGCAATGACGTCATCGGTCAATGTCTCAGGGACGCGACGTAATACAACTTCCACTCCGTCAACAGAAGATGCGCCTTCGGCAACTGCTTCAGCCATCAGTTGTATATGTCCATAAAGGGTATAAAATAAAATGATAATTTTCATGTCAGGCCTCCCGGATCTGTGTTGATCTGTACATCACAATATTAAGGTACCTTGGATGAACTGTAATTCTCAAGATACTACTACATTGTAGCGATGAAAGGTGGGGCTGGCAAGGGGAATTATCTGCGATTGAGCAAGGTGAGAACGTTGAGATAAATCTTTTCTGAAATATCGTCGATGATTAAACTCAATGCTTCTGCCTCATTTCCGGCAGTTTGCGTGTTGCTGCTGCCAATGAAGTAGGATTCGGTCCAGGTTTCAGAGGGGATTTCCAGGAGAAGCAGGTTGCTCGATTGATCCTTGAGAACATAGCGAACGGTGAGAATGACTTTGACTTCACTGGTCGCCCCTGTGCCTGCAGAAGTGAGGCTTGGAATATCAAGGCTGATAATTTCGCCAGCCAGGAGAAGATTGGCAGCTTTCCCAGGTGAAACTGCTTTGATTGCAGATGATTTCTGAAACCATCGCTGAAGCGAGCGAGACATGCGGCTACTGAGGCCGAGATCACTGGTTCGATTCTTCCAGGGATTAATCTGGATAGTCTGTTCCGGGCCTGTGTAGATATAGGGATTGCGATAGCCACATGATACAGGCAGGCACAGAATGACTAGGATGAGAATCAGGATTCGGCCAGACGTCTTCATGGTTCTTTCCCCGAGTTACTGGTCAGACAACGATGTTGACCAATTTGTTTTTAATAACAATTGTTTTACGTACTGTTTTGTCAGTAATAAATTTTTGGATATTGGGGTCAGACAAGGCCATTTGCTTGACGGTATTCTCATCCTGATCAGCGGCAACCTGGAAACGTGCACGGACTTTACCATTCACTTGGATAACCACAGTTACTTCGTCATCACGAGCTGCATCCTCATTAAATTCCGGCCATGCTTCCTGATCAATAGTGGTCGGTTTTCCCATCTGTTGCCAGAGCTCCGCTGTAAAATGGGGGACCATGGGTGACAGGAGAAGGAGGATGGTCTCGCATGCTTCGTGAATCAGGACAGGATCAACTGCCTGCTCCGCCTCACCTGCAGAAAGAGATGAGAGCGTGTTGAATAATTCCATGACGCCGCTGATGGCCGTGTTGAAATGGAAGTTGTTTTCAATGTTCTCCGTTACACGGCGTATAGTCTGGTGAGTCTTGCGGTGCAGTGAGCGACCGGACTCGTTCATGTCAGCATCGTTTATTGCCCCGTCAGTCTTGAGTTGTTCAAGGTTTGACATGATATAGCGATGGATGCGATTCAAAAAGCGGAAGGAGCCTTCGACGCCCTTGGCGTTCCATTCAAGATCCTTTTCAGGGGGCGCGGCAAAGAGGCTGAAAAGTCGTGTTGTGTCGGCTCCATATTGCTGGATCAGATCATTGGGGTCAACCACATTCCCCTTAGATTTTGACATCTTGGAACCGTCCTTGATCACCATGCCTTGAGTAAGAAGGTTGGTGAAGGGCTCGTCAATGGTCAGATAACCCAGATCGCGTAGAACCTTGGTAAAAAAACGAGAGTAGAGAAGATGCAGAATAGCGTGTTCTACACCACCAATGTACTGATCAACGGCCAACCAGTGAGCTGCCTTGTCTTTGTTCAGCGGGGCCTTGTCTTCCCGTGGGCTGGTGTAGCGGGCAAAATACCAGGATGACTCCACAAATGTATCCATGGTGTCAGTCTCACGTCGGGCCGATCCGCCACAGGCAGGACAGTTGGTTTCAATAAAAGAAGGGCGCTGGTGCAAAGGGGCGCATTGCTCTTCCGCTCCGTTTTTATCTGCTGGTAGAACGATTGGCAGGTCGCTCAGGGGAACAGGCTGAACACCACAACTCTCGCAATGAATCATCGGGATTGGCGTCCCCCAGTAACGCTGGCGGGAGATGCCCCAGTCGCGGAGACGAAAGGTTGTCTGGGCAAGACCAAAACCCTGCTGTTCCGCGTGGGTCACAATGGCTTTTTTGGCAACTGAAGAATCCATGCCAGTAAAGTCGCCGGAATTGGCTAACAGGCCGACATCTGTGCATGCCTCAGACATTGTGTTTACATCAATATCTGTGTCTGCCGGAATAACCACGGGTTTGATGTCCAGGTCGTATTTGCGGGCAAATTCAAAATCACGCTGATCATGGGCTGGTACGGCCATGACCGCACCTGTGCCATATTCCATG
>JACKQG010001439.1_pt1 | contig 32979 bp, 33 predicted proteins | sample 8237621 | NCBI WGS metagenome assembly JACKQG01 (sample SAMN15677084, study PRJNA649215) | marine metagenome | biome: marine; feature: Black Sea; material: saline water; isolation source: suspended particulate matter (SPM) from the Black Sea western gyre | collected 2013-06-09/2013-06-10 | depth...
ATCGTAGTGATAGTAATAGACGGCGTTACTGTCTGCGACGTCTATCATACAGACCGGCTCATCTACGCACGGGCCGTAGATGTATTTGCGCGTGAGGTTGTTATTGCCGTCGTATTCGGCTATGACGTTACCGCCGTCATATATATACCTGGTTTTATAGCCATCGATATCCTTTTCGATACGCGCGGGGGGCCGGATCATATTTGTAGGTGGCAGTCTCCCAGGTTACTGGTTCCTGGGACGGAGGCGAGCCTGTCCACTCGACTAAGTCAACATAGCCGCAATCGTCACCAGTTTCTACGCTGCTATCTTTGATATATCGCCATTTCAGCGAGTGAGAGTTTACATCTGAAGCCAAAGCGAGGGAAAATTTCGCTTGTTCTCGTAGCAAAAGCAATTTTTATAGATACCTTTAACAATATAGTTTATTATACTCCCGGTATTATTAAAGGAGACAGAATATGGACATGCTTGGTGCGGCGATAATTGGTTGTGGTTGGGTTGCAGAAGAGTACGTGAAGGCCTTTGGGAAGGATGAGCGTTCCGAGGTACGGGCGCTGGTTAGCCGGAATCGGGCAAATGCGGAAAGGTATCGCGACCGCTACGGCTTAAAGTGCACCATCGAAACCGACGCTTCGGCAATGCTTGAGCAGAAGGACGTGGATATTGTGGTGGTATGCACGCCGCATAATGTACATACGCAATACGTGGTTGCGGCCGCAGAGGCAGGCAAGCATATTATTATAGAAAAACCGGTAGCGCTGACTCCTGAAGATGTTTACAAGCAGCGCGAAGCGGTAAGAAAAAACAAAGTCAAGACAATTGTAAGTTTCGTATTGCACTGGAATCCTCTGCTGATGACTATTGACCGTTTAATAGAGCAGGGTGTATTTGGCGACATCTTTATGGTGGAGGTCGATTATATGCACCGGATATGGGATTTAAAATGGTACGGCAGCCTGGAAAAGAGCGGCACGGCACTTCTGACGGCGGGCTGCCATGCGGTTGACGCCCTGCGATGGTTTGCGCGCAGCCGGGTCGAGGAAGTATCGGCCTATCAGGTAAAGACTGAAAATCCCGCAGAATACCCGGGGACCATTTCGATCAACGTAAAATTCGAGGATGGAAAGATAGGACGCAGTTACACTACCTTCGACGCAAAAATGCCTTACAGATTCAACATCGGAATCTATGGCAGCGATGGCGCACTCCGCAACGATCAAATATTTGCTCCAAAACTTTTCCCTGGTCAAAACGATTTTATGAAGATTCCCTGTATTCTTCCGGACAGTGGTGATGTTAACCATCATCCTTTTCAGGGTGAAGTGACTCATTTTCTCGACTGTATTATCAATGACCAAAAGCCATTTCCAGACCTCGATGATGCGTCACTGACACAGGCCGTGTGCTTCGCGGCTGACAAGTCCGCAGAATCCGGCTCGCCCGTGTCTATCAGCGAATTCAAAAACCTGCTGTGATTTATTTTGAACGCTATTTACCCTCAAAAAGATGAAATGTAGGCTCTCTGCAAATAGTGACTTATAAAATTGCGACTAAATGCCCCTTTTTTTTAAAAATGAGAAATTTTCCTTGCATATTTTCTTGAATACGAGAAAATTGGGGCATTATGAATCACCCGTAGATATGTTCTATATAATAGAAATAATGCAAAGGTAAACCAGCGATGACCGTAAAACCTGAAAAAGATATCATCGCCGAGTTCTTAATCTCGGATTTTCTGTTCTTGGGCTGTTTGTCTTAACCGACTCTAACCTTACAAAAAACTGGCTTAAATAGCTTGGAGATACTGTTACCTGTCACAGGAGAAAGAAGCTAAGATATGATGGAAACTAATCTCAAGGTTATGTCACAGTCACAATTAGCCAAAGCAGTCTTGAATGAAAGCGGCCAGAATGTGAACCTGTGCTATCAATGCAGGAAGTGTGCTGCGGGCTGTCCGATATCTTATGCGATGGACTATAAACCCGCCCAGATTATACACGCAATCCGGCTTGGTTTGGACGATCTTGTGTACAAGAGCAAGACTATGTGGTTGTGTGCATCTTGTGAGACGTGCACAACGAGGTGTCCTCAAGAGGTCGATATTGCGAAAGTGATGGATGCCGTGAAGATAACAGCAGTGAAGCAGGGTATTAAACCCACTATCCCGCAAGTGGCCTCTTTTTACAGGGCAGCGCTTTCCAATATCAAAATGTTCGGGCGGATGTACGAGATGGGGATGATAGTTGGCCTTAAGATGAGGACTTTCGAGTTATTCAAAGACGTCGGACTGGGAATGAAACTGTTCACAAAAGGCAAGCTCAAGGTGATTCCCAGTTTTACCGGTGCATTAAGAACTTGGAAGATTTTTAATCGGGTAAAGAGCATCGAAAACAGGGAGAGCAAAATATAACGTAAAACATTTGATAATAAACAAATTAATATGTTTTTGGGAAATTTGTATTTCCTAAATGGTATGTCCTGGGAGGTCAGCATACGATGACAGCAAAATACGCTTATTATCCGGGTTGCTCACTTCACTCGACCGGCTCTGAATACGATATATCATTTCGGGCCGTTTGTGAAAAGCTTGGTATGGATATTCAAGAGATCGAGGGGTGGATTTGCTGCGGCACCTCTCCCGCTCATAGTTCGTCCAGGCTTTTGTCGCTCGCACTTCCTTTTGAAAATCTCTGTCAGGCGGAGAAAATGGGTTTTAAAGACATTATCGCCCCATGTGCCGCCTGTTTTGCGAGATTGCGGACTGCGATGTATGAAGCGAACGAGGACGCTGAGATAGCTTCTCAGATTAGTGAGGCCCTTGAAAAGCCGCTGCCAAAATCGATGAATGTTTTAAGCCCCATTGAGATATTCTGTAACCGGGAAGGTCTGGCTGAGGCGGTTACAAAGCAGTTACCCGAATTAAAGGTTGTGTGTTATTACGGCTGCCTTCTAACCAGGCCTTCGAAGGTAATGCAGTTTGACGAGTGCGAGTATCCGATGGCTATGGACAATCTGCTTCGCTCGCTGGGAATTGAAACACTTGACTGGTCTTATAAGACCGAATGCTGCGGCGGGGCTCTTGCTATGACCCGCACTGACGTGGTTCTTAAGTTGACGCACGATATACTTGAGGAAGCCAAGGCGGTAGGTGCAAACGCTATCGCTGTTGGATGTCCGTTATGTCATGTCAATCTGGACACACGGCAGACGGAGGTTGAGCAGGAATACGGAGTTCAGTACGGTCTGCCGGTATTTTACTTCACACAACTGATGGGGCTGGCAATGGGCTTGGCCGGCGACAAATTGGGATTGCAGAAACATTTTGTCAGTACGGACGGATTATTGTCCGGTGTTTGAGAAGGACAGCTTTTCTTGGAATAGAAACGGGAGGCAAATAAGTGATTCAGACAACAGATAAAAAGGTTGGTGCTGTTCTCGTGGTTGGCGGCGGCGTCGGAGGTATGCAGGCTTCGCTCGATCTGGCTGAAGGGGGTTATAAGGTCTATTTAGTCGAAAAGGGGCCGTCTATCGGCGGGGTGATGGCACAGCTTGACAAGACGTTCCCGACTAACGACTGCGCGATGTGTACTCTTGCGCCGCGCATGGTCGATTGCGGCGGGCACATGAATATCGAGAAAATGACCTACTCCGAGATAGAATCAATCGAAGGCTCAGCGGGCAATTTCAAGGTCCGCGTCAGGAAAAAGGCACGCTACGTTGATCCGGAAAAGTGTACGGGCTGCGGAGAATGTGTTGAGAGCTGTCTTGTTAGAAACATTGTCTATATAGATCAGCCGGGCCGTGCGCCGGTTCAGATTGAAGAAGACGTGCGAGTCAAGGTGGATGACATTCTGAACAGATATTCAGGCGGCCGTGAAATCATCGTTCCGATTCTTCACGATATTAATGAGGAGTTCAGGTGGCTGCCTCCGGAGGTCCTCTGTCGAATAGCCGAGGTAACCGAGATTCCTATCGAGCACATCCTGCGGATTGCAAGCTTCTACAATGCCTTCAGTCTTAAGCCGAAGGGAAAGCATGTCATCCGTGTCTGTACCGGAACAGCGTGCTATGTCAAAGGTGCACAGCGTATTTTGGATACATTTTCGAGGGAACTGGAGGTCGAAGTAGGGGACGTAACGGATAACGGGCAGTTCAGCCTGGAGACCGTCAATTGTGTGGGTTGCTGCGGCCAGTCGCCTGTAATCACGGTCGATGATGATATATACGGATATGTGAACCAGACTATGGTCACCGGCGTGCTCGGGAAGTACACATAGGAAGGAGAAAAAAATGTCTAAGATTAAACCTGAGGACCTCGACAAGATCGGAGAAAAGATCAAGAGGACAATGCTTCTTAGAGAAGGCTCGTGCCGGGTGAAGATCATCGTCCATATGGGGACATGCGGAATTGCGGCCGGTGCAAGAAACGTCATGAAAGCTTTGATGGATGAGATCGAGAAGGCGGAATCGAAAGACATTCTTCTGACAATCTCGAGTTGTGCAGGACTTTGCAGCAGTGAGCCTATGATAACGATAGAAGAAAAAGACAAGCCGGCGGTGAAGTATGTTGAGCTTACTGCCGAGAAGGCAAAGGCAATCTTTGCCGGTCATGTCCTTGGCGGTAAGATTGTGAACGAATACGCGCTTGCGGCCGGGAGCGAGAGAACGCTTTAAGGAGATTGCAACGATGCCACATATTACGAACGTAATGATTTGCACTTGCACAAATTGCATATCGAACGGCGCTCTTGATATACGGGATTCACTGGATGCACAGATTAAGCGGCAGGGATTGCAGGATGATGTCCTTGTCGTACCGACAGGAGCAAGTGGTCTTTGTGTCAATGGGCCTATCCTGATAGTGCAGCCAGAAGGAATTTTCTACCAGAAACTCAAGGGCAAAGACATTCCGAATCTTGTTGAGGAGCATTTTCTAAAAGGCCGGCCGGTAAAGAGCCTGATGTATGTTCCTCCGGGAGAAGAAAGCCCGATTCCTGAGCTTCGATCGATTCCGTTTTTCAAGGACCAGCGGCTGATTGCGCTTCGTAACCGGGGACTGATCGATCCGGACAAGATCGATGAGTATATTGCCAGGGACGGTTACAAGGCACTGGCAAAGGCAGTGACATCTATGACGCAGGAAGAAGTCATCAAAGAAATATCCGATTCAGGCCTGCGGGGACGTGGTGGTGCAGGGTTTCCAACGGGACGTAAATGGGACAGTAGAAGGAAAGACCCAAGGACGCCTAAGTACGTGGTTTGTAATGCCGACGAGGGTGATCCGGGCGCATTTATGGACAGGAGCATCGTCGAAGCGGATCCGCACTCGGTGATTGAAGGAATGGCTATCGGAGCATATGCAGTGGGAGCGTCGAGCGGGTATATGTATCTGCGAATGGAGTATCCACTTGCCGTCAAAAGAATACAACTGGCGATAGAGCAGGCCAGAGAGTACGGCTTGCTGGGCAAAGATATCTTTGGCAGCGGTTTTGATTTTGACTTGCAGGTATTTAAGGGTGCCGGGGCATTTGTATGTGGTGAGACGACCGCTCTTGTCGCTTCTATTGAAGGCAAGATTCCTGAGCCGAGACAAAGACCTCCACGGACGACCCTATGGGACAAGCCGGTCGTTATCAACAACGTTGAGACCTGGGCAAATGTCCCTGTGATTTTAAACTGGGGGGCAAAATGGTTTGCGGAGATCGGAACCGAGAAAAGCAAGGGAACCAAAGTCTTCTCGCTGGCGGGGAATATCAATAATGCAGGTCTTGTGGAGGTGCCAATGGGCATAACCCTTCGGGATATTGTCTATAATATCGGAGGTGGTATTCCCAAAGGCAAGGAGTTCAAGGCTGTTCAGACAGGCGGGCCTTCCGGCGGCTTTCTTCCGGCCAGTCTGCTCGATTTATCGGTTGACTATGAGCAACTGGATGAGGCCGGGTCTATGATGGGTTCCGGCGGTATGGTAGTGATGGACGAGAATGTTTGTATGGTCGAAATGGCCAGGTATTTCGTTGCATTCACAAATGACGAATCCTGCGGCAAATGCACTTCCTGCCGAGAGGGTTCCCTTGCACTTCTTGAGATTTTGAGCAGGATGTGCAATGGAGAGGGAAAGCCTGGAGATATCGAGTTACTCGAAGAATTGGGAGAGGCAATCAGAGATGCTTCTCAGTGCGGATTAGGGCAAAGCCTTCCCAACCCGGTATTGAGCTCCCTGGAACACTTCCGAGACGAATATAAAGCCCATATTGATGAAAAGAGATGTCCGGCGGGATTATGCAAGGCTTTAATCACATTTAATATTAGTGAAGAGAAATGTATAGGATGTCGGTTGTGCGCCAAGAAATGTCCCCAGGAGGCCATATCGGGAGAGGCCAAAGAGCTGCATACAATCGATCAGGATAAATGTATCAAATGCGGAGTTTGTCTCGACGCATGTAAGTCTGAAGCGGTATTAGTAGCATGATTTTGAAAGATATACAAAAGATACTGGAAGCGGAAGTCATCGTGGGCGATGATCTGCTGGGTGAAGATATAACAATAGCTTGCGGGTGTGACTTAATGAGCGATGTTTTGTCTTTTGTGAAGCCTGGAGCACTTTTGTTGACCGGTTTGATTAATCCGCAGGTGGTTCGTACTGCAGAAATGGCGGACCTGCGGGCAATATGCTTTGTTCGGGGAAAAAGGCCCGCTCAGGAGACTATTGAATTGGCTCAATCCAAGAGTATCCCGTTATTGACGACGCCTCTGCTGCTATTCGAGTCTTGCGGTCGATTACACCGAGAAGGACTTTCCGGTTGCTCTGAAAATAAGAAGAAAATCAAATAGGATTTTTTCAAGTGACTCCAGATAACAAAATAAGCAGGATTCAGGAATTAGTCTATGAGATTAGGATAGGCGAAGTAATGCAGAGTGATGTCATTACGATTAGTCCGCAGACCCATATGAGTGAGCTAAGGAAGATTTTACGGGAGAAACGCATCTCCGGAGCGCCTGTAATGGACGGGGATGAAATGGTGGGTATCATCAGTATCGAGGATTTTATTAAGTGGCTGGCCGATAGGGAGCACGATTGCCCCATTAGTGAGAAGATGAGCAAAGATGTTCAAACTCTTTATGCCGATGAGCCGTTGACCCAGGCGGTCAACAAATTCGAGCGTTTTGGTTTCGGCCGATTTGCCGTTATTGACCGCCAGAGCAGGCGGCTTCTTGGCATAATCACCAAGGGGGATATAGTTGAGGGCCTGCTCAAAAAGCTGGAGATCGACCACTATAAAGAAGAGGAAGAGATTTACTGTCGACGAGTTGAGCATTTTTTCGAGGATATTCTTGCGGACAAAGTGGTGCTTTTATTTCAATATGATGTAGCGGGACACGATTTCAAACGGGCAGGAGAAGGCGCCAGCCGGCTAAAGGCCTCCTTAAAACGCCTGGGCCTGGATCCTCAGATAGTCCGCCGGGTTGCGATTGCTACATACGAAGCAGAGATGAACCTGGTCATCTATACCGATGGCGGCCAGATTCGAGCGCGTGTTGAACCGCATGAGATTTTTGTAAAAGTGGCGGATTCCGGACCGGGGATCCCCGATATCCAGAAGGTTTTGCAGCCGGGTTATTCAACCGCTCCGGAGTGGGTTAGAAACTTAGGTTTTGGAGCCGGTATGGGCCTGAACAATATCTTCAAGTGTGCCAGTAAGATGGAATTGAAATCTGTCGTAGGCAAAGGAACGCAATTGTATATTCGTATCGACACCAAAGATGGAGCTATGAGTGAAACTAACTGAATTAATACAGAAGTTAAACTTGAGCGTCAGGTCGGCAAAAACGCACTTGGATCGCGAGGTTACCGGGGGCTATGCGAGCGATTTGCTTAGTGATGTCCTTGCTAATAGCGAAGAAGGAAACCTTTGGATTACTTTACAGATTCATCAGAATATCGTGGGTGTGGCCAGTATGAAAGACCTGGCTGGAATTATATTGGTAAATAACAGAGAACCTGAGCCGGAAACCCTGGAGAAAGCAGAATTAGAAAAATTACCGATTATGGTAACCGAGATGCCGACCTTTGAACTGGTCGGCAAGCTCTATAGTTTGGGAATTGTCGGAACGAAATAATGAGGAAAGTAAGAGCCGACCTGCATCTGCATACTTGCCTTTCTCCCTGTGCCGACAATCAGATGCAGCCAGCAGCTATAATCGAGCGGTCTAAAAAAGCAGGTTTGGATATGATAGGTATATGTGATCATAATTCTGGTGAGAATGTAAGGGCGATGATGAAAGCCGGTGAGCGGCAGGGCATTGCGATTATTCCTGGTGTTGAGGTTACCTCGCGGGAGGAAGTGCATATCCTCGGACTGTTCGACACCGAGCAGGACCTGATGCGCCTTCAGGATATTATCTATGAAAACCTGCCCGGCCAAAACGATGAGGAGGCCTTCGGCCCTCAGCTAATCATTGACGAATACGGTAATGTGGTGGGTCAGAATTCCAGGCTTTTGATAGGAGCGACAACCCTGACCTTAGAGCAGATTATCGATGCGATTCACCAATTCGCCGGACTGGCTGTTGCCTCTCACATCGATCGCCAGCGATTCAGCCTGATTGGCCAGTTGGGTTTCATCCCCAAAGGATTGAAGCTGGATGCCGTGGAGGTTTCGATCCCGTCCTCGGTCAGGCAGGAGTATGACTATCCGGTTGTAACTTCTTCCGATGCTCATTTTCTGGAAGACATCGGAAAGAATTCCACTTGTTTTATGATAGAGGATACATCGTTACAGGAGATTTCAAAAGCGTTGCGCTGTGAGCTGGGAAGGATGGTCGTAAGCAATTGAATGGAAGATTTGTCGCTGCACATTCTGGACATTGCTGAAAACTCGATTAACGGAGCGGCAAGGACAATTGAAATTATAATCGATGAAGACAGAGAGAAAGACTTGTTGACTGTTGAGATTAAAGATGATGGTAAGGGCATGGACCAAAAGACTCTGAAAAAAGCTCTTGATCCGTTTTTCACTACACGCAAGACTCGCAGAGTCGGCCTGGGGCTGTCCTTACTGGCTCAGGCGGCCGAACAGAGCGGCGGCAAGATGGAGCTGAACTCTATACCAGACGTGGGAACGACGGTCAGGGCGACGTTTCGCATGAGCCATCCGGACTGCAAACCTATGGGTGACATTAATGAGACAATGCGCATGTTGGTTGCAGGGCATCCTGAGATTAATTTCGTTTACGAACATCATAAAGACAATTCAAAATACCGTTTTGACACGAGAGAAGCATGCAGAAAATGATTACTCTAACAATTGACAACAAAAAAGTTGAGGTTGAAGAAGGCTCAACCGTTCTTCAGGCCGCAGAGAAGCTCGGTATTAAAATTCCTACTCTTTGCCACCACAGGTCTTTGTTGCCCTACGGTGCGTGCCGTGTCTGTCTGGTCGAATTAAAAAAATCGTGGGGTTCAAGCATTCAGGCTTCCTGTGTTTATGCTGCAGAGGAGGGATTGGTCGTACGAACTGATTCAGAGAGAGTCTTGAAGACCCGCCGGATGATGCTCGAATTGCTATTGGCCCGTTGCCCGGATTCGCCCCGGATAGTAGAAATGGCCAGGGAGATGGGCATCGAGGAACCTCGCTTTCAAAAGAAGAACGATAACTGCATCCTATGCGGACTCTGTACAAGAGTATGCGAGGAAAGGATGGGTGTCGGCGCCATCAGCTTTGTCAACAGAGGTTCGGAACGAAAGGTCGCTGTTCCGTACGACAAGCATTCTCCTATTTGTATGACATGCGGGGCCTGCACGGTTGTCTGCCCGACCAATGATGTGGACCTATCCAAAGTATCACTTAACAAACCAAGGCCAGTAATGTCCGATTATGATATGGGTCTTGTCCAAAGGTCTTCCATTTATATACCTTTCGCCCAGGCAATACCTAAGGTAGCGCTGATTGACAAAACAACCTGTATGCACTTCCTTAATGATACGTGCAAATCCTGTGAGAATTTCTGTGAAGCCGGAGCTATCGACTATGAACAGCAGGATGAAATCGAGGAGCTGGATGTCGGTGCCGTTGTCCTGTCGCCGGGATTTGAGCAATTTGATCCGGACCTCAAAAAGGAACTCGGCTACTCGAGGTATTCCAATGTCCTGTCCAGCCTTCAGTTCGAACGGATTCTTTCGGCCAGCGGACCGTACCTCGGAAAGGTCCTGCGTATCTCCGATGAAAAAGCCCCCGGGAAGATTGCATGGATACAGTGTGTCGGCTCCAGAGAAGTAGAGTGCAACTATTGCTCCTCGGTCTGTTGTATGTATGCGACCAAGGAGGCTATTATTGCCAAGGAGCACGCCCCCGACCTCGATTGCACAATCTTTTTCATTGATATGCGCGCCTATGGCAAAGGATTTGACGCCTATTACGAACGTGCAAAGGGGCTTGGCGTTAAATATATTCGCTGTCGTCCCTCTTCGGTGAAAGAGGACTCCAAAACAAAGAACCTCAAAATCACATATCAGGCCGCTGACGGCGAAATACTAACAGATGAGTTTGGCATGGTAGTCCTTTCAACAGGTTTAAGACCTCCGGCGGAGGTCCGCGAACTTGCGGATAAATTCGGAATCGAGCTTGATCAACATGGTTTTGCCGCCACGCTTCCTATGGCACCGGTTGAGACCTCAAAGGCCGGTGTTTATGTTTGCGGGCCTTTTGCTTCGCCGAAAGATATCCCTGAAACGGTCATGGAGGCCTCCGCAGGCGCTGCCAAGGCGATGGCGCTGCTTACGGAGCAGCGGAATACTCTAATCACGCATAAAGAATATCCACCTGAAATGGATGTTGCCGGCAAGGAGCCGCGCATCGGCGTGTTTGTATGTCACTGCGGCAGAAATATCGGCGGAGTCGCCGATGTGCCAAATGTAGTCGAATATGCCAAAACTCTGCCGAATGTCGTCTATGCAGCGCATAATCTATATACGTGCTCGACCGATACTCAGGATAATATAAAAGAAATGATTGCCGAGCACGACCTGAATCGCATAATAGTGGCTTCGTGCAGTCCGAGAACTCACGAACCGCTTTTCCGCAATACGTGTCGAGAGGCCGGGCTTAATGAATACCTCTTTGAAATGGCTAATATTCGTGACCAGTGTACCTGGGTGCACATGCATCAGCCGGAAATGGCCACTCAAAAATCAAGAGACCTTGTCAGGATAGCTGTTGCCAAATCAAGAATGCTCGAACCTCTGAAAAAGGGAACTCTTAAGGTCAATAACGATGCCCTGGTAATCGGCGGCGGCATCGCCGGAATGACGGCGGCAATTAATCTGGCGGATCAGGGATTTAAGGTGCATCTCGTTGAAAACCAGGAGCAATTGGGCGGCAACCTTAATCATATACACAGCCTGCTAAGCGGCGACCCACAGCAAAAGCTCAAAAGCACTATTGAGAAGGTCAACGCCCATCCTAATATAGATGTGCATCTGAAAAGCATTGTATCTGCGGTTGATGGTTCGGTTGGTAATTTCAAGTCAACAATCCAGCATAACGGCGATGGAAAACAGGTCTCTCACGGTGTCGTTATCGTCGCCACCGGAGCTGAGCAATACGAACCGACCGAGTATCTCTACGGCAAAAACCCCCGCGTTCTTACCCAGCGGACATTTGAGCAGTGGCTGTCCGAGGACAAGGCCGAGCTTAAAAAGGCTAAATCCATTGTGATGATTCAATGCGTTGGTTCACGAGACGAGGACCGTCCATATTGCAGCCGCGTCTGCTGCTCGGAAGCAATTAAGAATGCGATTGTCATTAAGAAAAAGCAGCCTGAGACTGATGTTTACATTCTCTACCGTGACATAAGAACATACGGCCTGCTTGAAGAATACTATACAGAAGCAAGACGTATAGGTGTACGCTTCATCCGCTATGAAGAAGACAAGAAGCCTGAGGTCTCAGCCAATAATGGCAGCTTCTCAGTTTCCTGTTTTGATCCCGTTCTCAATGCACCGGTTACGATAAACTCTGATTTGGTTGTGCTCGCTGCAGCGATAGTACCGGGCGAGACCCTTAGTGAAGTCGGAAAATTATACAAGTTGTCACTCAATCAGGACAAGTTCTTCCTGGAAGCGCACATGAAGCTCAAACCGGTCGATTTTGCCACCGACGGTGTTTTCATGTGCGGCTTGGCGCACTGCCCGAAATCAATCGAAGAAAGCATCGCCCAGGCGGATGCGGCCGCAGGCCGTGCCGCAACTATTCTGTCCAAAGACGAAATCGAGCTGGACGCTAATATTTCAGAAATCGTGGACGATAACTGTGACGGCTGTGCATATTGCATCGATCCGTGCCCGTATAACGCATTGACGCTTATTGAATATATGCTCAAAGGCGATATTAAGAAGACCGTTGAAAGAGATGCGGCATTGTGCAAAGGCTGTGGTGTGTGTCAGGCTACGTGTCCGAAAAAAGGAGTATTTATTCGCAGTTTCAAGCTTGAGCAATTAGGTGCAATGGTTGAAGCCGCGCTGGAAACAGGCTAATAGAGGAGTTTGTTTAATATGGCAGACGAAGAAACGTTTGAACCGGTAATTGTTGGTTTTTGTTGCAACTGGTGTTCGTATGCAGGGGCTGATCTCGCCGGGGTCTCCCGGTATCAGTATCCTCCGAACCTGAGGATTATACGAGTTATGTGCTCGGGAATGGTGCACCCGAATCTGGTCATAGATGCTTTAACAAAAGGTGCAGATGGGGTTCTGATTTGCGGCTGTCATATCGGAGACTGTCACTACCTTGACGGTAATGTTAAAGCTGAGAACCGAAAGGAAGCAATAGAGCTTATGTTGGAAGATTTCGGCATAGAACCTGAACGATTCAGGCTCGAGTGGGTATCCGCATCTGAGGGGCCCAGGTTCGCCGAGGTGATCCGGGAAATGACCGAGGCTGTTCGTGCGCTGGGTCCCAGTATGTATAAGGTTTGAGAATATTTGTTCGGCTTGAACAGAAGTGAGTCGGGCTGAAACGTATGTATAGCTTTGAAATTAATTTGTTTTAGGAATTTAAGATATGCCAAAAGCACGTCTCTTTGATGGCAAAAAATTTATGTGGGATGGCCTTGAGTACGACGACGAAGAAAAAGCCGGCTCAGTGGAGAAGGGATACGCCGAAAAGGGCTTTGAGGTTCGAACCTGCAGCGAGGAAGGGAAGGTGTTTATTTACACACGGCGAGTTGTCACTGAGGTTGTGGTGGAATAAAACCAGCAGGATTGGCTGTACGGACCGGCTTACCAGAAGGAAGCTGCCGTAACAAAAGTCGTTGTGAAAGGAGAAAATATGAGTGCTCCAAAGATATTGATTATCGATGACGATCCGGATTTCGTGATGGTCACTAAAGCGATCCTCGAGACAAAGCAGTACAACGTTCGATTCGCCCATGACCCGGAAGAGGGATTTATTAAGCTGGAGGAGGAAATACCGGACGCTCTGATACTGGATGTCATGATGGGAAAAGGTGCGGAGGGATTCGTATGTGCAAGGAAGATACGGAAGGACCCACGGTTTGATAAGATGCCTATATTAATGATAACATCCATGTCCGAGCAGACCGGATTTAATTTTCCCGGCGAAGGTAAACATTCCAAGTTCCTGCCGGTTGATGAATATATAGAGAAAGGCATTGAGCCGCACGTTCTTCTTGAGAAAGTTGAGCAGCAGCTTGCCAAAAAAAGAGACGACTAATCGTAAATATAAGTTAATGAGAAATGAGATACTACATAATATGTTAAATCTCTTGAGAAAGGAGGTACTACCGTGCCTGTAAAAGTAGCAGAAGAATGGCTGAACATCTGTGGAGGATGTGAGGTCACAATACTGGACATAGGCGAGCCGCTGCTTGACCTGCTGCCTGAGCTCGATTTTGTCCATATGCCCGTATTGATGGACCATAAGTATTTTGGTCAAACAGGAGAAAAGGAAGAGATGGAGATCCCCGAGGCTGATGTGGGGATAATCTCAGGAGGTGTACGGAACGAGAAGGAAAAGCATGTTACCGAGGAAATGAGAAAAAAGTGCAAAACCCTTATTGCCCTTGGCTCATGTGCATGCTATGGCGGAATTCCCGCCCTGGCGAATATGTTTCCTCTTGAAGCCCTGTACGACAAAGTCTTCAGAGAATCGAAGACTACGGATGCCGGTGATACACCTAAAGAGAATCTTCCTCCTCTATTGGACAGGGTGTACGCAGTAGATGAGATTGTGCCTGTGGATGTATATATTCCAGGTTGTCCTACAAATCCTGATATTGTTGTCAAGGCCCTCACCGCACTTTTGGAAGGCAAAGAGTTCAAGCTTGAAGAGAGAAGTGTCTGCGACGAGTGTCCGCTTAAGCGGGAAAAGAAGGCTGCGGGCGGCCAGATTAAAAGAACGCTTGATTCGGTGGAGTTCGACCAAAGTAAGCCCTGGGATCAGACCAGGTGCTATATGGAACAGGGCTATTTATGTCTTGGGCCTGTCACCCTGGCGGGCTGTGGGAGTAAAGAAGGAAACGGTGACGGTGTAACAGTCCCTCGCTGCATAAAAGGGTTTATGCCGTGCCGGGGATGCTTCGGTCCGATTCGTAAAGGTGCAAATCCTTTGGTTGACATGATGACTGCGATTTCATCTATAGGGCTGGATGCAAAACAGGTTCCCGACAGACGTGCATTGCTAAACAGGTATATTGGTGCTCAAAAACGACTTAGGCCGTTGCCTGTGCGTCCAAAGTAGAAAGGATGTATAAATATGAAAACAATTACAATAGCCCCAGTAACCAGAATTGAGGGCCATGCCAAGGTAACCATTAACCTTGATGACAGCGGTAATGTGGCGGATACTTTTGTTAACGTGGTGGAGCTTCGCGGTTTTGAGAAGTTCTGTATTGGAAGGCCTGTAGAGGAACTCCCGCGTATTGTAACGAGTATCTGTGGGGTGTGTCCGTGGCACCATCACCTGGCGTCGGCGAAGGCCAACGACGTGGTCTTCGGCGTAACACCGCCGCCTACGGGGGCAAAGCTCAGGGACCTCTGCCAGAGCATCGCCTTCTGCTCGGACAAGATACTTCACTTCTTCATCTTGGCCGGCCCGGACTTTGTGATGGGCCCGGATAGTGATTATTCTGTGAGAAACGTTATAGGAATAGCCCAGGCAAATCCCGAAATAGGCAAGAAAGTCATTCGCAACCGGCACCTTGGCACACAGATGCTCAACATAATTTCAGGGAAGGCTATTCACCCGGTCACTGCAGTACCGGGCGGATTCAGTAAGCCTCTGACAGAGGCCGAACGGGAAAAAGTTGTTCCCATGGCAAACGAAGTGCTGGAGTTTGCAAAGTTTGCTATAGCATTCGCCAAGGAGAACGTCTTCCCCAAGTACCTCGACGCCATTAAAACCTTGGGCGTGATTGAGACCGGTTTCCTGGGGACCGTGGCCGAAGACGGAACGCTTGAACTATACGACGGCAAGGCTCGATTGATGAAGCCTGACGGTTCATACGAAGAGTTCCCATATGATCAATACACTGAGTATATTGGAGAACATATCGAGCCCTGGACATACCTCAAGTTTCCTTATGCCAAAAAATGGGGTGATTTTTCGATGGATCTCGATAATCCGTCGGGGATATACCGCACGAACACCCTTGCTCGTATCAATGTTTGCGATAAGATGGCAACGCCGTTGGCGCAAGCGGAGCTCGAAGAGTTCCGGGCGAGCTTTGGACGGCCCGCCCAGCAAACACTGCTCTACAACTACGCGAGACTGATCGAGCTGGTTTACAACGCCGAGCATGTCATTGAGCTCCTGAACGACCCGGAGATTACCGGGAAGGAGATACGCGTTCCGGTTACGCCGCGAGCTGCAAGGGGTATTGGTTGTGTTGAGGCGCCAAGAGGGACCTTGATTCACGATTATGAGACCGATGAGAACGGGCTGATTACCAACGTCAATCTGATTGTCGGTACTACCCACAACAATGCCCCAATCAATATGTCCGTTAAGCAGACGGCGAAAGCACTGATAAAGGACGGTAATTACGACCAGGGAATCCTCAACAGGGTCGAAATGGCCATACGGGCCTACGATCCGTGCCTGTCCTGCGCAACGCACAAACTGGATGGCAGTGTTCCTGTGAAGGTTGAAGTTCGGGATGCTCGTGGGAAACTAATCGACACTATTGCAAATTGGTAAGTTGACAAGGCCGTAAAGCAATCCGATATTGAGATTGCTTTGGCCCTCTAAAACGACTTGCCGGATGAATATAATGATGCTATAGTGGGGAGATAGTTGTAGTCTAAAATCTCTGAAAAGGATTTTGGGATATTTCTCGGTGTGCGCTTGATTCCTGGCGATTTCATTAATTCTAAGCGAGGGATACAGGTCAATAACTGAGAAGATGGAGAATTAAGGACAAAGACTGTTTCTAATGGCTTCAGAAGAGAGTATTCAGCCGGCTGTATATGAGCTGCCGCTTCGGCAGGAATTGCCCGTTGATGCGGAGATCAAAGGCTCGGAAATATCTCTGTCGGAATCTCTGCTAATGCGAAATGCATTGTGGTTCTGCCGGGTCAGATGGCTGGTGATTGCAACTCTGGTCTGCTACGGTGTGCTGGGTCAGTTTCGGCGTTCGATTGACTACTTCGAAATACGTTCTCCGGGAACGTGGCCCTTTGTCATGGCCGGGATTTTGACGTTGTTCAATCTTGTTTTTCTGTTTCTTGCACGGGCCAGGACCTTTCCGTCCAAAATCATTTTTAACCTGTGGGGTCAGATTATTGTGGATTTGGTTATCCTCACCGGGGTCGTTTACTTTATCGGCAGCCTTGAGACGAACATCGCGTTCACGTATCTTTTTCATATCGTTTTATCTTGTGTGTTCTTCTCGCGCAGGCAGAGTTTGATTGTGACTATCATGGCAATCGTCATGTTTGCCGCGTGTATTGCCGCAGAATATGTATTGAAGATACTGCCTTCGATGAGTATTTTCAACGAGTCTTTCCATGAACAGAATCATTCCCCGGTATTGGCAACATTGACTGTAAACTTCTTTTTCGCTATCGGAATATGGCTGGTCGTATGGTATCTTGCCTCCCACTTATCCTGGATGGTACGCCGGAGGGATTTCGAACTTACTGAAACCAACCTCCGCCTGGTTGCTGCCCAGGAGGAACGGGCCCGGCATATGCTTGCGACAACCCACCAGCTAAAAGCTCCTTTTGCAGCTATCTATTCCAATGCGCAGCTTCTGCTGCAGGGATATTGCGGTGATATTCCGGACGAAGCTTTGCAGGTGATACAGCGGATAACGTCGAGGTCAAGGCGGCTGACTACTGAAATCCAGGAAATGCTCCAGTTGGCAAATTTAAGCTCAACCAGCCAACAGTCTCTTCCGCAGAGCAGGATAGTTTCAACGGATTTACTTTTGTGGTGCAAATCTCAGGTTGACCCGATAGCTCGTGAACGCGGCGTTACTTTCAAAGTAAATGTTCGGCCTGTAGCTATGGTTGGCACTGAAGATCACTTTAAAATGTTGTTTGTCAATCTCCTGTCAAATGCGGTAATATATTCCCATAGAAACGGACATGTACATATCTGCTGTTATAAAGGTCCGGATTCGGAGCCTGTTGTTACTATTGCCGACAATGGAATAGGCATACAACCGGATAAACTGCCTCATATCTTTGAGGAGCATTACCGAACCAATGAGGCCGTGCAGCATAACAAAGAGTCTTCCGGACTGGGTTTGGCTATTGTTAAAAACGTAGCCGAATTGTACGGCATCCGCATCAGGGTGGAAAGCCGTTTCGGTTCAGGAACAAAGTTTGAGCTTAAATTCCCGGCTCCGAACGGAAGTCCGGGCGATAATATGAAAGGAGAAACGAAATGCCCTATCTCTTGATTGTTGATGATGATGAAGATTTTGCCAGTACTACGGCAACTGTCCTGCGTAAAGAAGGATACGACGTGCAGGTTGAGCTGGACATTGAAAGTGCGGTGAAAAGTATGGAAAGCAAACCTCCGGATTTGGCGATCTTGGATGTTATGTTTCCCGAAAACGCTTCTGCCGGATTTGAACTGGCGCGCTCCATGCGCCACAAAAGCGGAAAGCTCAAGAATATTCCGATCCTGATGCTGACTGCTATCAACACAAAATTCCCGCTCGGCTTTGGGCCGAAGGATATCGACGAAAGCTGGATGCCCGTAACTGAATTTCTGGAAAAACCTGTTGATTTTGATGTTTTACGGGAAAAAGTGGCTAAGCTTTTAAGTTCGAATAGCGCGGATGATTGAAAAGGGTGGTATATGGGACCTGAGTGGTACGATAAATCTGTTCTTATACTGGGATGCGGCAATGTGTTGCTTGAGGATGACGGATTTGGTCCTGCCGTTGCTCAGCAGCTCCAGCGCGACTTCACAATTCCCTCCGATATCTGTGTCCTGGATACAGGAACTTCTGTTCGGGAGATACTCTTTGATACCATTCTTTCCGACAAGAAGCCGTCAAAAATCGTTATTATAGATGCGATGGATTGCGGCCTCGAACCGGGAGAACTCTTCAACCTGGACCTCGATTCTTACCCAAAGGTTAAGCTCGACGACTTTTCCCTGCATCAGATACCCACATCGAATTTGCTTCGTGAGCTTCGTGACCTTTGCGGAATAGAAGTCAGCGTGGTTGCCTGCCAGGTGGCCGGAGCATGTGACAGTGTCAATCCCGGGCTTTCGGAACCTGTCAACAAAGCTGTCGGGCAGGCTGCCGAGATGATCGCCAAAGACTATTTCAAATAGCTGTTCGAATATTGCTTACTGCATATTGAACTGAATTGAACCACTCCGGCATCAAAAGTACGGGATAGGAATAAGACCATCTATGTTGATTTTGTTTTTATTGTATAGCTTTGGGGATGTTATAGATATTCAAACCGGCTCGATGTTCCGTCCTTGCCGGCATTATAATACCGGCAAGAAACGCAACGCCGAAACAAGTTATCGCGCCGATGGCACCGTATAACAGGCTGTTAAGCTCAGTGGCCAATTTCACATACAGCAGTATGCCTATACTCGCAACAGCCCCAATCCAGGCGTGAGCGGTATTAACTCTTTGCGTGAAAATACCGAGCATAAACAGGCCGGCGAGTGTCCCTCCGAGCAGGCCCATTATTCCCAGGAAAAAGTCCCAGAGATATTTGATTTCAATACGGGCCAGAAGCATGGCAGTTGCTGTGCCGGATATACCGAGTGCTATAGTCAAACATCTCGCAAAAAGAAGATATTTACTTTCAGAAAGGTGTGGCATAAATCGTCGAACAAAGTCTGTCGTTACCACGGTTGAAATCGAGTGCATGCTGCTGTCGATTGTTGACATTGCGGCTGCGAATACCCCGGCAATTACAAGCCCGGCTAAACCGTTCGGCATCTGCCGGGCAATAAACAAGGCGAATATCTGATCGGTCTTTTCGAGATGAGCCAAACTCTGTGGGTTGGCTTGGTAGAATACAAATAATCCCGTACCGACCAACAAGAACAGTGCGCCGGCGAAGATGGCCAGACAACCATTAAGCCAGATGGCCTTGGCCGCCTGTTTCTCATTCGGCGTAGTCAGGTAACGCTGGATGACCGCCTGATCGGTTGTGTACGGCACCAGAGAATTAGTAAAGACGGCGCCGATGACAACGACAATCAGAGCATCCGAAGTCCAGTCCCAGTTTAGATGTGCGAGATTGAACTTTCCGTTCTCGGCTGCGACAGAGACAAATTGACCAAAACCTCCGTCCAGATCGCCGATGATAATTCCCAGCGCAACAAAAGCTCCGCCTATCAGGACAAATGCCTGCACGACGTCCGTCCAGATTACGGCTTCGATGCCGCCGAGGACGGTATAGACTGTGCTCAAAATACCCATCAGGGCAATGCACACAAAGACATTCAAACCTGTTACGGCAGAGAGGGCCAGGGCCGGCAGCAGGACGACAATTCCCATTCGTCCTAATTGAAAAGCCACAAATGACAGGCTGCCGAAGACTCGGATGCTTACGTGAAAACGCTTTTCGAGATACTCATACGCGGTCGTGATATTGAGCCGCCGGAAGAAAGGCAGATATAAGTAAATAACAAAAGGGGCTATCGCAAATATTCCGATATTCAATATCAACAGCGCCCAGTCGGTGGCATAGGCTCTTGCGGGCATAGCCAGGTAAGTGATTGCGCTTAATTGGGTGCCGAAAATACTAAGGCCCGCCGCCCACCATGGAATTCGCCTGCCGGCCAAAAAGAAATCATCGGTCGTTTTTTCCCGCCTGGCGAAGTAGAAACCCATGGCAACTAATACAGCCAGATAAACCCCTACAACGGCGTAATTCAATTTTCCGAAACTCACGGCTATGTCATTCATTCGGTTGAATCCGGAATAATTTTTGCCTGCGGATACCCGGTCCGGATTTGCAGGTGATTATAATTATATTATCTGACATCTTTTGTTTTTACCCCATTGACCACATTCTGAGGTTTGCCGGCAAGGAATGAAGCCACATTATCGACGGCTACCCGGAGCAGCCTTTTCCGAGCTGCTATAGTCGCCCATGCAATGTGCGGAGTAATGCAGCAGTTCCTTGCTTTCATAAGCGGATTATTCTCACCGGGCGGCTCCTCTGACAGCACGTCCAAACCGGCCCCTGCAATTCTATTGTTATTCAATGCGTCAGCCAAAGCCTGCTCATCTACCAAAGGCCCGCGGCTGGTATTAATCAGAAAAGCGGTCTTTTTCATCATCTCCAGTCGCTCCCTGTTGATTATCTTTTTTGTCTCAGATGTAAGCGGACAATGCAGGCTGATGACGTCACTTGTCCGAAAGATATCATCTATGCCTGCGGGTTGGCATCCTTCCGGTATACTTGATGATTTGGCGATATCATAAAAGATGACATTCATTCCAAAAGCAATGGACAGCTTTGCAGTAGCGCGGCCGATTCTTCCAAAGCCGATTATCCCCATAGTCAGTCCCGCTAATTCAATCAAAGGCGTGTCCCAATAGCAGAAGTCGGGACTGGAAGTCCACCGTCCGGACCTTACTGTTTGAGCATGGTGGGCAGTATGATGAGCGAAATTCAGAAGATGAGCAAAGACTATTTGCGCCACTGATTGTGTACTGTATGTTGGAACATTGGTCACCGGGATATTTTTATGGCGGGCTGCTTCGATATCTACTATGTTGTAGCCGGTAGCCAGAACCCCGATATATTTAAGCTTTGGAAGCTGTTTAATTGTATCTGAGGATAATACGGTTTTGTTTGTTAGTATGATTTCAGCGTCTTTGGCACGCGGTACCACTGCTTCGGGGGCTGAACGGTCATGAACTGTACACGGGCCCAGGGCCTCCAGGTCTTTCCATGTTAAATCTCCGGGATTTAGTGTGTAGCCGTCTAATACAACAATATTCATTATCTAATTTCCTTATTTAGCTGAAGACATCTTTTTATTGTATGATTTTACGATGGGGATTCTTCATATAGTAAAAGAATCCGTCTTCGGCACCCACTAAAAGATCAGGGATATCATCTTTGTCCCAGTCCACAACGGTCGGGCTTGTTGTGTGGCCGGCCAGGATGCGATTATCAACTGTTCCCTGATCGCTGAAAAGATGCTTGTTTTGATTTGTAGAAATATTTCGAAGAAAGTTGATATTTCGACTATTCACCAGCAGGTCCAGTCGTCCGTCGAGGTCCCAGTCGGCAAAACAGAATTTGCGCCGGCCGCTTCTGCCTGCAATACCGTCGTTCATTCTTAACAGTCCGCTGGTTTTATTTGTGGGTCGATGTATCGAATCAAAAGCCGAGACATCTTCGCAGGCAAAAAGACGCTTGCCCGGCAGCAGAATTAGTTCCCGGCCTCTTTCGGCACGCTGAAATAGCGCCAGGTATCCCTCATTGTCCAGTATTATCAAATCGTTCAGTCCATCTTTGTCATAGTCGATAACAACCGGTGTGGTTCGCCACTGGGTTGCGAGATTTTTATTTTTAGGCGCCCACCAGTTCCAGGCCGGTTTAGGAGGCTTTCCTGGCCACTCTACTTCAATGGGTTGTGCTGTCGTCAGTTGAGGTTTTTGCCGTGTTCCGATGTTTCTGTACCAGAGGATTTTTCCCCAAATCGAGTTGATGATAATATCCGGCAGGCCATCATGGTTCCAGTCCACAACATTCAGGGTCATATAACCCCATTTGGCTTCGCAGGGTCCCTGGATTGAGCCGTTTGGGCCGGCAATAATTCGGATGATGTTGCCATCGGCCTTGAGATATACCGGAGCGGCCCATTTTGGCGGATTAGCTCCATCGAGGTTTTCGATAAATCCGACGTAACCTGCGCTGTTGCCGCAAATCAAATCTTCGTCTCGGTCGTTGTCCCAGTCGAAACTATGCGGCGTAACAAGTACTCCGAATTTTACGTCGTCTGCCTGCTGTTGGAAAAAACGCGGCGGCAAAAACTCAGGCATGCCATCAATCATTTGGCCCGTATTTTCCAACAAAGCCACACGCCCGTCTTCCTGACCTACAATCAGGTCCACGTCTCCATCCCTGTCCCAGTCCAGCGCTACAGGAACAATCATGCACAAATCCATCTGAAGCGGCTTATCCTTATAGGTCAGGTATTTGCCTGCGGCATATTTGGGATGTTTGCGAGTTCCTATGTTTTCGAACCATGTGAATTTGTCAACGAACTCACCGCATATCAGGTCCAGGTCGCCGTCTCCGTCGAAATCGGCAAAATTTGGAGAAGGCATACCATATACGTCCACCGGTTTATTGCCGGCCAGTATTTTTTCCGCTCTTTCGTACTGCGGATTTTCATTGTTTCCCGTATTGTTCATAAGATAAACGTATCCATGTAACGGCCCGCGGATCCAGCGTCCCTGTTTATCGAATGCGTTATCCCATCCATAGTCGCTCCAGTCGCCGACGCCTGCAATCAGGTCGAGAACTTCATCCCCGTCATAGTCACAATACTGCCACTGGTTGGCACGGATGCGTCCTTTTGTACTATGCACGTTGGCTGAAGGATAAATTGCCTTGGTTTGTTTGAACTGATTGTCCGGCTTGTGAAAATCTATAATTTCCTTGGCCGGCAGCAGTAAGCGGACTTCGCCATTAATATAACTCGGGCGAATATTACTATATCCTGCGCCAACTCGAACGGCCGGCTTAAATACCGGCATTTTTATATTACCGCTGACATTCTCGAAGAAATACGTTCCATTGTACGGTTTGTCGGGACAGGAAACAACTAAATCGTAGTCACCGTCATTATCATAATCCATAGGCAGCGGCCAGGCCCAAAGCCCCACCCCCAAATCCACAATCAGGCCGGGATTATTATACTTTACCCGTTCAAGAGCGGTGCCGGATGCAGCAGTTATGAAAATCACCAGTATGATTATCAACAGAGAAACAGGGCTCTTAATTGTATCAGCGTTCATATTATTCTCCGAAAAATAACTCGTTCTTTCTCTAATACAGGTATTACAAATATAACGCACATTTATTATCTGAGAATTACTCTTATTTAAAAATGCTGTAATGTTAACTTGTTCGATAAGGATAGCAATTCTGCCCGTTTAGGGAAAGAAGAAATCAAACTGCTTCTCAACGCGATGAAGCGTTGTGGAGTAAAATGCCGGCCAAGCTCCCGCAGGGATCACTCCAAGGAAAAGATTGACAAGGAGAATTCACTACTCTGTGATTGTGAATGTTTCAATCAGACTTTTTAATTTTCCGATATCCGGCTCGCGCTCGTATAAAGGTTTTTGATTTTCTTTATATATACCGATATTTTCTTCAAAAGTTCTTTTGTCGGGATTGATATAAAAGATTCCAAGCGGGAACGGTTCATTTTCAGTTGCCTTCGTAAACGCTTCATTTCTATTGGATGGGTCGTGTGAATCGTCAAGATAATAGGTGTTTTTCTTAAACCACTCGAAAGTGTTGAGCTTGTTAAATGTTACGCAGGGCTGGAATATATCAACCAGAGCGTAGCCTTTATGTTCGATTGCTTTCTTTATTATTTCCTTTGTCTGCTCTGCGTCGCCGGAAAAAGCCCTTGCGACAAAAGAGGCATCCAGCGCAATAGCAACCGCGAGCGGATTGAACGGCTCAAGAAACACACCGCCGACCTGTACCGGCGTCTTAAAGCCTGTTTGACTTGTGGGTGACGCTTGTCCCTTTGTCAGGCCGTAAACCATATTATTATGAACAATATTTGTTATGTTCGGATTTCTGCGTATCGTATGTATAAAATGATTGCCGCCTTCCCCGTACATATCGCCGTCGCCGCTTTCGGCTATAACCGTCAGAGCGGGATTTGTCGCTTTTATGGCCGTTGCCGGCGGCAGGGCCCGTCCGTGCAGACCGTTGAATACATTTGCTTTGAGGTAATGAGGGATTTTTGCCGCCTGGCCTATACCGGAAACCATTACAAGATTTGTCGGTTCAATTGTCAACTCCGCCAGAGCTTGTTTTAGTATTTTTAGAATGGGAAAATTACCGCAGCCCGGACACCAGGCTATATCCATGCCGGCCATGTTAAAAATTTCAGTATCCATAGCTTTGTCTCTATTTCAATAAGTCATTCAATTTTTCAGCCAGCTCTTCGACATAAAAACTCAGACCGTCATATTTGAGAATCCTGTCACTAATCTCGATGCCTGTATGAAGTTTTATTAATTTTGCGAATTGGGAGGTGGCGTTGTTTTCAACTATTATAATTCTCCTGGCTTTTTTTAGATAATCGCTCGTTTGGCCCGGCAGGGGGTACACCTGCTTGAAATGCAGAAATGCCGTGTCGTCCCTGCCGAGATTTTTCACGGCCTCTCTTACGATATTGTATGTCGAACCCCAGCACACTATCAGGTTTTTATAATCCTCAGAACCAACCAATTCGGGCGGGATTGATTCATCTTTTAACAGTTCGAGCTTCTTCAATCTTTTATCGACCATCTCGACTCTTAAACCAAGGTCTTCCGTAATGTGTCCGGCCTCATCGTGCTCGTCGCTGTCAACAGCGACCAGCCCTTTTCCGTAGCCGGGTATTCCGCGGGGAGAAATGCCATCGTCCGTCAATTTATATCTTTTGTAATCGGCATCTGTTTGGACTATGTGTTTTTCGATACTAACGTCCGACAAATCAGGACAAGCGGTATTGTAGTATGAATCCACAAAATATTGGTCGGTGAGTATGAATACCGGTATCTGATACTTCTCGGCCAAATCAAACGCTTTCCGGGTCAGGTAAAAGCCATCTTGAATCTTTCCGGGTGCGAGCAATATTCTGGGAAATTCACCGTGCCCTGCATAAAGGGCCAGTTCAAGGTCGGCCTGTTCGGTCCTTGTGGGCAACCCTGTTGCCGGGCCGGGCCTTTGGGCAAGATGAATCACAATCGGGCTCTCAAGAATCCCGGCCAGACTTAGACCTTCTGTCATAAGGGCAAAACCGCCGCCCGATGTTGTGACCATCGCTCGTGCTCCGGCATACCAGGCCCCGATGGCCATATTTATTGCGGCGATTTCATCCTCGGCCTGCTCTGCTATTATGCCGAAATCTTTCGCCTGTTTGGCAAGAAATATCAGCACGCCGGTTGATGGGGACATAGGGTAGGAAGATATAAAGTTACAGCCCCCTGCAATAGCACCGAGAGCTACGGCCTCGGCGCCGTTTACGAGGATTTGGTCTTTAATATCGGCATCATCGTTGATATCAAATTTGATTTTGGATGAATCGGCTAAGCCGAGACCGAGATTGAAACCTTCCTTTACTGCGGCAAGATTCTTTTGTACGACATCATCCGCTTTTGAAGAAAAGAATTTTTTCACATACTCGCTGACGGTTTGCAGCTCAATTCCAAACAAACCGGTAACTGTACCGACGGCGACAACGTTGGAATAAATTTTGTTGCCGATCTCGGTAGCTTTTTTGGTGAACGGCACATCAATAAATTTGTGCCTGGTTTGGTCGAAATCCTCGGCTATGGTTTCTTTTTCCGCCAGGATAATTGTCTGAGGAGAAATTCTTTTTTCAACGTGTCCGACAGCGCCCTTGTTAAGAGGTATAAGAATGTCAATGCGGTTTATATAGGCACAAACAGGCCCTGAGGATACTCGTATTTCAGTGGAATTTATACCGCCGCGGACACGCGACATATATTCCTTCGTTGCGAAAACATTGTAACCGGCGAGCTTGAAAATTCTCGTTAAGAGATATTCGACAGTCTGGATGCCCTGTCCGGCCTGGCCGCATAAAACGATGGAGAGGTCTTTTCTCATTATAAACATCCCCTTTACGAACAAGTACTATTCAATAGTCTTCCAGATGAAAAAACTCGGCATCCTCAAGCCATTGTTCCGGCCGGGATACAAAATCAATTATATTATCGAGTAAGAGATAATGTTTATTTTCTTCATCTGCCAATTTAAGAAAAAGCTCTTTCTGATATTCTTCCGTTACTTCATTGGCTTTTTCCTTGTAGAAGTCCCGGCTCTTTTTCTCGATGTCCTGCGCTTTTTTATAAAGCTCCGTTTGCTTTATGTCAAAATCAAAACTTTCACCTGATTCTTTGATTTGGACAAAGACATTCTTCGCATCGGTCAAAATTTCGGACTCAGCGATTTGTGTCTTTTGAGTTTTAATTTTCTCTAAGGCGTTGTAGTGTTTAACCTCTTCATCGGCCAGCATGATCAAAATAGTTTTCATACCGTTATTGCCGGTTTTTTGGGCCAACCGGCGATAATAATCTTCGCCGTCCTTTTCCATCTGCATTGCATATTCGAATATATTTGTCATGTTTTTCCTCAATTTAATGTGTTATCTTCATAAACTGCTAATGTAAGCATCAATCGGCTACTTTGTTTTATAGATGTCGGATAATAATTTGTCAAGGTCGTCGATCTTGTTTACAGGCCGGTTGCAAGCGTAGTTTTCACACACATAAGCTGTTGCCTTGCCCTCTATGGCAGTTAGATTTTGAATAAATGGGATTGTTTTGTCAATAGCAGAGTTTGCTTTTTCCTGTTGGTGGAGTAATAAAACTGCATTCGGCAGAAATTTGTTACGTATCAGCTTGAGCATCTGCTGTGTGTCCACTGCATCGGCGTTGCCGGCAATCACTATTTCCTGCGTCGGACCGAGCCGAAAGTTCAATGCTGTCAGCATTTCAGAAGAATAGCCTGACGATTGTTTCAACTGCCGCGAGAAAGATTCGAGCACTTTACCGCCTTGTTCTGTGAAGTGTTGATTCATAGTCAACTTACCCAGCTTCAATAAAGCTAATGCTGCGGCTGAATTCCCGGAAGGAATCACTCCATCGGTGCTCGGCTTAATGCGGGCAATCAGTTTTTCGCTGTCTTTACCGGTGAGAAAAAATCCCCCTTGCTCATTATCGGCATACAGCTTTAACATTTCCTCGGCGAGTATTTTTGCATCAATGAGCCATTTGGTCTCGAAAGACGCTCCATATAAGTCCAAAAGGCCCGTTATTGTAAAAGCATAATCGTCAAGAAAGGCAAGCTCGACAGCGCGGCCATGGCGGTAATATCGCATCAGTCTGTTTTTTTTGTGCAAAGCATTTAATATAAATTTTCCCGCTCGCTCGGCGGCTCTGATATATTTTTCTTCCTGCAGAACCGCGCCGCCGTAAGCCATCGAAGAAATCATCAGGCCATTCCATGCAGTGATGATTTTGTCGTCTCTATGCGGGCGGATTCTTTTTGCCCGTTCGTCGAAAATCTTTGAACGGGCATTTGACAGAATGTTCATTATTGCCGTATGGTCTTTTTGGAACTTTTCTTCCAACTGTGCCATCGACATTTCAATATTGAGAATAGTTTTATTATCTTCAAAATTGCCATTCTCTGTAACGCCATAATAAGCTGCGAATATTTCGGCTTCGTCTTTATCTAATATTGAGTTGATTTGCTTTAGGTCCCAGACATAAAACACACCTTCTTTTCCCTCGCTGTCGGCATCTTCGGCGCTATAGAAGCCGCCTTTGGGGTCGGTCATGTCCCTCAGGACATAATCAAAAATCTCCCTCGCTGTCGCTGCGTACTTTTTGTTCCCGGTAGCCTGATATGCCTGGAGATAGACCTTACTCACAAGTGCCTGGTCGTAAAGCATCTTCTCGAAATGCGGAACAAGCCACCGTCCATCGGTTGCGTAACGATGAAAGCCGCCGCCGATATGGTCATATATGCCGCCTTTGGCCATGACATCGAGAGTTTTTTCAACCATTTGCAGGGCCTGCGTATCGTTTGTCCGATGCCAGTAAGAAAGCAGCATTGAAAGGTTGGTCGGCTGCGGGAATTTCGGGGCCGGCCCGAAACCGCCATTAGCGGCGTCGAAAGTGGCCCTGAAATAATCGAATCCGGCTTGAAGCATATCCGCCGATAGTGTCTCTTTTTCAGTCGGCCCGGTCAGGTTTGCCAGAACTTCACTTATTTTGTCTGAGGAATCGACCAGTTCCTGCCGCTTGTTTTTCCATGCCTCCGCAATAGACAACAGCACCCGCTCAAAACCCGGACGACCGTATATATCTTTTGGCGGAAAATACGTTCCACCGTAAAAGGGCTTGCCCTCAGGTGTAAGAAAAACCGATAGAGGCCAACCGCCCGAACCTGTCATCATCTGAACGGCATTCATATATATCCCGTCAATGTCCGGCCTGTGCTCCCTATCTACCTTTATACAAATGAAATACTGGTTCATTATTCCGGCAATTTGTTCGTTTTCAAAACTCTCTCTTTCCATCACATGACACCAGTGACAGGTGGAATAGCCGATGGATAGAAATACAGGTTTGTCCTCTTTTTTTGCCCGTTCGAAGGCCTCTTGGCCCCACGGATACCAATCAACAGGATTATGAGCGTGTTGCAGCAGATAGGGACTGGTCTCGTTGATAAGTCTGTTTGTATATTTATATACGGCCATTGTCGTCGGCATATTCTTTTCTCCGGCTATCTTAAAGACCCCTATCATAAGACATACAAAAGCAACGGGGCTTAGAATCCAATGAAAAAGCTTTCGTGCCATTTTAATATCGTTTTCAAAAAACTTCGGCTATTTCTTTTACCTTTTCGATAGCTCCCTGGCGTTTTGCTCCGGCGGCATCCGGGCCGCCCTGCAAGGTTGGTTCAACGACCACTGAGTGAATGTCCTTAAAACCAATAAATCCGAGTATAAGTTCAATATATTTTGTTTGCATATCGAGACCTTCGACACCACTACCCGGAGGATATTCACCACCACGAGCATACACGACCAGTATTGGTTTTCCAGATACAAGCCCTTGGTATCCGGCTTCCGGACTGTAACTGAACGTATAGCCGGGCTGAACTAAAAGGTCGATGTACTGCTTGAGCCGGTAGGGAATACTGAAATTCCACATCGGAACAGCGAGGACGAATTTATCTGCCGAGGTAAACTGCTCAATCACCTGCTCGACATCTTTCCATACCTCTTGTTCGGCTTGCGAATGCGGCTTGCCGTGCAGAATTGTATATTTGGCCTGCACCGCCAGCCCGTCGAAATTGGGAATCGGTGCGTCGAATACATTTAAAATCACAATCTCGTCATCAGGATGCTTTTGTTCGTATGCTTCGATAAAGGCATCGGCTACGGCAACGGAATGTGACCTTTGGCCTCTTGGAGAAGCCTGGATATATAAAAGCCTGCTCATAATTCTTTCCTTTCTCATCTTGAGAGATTTGCGAGTTTCTTATCCAACGATAATGCGTCCACAACTGCCTCAAAATCAGTTGCCTTAAGAACCAATCCGGCCCTTTTCCCTACTTCCACTTTATGTTGCAGCCTATGCTCGGTTTCTGTTCCTGGGATACCTGCTGTCCGCCAAGAACAGCATCAATCGCCGCGGTAAGATCGGCTCCGGTAACAGGTATCCCGTTGCCGGGCCGGCTGTCGTCCATCTGACCTCGATAAACAAGCGTTTTGTCACTGTCGAATAAAAAGAAGTCAGGTGTGCAGGCGGCATGATAAGCCTTCGCGATTTCCTGGGTCTCGTCATAAAGATAGGGAAAAGTAAAGCCGGCTTCTGTTGCCAGCTTGGCCATCATCTCCGGGCTGTCATCCGGATAATTATCGACATCATTTGAATTTATTCCGACAACTATGCACCCTTTTGCCTGGTATTCCTTAATAAGGGCAACGAGGCCGTCTAAAATATGTTTTACGAATGGACAATGGTTACACATAAAGATTACTAAAAAAGCCCGAGCTTCCCTGAAGTCATTTAAGGTCACCATTTTGCCTGTAGTATCGGGCAAATTAAAATCCGGCGCCGATGTTCCCAAAGGAAGCATTTCTGAAGCTGTAAGAGTCATAGTAAACTCCTTAATTTTAAATTAAATTCATTTATCTACAAACTTCTATAACAATCTTTCCGAACTGCCGGCCTGTTTCCATCCTGCCTGTGGCGTCTTTGATGTTTTCCAGCTTTGCCTTTGAGTCTATGATCGGCTTTAGCTTTGCTTTTGTAACCGCCTTTATCATCTGATGCAAATCCTCTTCCGAGCCCATCGTTGAGCCGAGAATTGTCAACTGGTTCCAGTATAGCGTTCGTAGATTAGTAACCGCTTGTGCATCGGAGGTTACCCCGCACAAGACTATCTTACCGCCCCGGCGTACCGCTGAAAAGTCAATCGGCCATGTCGCGGCTCCGACCGTATCAATAATTATATCAACGCCTCTGCCGGATGTAATATCCTTTACGTTTTGCGCTACATCTTCGACTGAGCGGTAATTAATTGTGTGGTCCGCGCCGATCTGACCTGCACGTTCCAGTTTTTCATCTGATGATGAGGTAACAATTACTTCAGCGTTTGCGAGTCTGGCCAACTGAAGAGCCGAAAGAGCAACGCCGCCGCCGATACCGTGTATTAAAACAGTCTGGCCCGGTTTAAGCTGTGCTCGTGTCATAAGCATTCGCCAGGCCGTAAGGTGCGACAATACGAATGCTCCGGCCTCGTTAAAATTCATATGGGAAGGTTTTGGCCATACGTTTCGGGATGGTACGGCCACCTGTTCAGCAAAAGTTCCCCGTCGGGTCAAACCCATAATCCCGAATGAAATACATTCGCTATGCTCACCTCGATTACAATATTCACAGCTGCCGCAGCTCAGGCCCGGATTGACGATCACTTCATCACCGACAGTTACATTTGTTACTTTTGAACCGGCGGCAACCACAACACCTGCGGCGTCAGAGCCGGGAATATGCGGTTTCGGCAGGTTAAGGTTGCCCCTGCCTTTTCTTACCCAGATATCCAGATGATTCAGACCGGCGGAATGGACTTTAATGACGACTTCGTCTTCAGTATATTTAGGCTCAGGGACTTCTTCAACCTTGAGCTTGTCCAGTTCGCCGTGTTCATGAATAATTACTGCTTTCATTAAAAATACCCCAACATGTGCCAGCCTTCACCAGTCAAAAATGGATTTATGCTGTTAATTACCTTCTGAATCAAGCTGTTTAAATATGAGTTTGGCTATCTAATTTCTTTCGGTTGACAAACTGCCCCTCTGGAAGGTGTAACTCTTCCACAGCCCTTGCAGACATATTTCATCTCTGCCGCCATAGGCGCGCAAACGTGCCTGGGATCGCTGGTGGAGATGCCGCAATGTCGGCAAATATATACTTCTTCGGCCTTTTTGGGAGAACAAAGATGAGAGCGGGTTTTTGTGACCTTCCCGCAGCTTGAACAGGTATAAATAGCAGGTTTCTTTGCTTTTGTGGTTTTGCTTTTATTCTTTTGTTTTGTGGTCTTTGCCATAATATATCTCATTATCAACTATCGAATAATCCTTCACGGTGTCATTGCCATAAAAATGCATTATTCTTCTGTTCAAGTTATCCGTTTAACTTTTTGTAAAAGATCATACTCTGTAAAATAGCTGAAAGCAGCATAAAGACTATCCGGTCAAATCCTTCCTCCGAAGCCGGTTTGCTGTTTAATATTGAGTCCGCTGTTATAGTGGCACTTCCACATTTTCCCGGCAAGCGGGTGTATATGAACACCGCTCTTTTAACAGTCCCTCTTATCATCTGTTTACTCCTTTTCAACTTTTTAAGTTGCCTTTTTGATGTTTATGCTGTCATCGATAATGGAAATCGTGTCTGACAGATTTTTTGCCATTTTACTGTCGCTGACATAAATTTTACCGCTTAAAACAAGTCGGATTGCCGTTATTATTTTTTCGGCCGCCTCGTATTTTGCAACATATCCTGAAGCCCCGGCCCTGAGGGCACGTTGGGCGTAAAACAGCCCCTCGTACATGGAAAGTATAAGAACAATCATTTTTGGACTGCGTAATTTCATTATTTCAGTCAGTTCAAACCCGTTTAAACCTTCCAGCGAAATATCCACAATGGCCAGGTCATAATGCTGACCGGCCATAGCTTTTAGGGCTTGAGCGGCATTCTCGGCCTCAGAGCAGACCATGAGGTCAAATTCCGTCTCGATTAACTTTATCAAACCCTGGCGCACTATAGCATGGTCATCAACAACCAAAATCCTGGTTTTATTTTTTCGGGCGCCCTGTTGTACTTTTGACTTCATTTTCCTCCATCCTCTTTGTGATAAGGTCCTCAACGAGTCTATCAGCAGCCACATTTAATCGTTCATTTATACCGTATTTTCCCGCATCAAGCCGGCAACGAACAGCAAGGATTTTTTCCCTACGGGCTTTCGGCAGCGAAGCAACCTTTTCTAATAATCGGGCAGTACTTCCCTGTCTTACCTTATTACCCCGCGCATTCGGCGTTGTAGTTCGTACACGCTCTACGGCCGCACTCGACTCGTGCTTTTGTCCTTTAACCGGTAAAGCCAACATTTGTGAACTCCTTTCAATTATTGGCAGGTTTTCATACCTGTAAAAACTACTATAAGCTTAAATCCTTTTTTTA